>Ga0307990_1004083_pt1 | contig 10839 bp, 9 predicted proteins | sample EllFjometagen129_FD_203168 | JGI IMG/M metagenome (GOLD analysis project Ga0307990, IMG submission 203168) | Marine microbial communities from Ellis Fjord, Antarctic Ocean - #129 | ecosystem: Environmental > Aquatic > Marine > Unclassified | place: Southern Ocean | collected 2014-10-08
CGTTGTCCGCTGTTCCGCTATTCACTAATTCGGTGCTCATTTAAAATCTCCACTTCGATATGACTAAGCTTATTGATAATTTTTATAAGTTGTCTGTCAGACATTTTTTCCTGTTTAAGTAGCTGGTCGCACTCATCCAGCGTCGATTTATATGTTTCCGGTTCCGCGCCGGTTTTTGTCGCAATCGCCGCTGCAATAGTATTGTTCGTATCGCGAGGCCTTGTTCCGACAGACGCTGCGATTTTATCTTTAAACCATTTGTAGTTGTGCCTGAACGTCAGAGCATGTGCCTTTGCCGCACGGTAAGTCGCCCCGACCGAGTAAATGAATTCAAGCTTGGAACGCCTTTGTTCTTTTTCCAGCCCTGTCCGCGGACCGAACTGACGCCCCTTGTTAATCAGAAAAAGTATACCCGCAAACATCAGGCAAAGGATCGCCCACCCGGCCGTAGTCTTAAACAGCAACCCGTTTATAACGCTCAGCCCGCCCTGGTGAAAACCGTAACCAAGGTGATACTCGTCAAACGTCACAGAGTTGGATTTGGCGAGATTTACCGCGTATGCGATCAGGTTGACCGCGAGTATCCCGTTGTCCCTTTTGCCGATGTCCCGGTTTGAAAGAAACGAGTAATCGGCAAGTAGGATCACGGACCCCGACCCGACAGGAAATCGAATTATCCGCGTCCCAAGTTCGTCGTCAAACAATTCGACCGTATTTTTGCGAAACCTCTCCGATCTGATTTTCTTAGTATCGATGATTCTTGAACTGGCCAGGTGAACATATTTAACATCTTCAGCAAGTTTCTTGCCGGTCTTTACGGTTGTTGCCTTTGCTTCGTATTCTTTTACTTTTGAGCGAATGAAACTGTCCGCATACTTGTCTATCGCCGGAATAACGCCCCGGGGCATACTCGTGCAGATCAAAATTCCGCCGGTGCTCAACCAGTTTTTTATCGCAGGAATTTCCGCATGCTGTAGCGGCGTGATCGGATGTATATGAACAAGCACATCAACATTGCTCAGGTTTTCCTCCATCAGCATATCCTCGGATCGCTGAACATTTATATTCACATTTTCCAGCAGAGAGTAAAGCACAAGCGTCGCTTCCATACTATTAGAGTATGTACTGGCAACCTGCCTGAAATCCTTTTTGTTCCTTTGGCTTATCCACCCCCATAACGTCATAGTCAGCAGCACCGCCGCCGTCAACGCTCCAAGTACGCCAAGAATTAAATAATCGGATTTATGTTTTTTTGCCGACATCGCCGCCTATGCGTCCCATTAATGTTTCCATTTTTTTATACATTGACTCTTCCACTCCGTTGCCGCTGTATATAGCTTGCTCGAATAAAAAGACAAAGTCCCTGAAATTTTTGTGGCCGTCGCACTGGCGGGGGTATTCGCGAAGATAATCGCTGTTGGTTTTGCTTTCATGAAACCGGATCGTTTCGCAACTGTCAAGTTTGCGAAGAAGTGCGATCATCATTATCCCGATAGCCCCGGCATAATCGTTGTTCGTCGCATACCGCCTGGCCATCTCGTACAACTCGTCGAAGTTTTTAATGAAAATTGAATCCTCGTCCTCGTCCTGGCTGAAACGGGTATGTTTACCCGAACGCCCGACGATCCAGATACTCCAGCAAAGGTGGATCAAAATAGCGATAAGTGTCAACACGCACCAGATCACCAGAACATATTTGAGCATTGAACCCCACGCAGGTGAAAGATCAAGGTCGGGCTTGTCCCATTTCGAAAATTTATCAAACAGCCATTGCGTCAATGTTTTCCCCGGCCGCAAATCAGGATTCGACAGAACCTTATTAAGTTCGGCGCGAATAACTTCCGGCTCAGGTCTTTCAAAGGAAGAACTGTTCTCTGTTAAAGCCAGGCATTGACTCGACTGGCCAACCCACGCAATAAAGATCACCGCCGCAATACAAAGTGGAAATCTTATGCGAGACTTATTGAACAAATGGCTTAGTTTCGACATCTATACTGATCATGATTGAAAATTCCCGCTTTGTTCGCGGTAACTTGTTTTCAAATTAATACTTACCATTTTACCCGCGGGCATTTACAACCCTTAAGGGTTTACCTGCTCATCACCAATCTCGTTAGCCAGCATCTCCAGATCAAAACCTTCTTTACGAATTCTAAGATCATAGTACAAAAGGATCGCGGCCGCCGCACTTATAGGAGCGGCTAAAATATTGCCTGATATTGAACCGATCTGACTTACTACGGTCGAAAAAACGCCAGGGCCAGCAAGTCGGGAAAAAATGGCGAATGGAACTGAAATTATCATTCCAATAATTCCGGCAATTATAGAAGTTAGGAAAAGCACGCTGAATATTTTGCCAAGGTTCCCGCGAGCTAACTCCCTGCTTCGTCCCATGGCTTCTTTGGCCTTCGTATTTTCAGCGATGATCGCAGGGGTAGTAAGAGCAAACCACAGACTGAAAATAATCCCCGGCACAATAAGCAGCATCATCCCGCCAAACACAACCAGTGAAACAAGGATACCGGCTCCCATCAATGTCCATATCTTAGGAGTCACCGACTTGTAAGCTTCGCCAACGGATATGTCGTTTCCAAGGTAGTGCTCCGAGATGCTTTTAGTCAGCGCTGCCTGACAAAGTATAGTACCAAAGATAAAGGCAAGTCCCGCAATAATTGCACCGACAATGCCGCCGATCACCAAACCAATATTCACACCGGAACCGCCATTATCGTATGGATCGCCCTCGCCGTATGCCGGAAGTTTGCCTCCTGCAGAATCCTTAAAACCTTCCATCCCGCCAGCATCGGTAGGTAGGACCATCGGGGTTGCCTCCTGCGTTTCCGATAGCATTCCTGAAACTAATAGAGATTGGGAAACGATTTGAAACAGGCCAAGCGGAACCTGAATTATCGCCACGATAGCGATGAATCGCACGAAATTGCTTTTGTAAATCCTGAAGGTCCCGTCCAGTACCTGACCAATTGACATCGGTTCGAAATTTGTTGCCGCCATAATTCTGCTCCCTTAAATCAACATATTAGAAATTGTCAATAAAAGGATAAGCATTACCGGAAAAAAGGTCAAGAACTAAATCGAAAAAAAACCGCTAAAATATTGTCAATCTATCTATGCATTATACAATAGAAATTATACATTATTCATTTCTTCCTCGCCCCGCGAAGTCCCTCCATCTCTAAAAATCCCTTTTTCCAGATCACTATCGCAGATATTGCAAATACAATGATCATAACTATCGGTGTGTATCTTCCCTTGATCTGGCTTGTTATCAGCCCGATTACCGCATAAATTCCTGTAAGTGCGTAACAAATTGCGACCGTCTTATTCAGCGACATCCCACGGTCGATCATCTGGTCGTATACATGTCCCCTGTCCGAAACGAACAGTGGTTTCTTACTGATCGCTCTTCTAACCAGTGCAGTCGCCGTATCAAGTATTGGTAAGCCGAATACGATCAGCGAAGCCATCAGCCATCGCGGACCCTGGTTGGCGAAAAGTACAAACAGCGCCGCAATCATAAATCCCAGCAGCATACTGCCGGCGTCTCCCATAAAAATTTTCGCCGGATGCCGGTTAAACGGCAAAAAGCCAAACACCCCGCCGATCAGACTTAGGCATATGATTACCCTGATCGGGTCGGCGAACTCACTGGTCTCTCCCGTCATCCAAGTCGCAAGGTGTACTGAAAGTAGAAGCATCGCGATTCCGATTATTGCCGTTACTCCCGCACATAAACCGTCGAGTCCATCCAGAAGATTCAAAGAATTAGTCGAGCCAAGAACAATGATAATCACAAAAGGAACTCCAAGGATTAGGTTGAGGCTCTGCGGCGCATCCCAGTTTAAAAAGTTAGCCACAGCAACAAAGTCCGGCAGAACTCCGGCAAGTATCAAAGCGACCGCCGCGACTACCTGCCCGCCGATCTTCTGGATCGGTTTGATATCAAGAATGTCATCTACAACACCGATAAAGCACGCTATCGCTCCGCCGGCAAGTATTCCAAGCAGCCACCGGAAAGCTGTGGGGAAAAACACTTCGTCCTTCAAACTGTACAACCCGGCAAGAATACCGACGGAAAGCCCGAAAAATATCCCGATCCCGCCAAGATAGGCGACCGGCTCCTTGTGGGTCTTTACAAGATTGTCGGGTTTGTCAACGATTCCCAGCCGGATAGCGATTTTCTTGCAAAGCCATGTCGCTGCAAACGAACCGACAAATCCCGCAGTGATTACCGGCCAAAAACTTAAGGCCCAACTTAAAGGTCTCTCGTTACCAATTATTTTATCAAATATCATAACTAAATACCTGCCGATCTAAAACCTGTAACTTTTATACTTGTCATCTGTCACTACGCAGTTAACACCATACCTCACTGTCATAACGGAGCATTTTCAGTTCATCCTTAAAACCGTCCATCTTGATCCTCGGTTTTTTGCCGATCAGTAACTGCAGGATCCACTTCGGAAAATCGGCACCCGACTTGATAGACAAAGGTACACCGCCGCCAAATCGCGGGTTGATCTCGATCAGGTTGATCTTGCCTTTGTTATTGACGATCAGTTGAACGGTAATAACTCCCGGCCCAGCCGATAGTGCTTCCACCGCGTTAGCTGCCGCCTCCATGATCTTGGGATCCTTAACGATTTGTGCCTTGCTCACCTCGCCGCTTCGCACCTCAAGTCGTTTGCGGGGAACCACACACCGAACCTTATCGTCAAAGTCAACAAACACATCGCACGTATACTCATTGCCGTTTGCATATTCCTGTACGATACAGTTTGGCACGGTCTTAGCGTAAAATGAAAGCTCCATACGGTTTCTAACGATAGCGCTTCCGCGGCTGGCATAGCCGTCCCACGGCTTAAGAAAGCACGGGTATCGCAGATCTTTTTTGCGAAGTGCGCTTGTAATGTTCCAGGTAAGCGGAGTGTCAAATTCCGCGCTGGAAAGGAATCGGAAAGTTTCTCTCTTGTCCTGGCAGATGTCGATCACTTCGGGTTTTGAGATCAAAACGAAGCAGCCGAGTTTTTCAAATTTGGATTTGTTGACGGCAAGCAGTTTAAGATCGAGATCGACGGTAGGGACGATCAGTTTGATCTTTTCTTTGCTGACTATCGCCTGTAGTTCCGTCAGGTAATCCCTGTGGGTTACAGGCTTTACGATATATTGATGGTCGCAAAGCTGAAGGGCTGGGCTTAGATTATCCGTGTCGGTGCCGATGAAACGGGAGCTCAGTTTCAGTTGACGGGCACTCTTGCGAAAACTGTTTAGCAAAGAAACGCGTCTGCCGATACAGGTAAACATGATATTAAGATTCTTGCCGGTAAATGGTAGTTTGATCATAAAAACCCTGTTTAAACAATTAAAATCACGTAGTTTCAGTTTACCAGAATCTTTGGAATTGTAAAGGTTCTGATACCTTGACAATCGGCATATTTGGGGTTACACTTTTGTTTTTACGCCGTTTTCGGCATTGTTTAATGTTAAAGGGAATGATCTTGTTATATCGGGTCTTAAAAAGGGTTGTGGATTTTTGTCTGGCGTTTGGCGGTTTGCTTTTCGCGTGGCCGATAATCGCCGTTATTGCGATAATAATAAGGGTTTCCAGCAAGGGGCCGGCGTTTTTTTCGCAGCAGCGAGCCGGCAAGGGCGGCAAGCCGTTTACGATGTACAAGTTCAGGACGATGCGCACCGATGCCGATCCGTTCGGGGCTAGCCCCAAATGTGGCGCAGACCCTCGTATTACGTCGATAGGGCGGTTTTTGCGGGAGTATTCGATGGATGAGCTTCCGCAGCTGTTTAATATGCTTTTGGGGGATATGGCTTTTATTGGGCCGCGGCCTTTGTATATGGCGCAGGCGGCGGAGTGGGACGACAGGCAGCGGCGGCGGCTGGAGGTTCGGCCGGGGCTGACGGGACTGGCGCAAGTGTCTGGCAGGGGAGGACTTACGATCGAAGAGAAACTGGAGTTTGACGTTCGGTATGTTGAAACAGAGGGGTTTATGACGGATGTCAGGATCGTTCTGGCGACGTTTGGGGCTACCCTGGGTAAGAAAGATATTTACGAAAAACGGTATTCTGAGGACGAAGAAACACGGGGAAAAGGGCAATAGAAGACATTGTCGACATATCCCACCTATGGTTTTTGGCGTTTTGAGGCCGAAATTAGGCCCAAAAAACGTCAGAAATTTGCATTTATTCACGTTTTTGCGCACTTTTGCATCGTTTTTGCGCGTTTTTGAACGTTTTTGGTCGGCGAAAAATTGCGGAAACTAAATTCTTGATACCCATTATATCTTTAAGCTGGGATATAGCGAGGCCGGATTTTGGGGTTGTTTTGCTTTCGTTTTTTTACCACTAAAACATGAAGGCACTAAGTTGCATAAAAGAAGTGGACATAAAGAGGGTATTTACCCGTAGGTTGACGCAGAAAAAAAACTGGATTTTCACTAGTGTTTTTTTATTGTTTTTCTGGGGGTTTGTGGTACAATATATACTTGAGGTTTTTTATGAAATCTTTATGGTTTTACTGTTTTGCGAGGTGTTGTTTTAAGGAGTTGTGAAATGATAAGATTTGGTTTTATTACGGTTGTTTTTGTATCCTTGCTGATCGGCAGTGCTTTTGGGGTTGGCGGGAATTTAGGCGGGACAAGTCAAAACGGATCGTCAGCGAATCCGTGGCTTATCGAAGACCTGGCGGATTTCAATGCGTTTGCCGGTAATCCTTCATATTGGGCCATCGGAGTGCACGTCCGACTTGAATGTGATCCGAACCTGGCTGAAGTGACATATTCTAAGGCACCTATTGCCGGTGATACGGATAGTTCCACCAGGACGACCTTTGACGGCACAGAATTTTCCGGCAGTTTTGACGGTAACGGGCATACAATTGTCAATCTAATAGTAAGCGGGGAGAGTTATTGCGGGTTGTTCGGCAAGGTAGGTACTGATGGTTCTGTCACAAACCTTGGCCTGGAAAATGTATCAATTACCAGCGAAGCCTCCAGCAGGTATGTCGGCGGACTGGCAGGTATGGCCTGGGGCAGCATTACTAATTGTTATTCAACCGGGTCAGTCAGCGGAGGTGAAAAATATGTTGGCGGGCTGACGGGATATAATAGAAGCAGTATCATTAGATGTTACTCGACCTGTTTAGTGAGCGGAGACGAATATGTTGGGGGTTTGACCGGACTAAATAGCAGTGGTTATATCATCGGCAGCTATTCAACGGGTTCTGTTAATGGCGGTACTTATGTCGGCGGGCTGGCAGGTAAAAACCAAATCGGAAACATCAATAACTGTTATTCTATCAGTTCGGTTGAGGGCAACAGTGCAGTCGGCGGACTAACAGGGCATAATTCCGGCAGTGCTACAAACTGTTATTCAACAGGTTCGGTTGCGGGGTCAGGTGATAATATCGGAGGGCTTACGGGTTTGAATGTTTCCTATACAACCGTCATTGACGGTTGTTTCTGGAATGTAGAAACATCTGGTATTGCCGACCCTGAAGGCGGACTGGCTGGGATAGACACTGACGGTATGAAAGGCATGACAACGTCCGAGATGGAAACTATGAGTAATTTCATCGATGCCAGCTGGGACTTTACAGGTGAAAACGCTAACGGTATGCATCAATTATGGCAAATGCCGGGTGAGGGAGGCTTTCCGCAATTGAGTTGTTTCAATGGATATACACCAGTTGTCCTAAGCGGTGATGGAACCGAAGAAAGTCCCTACCTGATCAATAATGCTACGGAGCTGGTATCTGCAATTTACTACAACCCAAAAGCATGCTATCAACTTCAATCTGATATTGATCTAAGCGGAATAAAATTGTCAATAGCGCCCATACCTTCTTTGGCTGGTAATTTTGACGGCAATGGTCATGTTATTGAAAATGTTAATATTGAAGGCAGCGGATATCTGGGAATATTTGGATACATAAGCAGTACTGGTGTGGTGGATGATCTTGGAGTGGTCAATTGCAATGTTTCCGGTCTGTTCTATAATATGGGCGGACTTGCGGGTTATAATTCCGGCAGAATTAACAATTGTTATTCAACCGGTTCGGTTGACGGACATTCTAGTATAGGCGGACTGGTGGGGTACAATACTGACGGTTATATCAACAGAAGTTACTCAAGCTGCTATATTAAAAGCTCTAATGCCTATGCCGGCGGTCTGGCAGGAAGAAACGACATTGGTAGTATAGCCATGAGCTATTCAACCGGTCATGTTGACGGAAATGCTCTCCTTGGCGGTTTTGTTGGTGACAATAGCGGCAATATAAGCAGTTGTTATTCGACCGGTCATGTTGACGGCAATATGGATGTTGGCGGACTGGCAGCCGTGAATTACGGCAGTATCACAAATAGTTATTCAACTGGGCAGGTTAAAGGCAGGTTTATTAATTTTGGCGGGTTTTGTGCTTGGAACAAAGGTTCGATCAATAATTGTTTTTCGGCCGGCTCAGTAATTCATGAATGGGGTCCTACAGAAGAGGTCGGTTTTTGCGGGGATAATTCTTCAGGTGAAATCACTAACTGCTTCTGGGATACGGAGAGTTCGGGCGAGAACGAAAGTGACGGCGGGAATGGCAGGACGACTGAAGAGATGCAAACCATGAGTACTTATTACGGTTGGATTTTTTATAATACCGCGGGGGATACGGCTATCTGGCAGATGCCGAGTGATGGTTATCCGAGGCTGAACTGGGAATCATCGCTGGATTATGACGGGCAATTGTCATTAGGGCTTAAAAAGAATATACAGGGACAGGTCGATCTTGAAGTTTTTAATATCAAAACAGGTGCTTTGAACTGGGCGTTAAGCGGGCATGAGGAATGCGGGTGGATAACAGGTGTATCGCCGGTTTCGGGGAACTCGAGCGGACCTGGTGACAGAACGGCGGTAACAATAAACATTGACACTACGGGGCTGGATTGCGGACATTACACATGTAATCTTATTCTGTCAAATGATGTCGGTCTATCGGTTGTCTGCCCGGTGCGATTGCATGTTGAGTTGAGCGGCAGCGGTACGGTCAATGATCCTTATTTGATTGAAAGCCTGGATAGTTTTGATGAGTTTGCGAATATCGATAGTAGCGATGTTTACTGGGCGAGCGGTGTTTATACGAAACTTGCTTGTGATATTGATCTGTCCGGGCGAGTTTATGATTCAGCTGTTATTTCAGCTGATACAGATACTTTCAGATTTTATTATGATGGTATACCATTTGAAGGATTTTTTGACGGCGATGGTCATGTGATCCGGAATCTGACCATTACTCCCTCAATTGCAGGTAAAGATTTCCTTGGCTTGTTTGGTAAGATCGAAGGTGTCGGGGCGACGATAGCCAACCTGGGCATGGTAAATGTGAGTATCTCCGGCGATGCAGATTCGAGCGATCTTGGTTGTTTGTGCGGGCATAATTCATCAGGGACAATTTCCAACAGCTATGCTACCGGCTCTATAACCGGATGGATCTCTGTCGGCGGCTTGTGCGGAGGGAATGATTTGGGAACCATAAGAAACTGCTACTCGGGCAGTACGGTAACCGGCGCAGGGGCTTCGCAGGGAATTGGCGGTGTGTGCGGGGGAAATAGAAACGGTACAATAATTAACTGCTATGCCACGGGGATTGTAACGGCAGCGCAACTTTTTGGCGGCATATGTGGAATTTACTATATGGGCGGTACTGCCAGCAACTGCTTCTGGGATACGCAGAGTTCCGGGACGATTGACGGCGTAGGCAGTATAGATCCTGACCCTGCCGGTGTTGTTGGTTTGGATACGGATGAAATGCAGACTTTAAGTACGTTTACCGATGCCGGCTGGGATTTTGTTGGGGAGAGTGTTAATGGGTCGGATGATGTATGGCAGCTGCTTGTTGATGGGAGTTGGTATCCGCGGTTGGCGTGGGAGTTTTCGACTGGTGATTTTGTTGGCTCCGACGGGGTTGATCTGAGTGACTTTGCTTATTTTGCCGAGCGGTATGACTGTGATAGCGACTGCGGGCAAGCCGATCTTGATGGAGATGGAGTTGTTGGAATTTTGGATCTTTGTATTTTTAGCTCTCACTGGCTTGAGGATTGATTTATGGTGGTATTATGGATGATGGTTCATTGATTAGTTTGGAAGTTATTCCTGGGGTTGGTTTTGTTCTTGCTGGGGAGCTTCGTTCTATTGGGATTAATAGTTGCGGCGATCTTGTTGGGGCCGATGCTAAAGTGCTTTATGAGAAGCTTTGCGATTTTAAGAGTATGCATGTTGATCGGTGTGTGCTTTATGTTTTTCGGTGTGCCGTGTACTATGCCTCCAATGATGAGCATGATCCTGAGTTGCTTAAGTGGTGGAACTGGAAGGACGAGGAATGAAAATTACGAATTACGAATTACTAATTGAGGATTCGGCCTGATGGCCGAGGCTATTTTATTCTGGCTCAGGGGCCCGGCCCGGGATGACAGAGATGTAAATGTGGCATTGTTATTGTTGGTTTGTTGCTCAATTACAATTTTATGCAAAACAGCGTGGGCACGGCCCACCCTACAGCGGATTCTGCGGTTTAAAGCACATTGATGTAGGCTAGAAGCCTACATTATGAAGTACTATGCCGGCAGGAAGCTGGCGGTACAGTTGGGCAGTACGGTTCTGTAATCAGCTTTTTTGTTTCATGAAGTTATCTATGGCTTTGGGATTGTTTCGGTTTTGGTAGGCGTCCAAGGCCTGGTCATTTGATTTTTTCATTTGTGCTTGCAGCACTTTTCGCATTGTTTCTATTTCGTTTTGATATTTCGGGTCGTCGATCAGGTTGTTTAA
>Ga0307990_1004084_pt1 | contig 10837 bp, 10 predicted proteins | sample EllFjometagen129_FD_203168 | JGI IMG/M metagenome (GOLD analysis project Ga0307990, IMG submission 203168) | Marine microbial communities from Ellis Fjord, Antarctic Ocean - #129 | ecosystem: Environmental > Aquatic > Marine > Unclassified | place: Southern Ocean | collected 2014-10-08
TATTTTTGCTAATACTTTAGGTTTTAATATTTGCGTATTATCTAATGGAATATTGTGGGATGATAAATTAATATCAGAATTATCAGGTTCTATATCCGAAGTACAGCTAAGTTTAGATGGTTATGATTGTGCTTCTTACAAATTTGTCAGAGATTATGATGGCTTTGATAAAGTCTTAGACACCTTAGATAAATTGGACAAACTAGGAATTTTTACTTCATTGTCAGTAACCCCCCTTTATGAAAAACTTGATAATTTCATTAACCATTATAAAGATTTTGCACTCTTTTTAAATGAAAGATATCCTAATACCCAAATTAAATTTTCTTACGAGTTAATGCCTGGACGTACCATAAAGATATCAAAAGAAGAAAATCAAATTTATAGAAGTTCAATTACAAATCTAGTTAGAGAAATTGATAGCGATTATTTTGATGACAACTTTTATATAAACTTGAAAACTAAACAAAGAATTACTTCTTGTGGCTATGGTGGTTTAACTATTAGTTCTGAGGGAAAAGTATATTTGTGTAATAGAATTTTTTCTGATAAAAGTGTTGGAGAAATTACAAAAGGTAATATTCAAGAGTTAGAGAATATTGCAAAAAATTCTATGGATGATAAGTCTTTATCAAATGTCTATCCTTGTGCAAAGTGCCCATTGAAGTATATTTGTGGTGGTGGTTGCCGATTAGAATTTAAAGAAAATAAAAACCCTAAAATAAAGTATAAATATATAAGAGCTTGCAGCAATGAAAATAGAAAGATTTTTCTTGATAGGATGATTAGTGCAAATGAATACTTCTACGAGTAAAGAAACTCTATTCTTATTATTAAATAAATCTAAAATCAAAGATAAATTAATTTTTGAAATTTGTTTAGGATTTGATAAATTTAATAAAAGCGGTCATTTCTCAGGTTTATTACGAGCAGCTGATATTTTTTCTATTGATCCAGTACAAATTTCTAACGGGGAATTTGAAAATTTTATTAAACAAAATATAATAAATGGGAATTTCATCTTAATTAAAAAAAATAAATTATTGATTTCAAATTATAATATATTAGCCTCAGCTAGTAAATTATATTCTTATTTTTTAGTTTACGATAAAAATACAGTTAAACTCAAAAATATAAAAATTTATAATGAAACAAATAATAATTTATTTGAGTTAAATGGTAAAACACTAGTAATATATAATTTACCAAATGAACCTTTAAATGCTTATGGGTTTACACCAATATTAAAATTAGCAACTCTCAGTCGTAAAAAAATAACAGCGGAGCTTTCTTTTGACTATCTAAATGTAAATATAAGAACCAAATTAACAACAGATGAATTTCATGACTTTTACAAAGAAAAAAAATGTGCAGAGATTTTAAAAAAATATGGTTGGATAAATGAAAGAAAAAATATATTTACAATAAATGAGAAAGCTTTATATATTTCATTATTAGATTTACAGAAAAATAACTTTATAATTTTATTTAAAAACAAACAAATTGTTCCTTTTTCAAATTATCATATTTCAATTAAAAATAGTAACCATAATTGGTTTGAAATAACAGGGTTTGTTAATGTTGATAATGAGGAATATGAAATAAATGATATTATTCAAAATTTAAAAAACGACAATCAATGGATCGAAATAAAAAACCAAATGTTATTATTTCCATCTTCTATTAAAAAAATTAAAAGTTACTTGAAAAATTCTAATACTATAAAAATTCCAGTGGCAAATAGTATTGATGCTTTTTCCTTTTATAATGATATGATATCAGAATATAAACAGTTTCAATATAATCCAATCAATTATAAAGAAGTGAGTTTACAAATCTCGTCCCATTTAAAAGATATTCTTAGACCTTACCAAAAAATAGGTGTTAAATGGCTTAAAACTTTATATAAACAACAAATTAGTGGTTGTTTAGCAGATGAAATGGGGCTTGGTAAAACTGTTCAAGTCCTTGCTTTTCTCTCCGATAAAGAAATAAAGAATGAATTACCAAATTTAATTGTTGTACCAAAAACTTTGTTATATAATTGGGTAAATGAAATTAAAATTTTTTCTCCTAAATCAAATATAATTGTTTATCATGGTAATAAACGAACTTTAACAAACATAAAACCTAATACTCTAATTTTAACCACTTATGGAACACTGGATAATGATATAGAAGAAATAGCTAAATTTGAATTTAATTGTTTAATAATAGATGAAATTCAATTTATCAAAAATTATAGATCTAAACACCATAGAACCTGTAAAAAGGTTAATGCAAAATGTAAAATTGGTATGACAGGTACACCCATAGAGAATTCAAGTACTGATTTATGGTCTATTTTTAATGTTTTGTTACCTAACTATTTTGGGAATTTATCATCTTTTAACAATAATATAGAGAATATCAATGAATTAATTAAACCAGTTGTTCTACGAAGGACTAAAAATGATGTTTTAAAGTCCCTTCCAAAAAAAATAATCAAAAATTATTATTGTGAACTATATGATGAACAAAAAGAGCTTTATAAACAAATTGTTTATTCAATGAATAAAGAACTAAAAAGAAAAAATACAAGATATGAAATTAAAAATGATTCTACCTTAGTTTTAAAAGCATTATTAAGATTAAGACAATTGTGTTGTCATCCAGATTTATTGCCATTTGAGCTAAATAGAAACGCTTTTCATAAAAGTAGTAAATTTGATGCCTATAAAAAATTAATCAATACTATAAATCTTACAGAGCAAAAAATTGTTGTTTTTTGTCAATTTACTAGTATGTTAAAAATCTTAAAAAATTGGACTTCAAAAAGAGGATATTCGACATTTTATTTAGATGGAGAAACAAATAATAGGGGAGCTTTGATTGATTCATTTGAAAAGTCAAGCCAAGGTATCTTTTTTATTAGTTTAAAAGCAGGAGGAACTGGTATTAATCTAATTTCTGCTAATCAAATAATTATTTATGATCCTTGGTGGAATCCTGCGGTTGAAAATCAGGCAATGGATAGATTACATAGAATCGGTCAGCTAAAAACTGTTTATGTTTATAGATTAATCGCAAATGATACTATTGAAGAAAAAATTCTAAAATTACAAGACGAAAAGCAACAAATATTTACCTCAATCATGAAAAATCAAGATAATGTTTTTTCAATTAAAGAAATAAAAAAACTATTGAATTAAGTAGTAAAGAAAACATCCTAACGAGTTATGTCCCTATATGCATATTCACTTAAGAATAGACAAAATATTTTAATTAAATATATTTGATATTGGATTGTCAACACTTTGGATTGTCAACACTTGTTGAGACAATTTTAATAAAGACAACTCACTAAATTCTTTAGGACTCTTATAGCCTAAAGTTTCATGTAATCTCTTGTTGTTGTACCAATTAACATAATCAAGTAATTCTAAATCAAATTTGTCTTGTAATATACGTGAAACTCATGATATAACATATAATACAAGAAATATTATTAAATAAAGCTGTAATAAAATGGGGGATTTGGAGATCGAAATTCCTAGTAGGTCGGTGTATAACAGATGATAAAAGATTTTAGTTCATGGTTAGAATATGAAGGAGCCTCAGAGGGTAGTGGGCGTAGTGAGAAGATTTGGTTAGAAAATCCGAAGAATAATATTGTAGGGCTATTTAAATTTCCAAAATCTGAATTTACTACTGAACATATATCTGAAAAAGTTGCGGCAGATATCGCTAAATTAATTAACATTGAATGTATGAAAGTAGATTTAGGTGAATATAATTCAAGGAAAGGATCATTAAGTTATAGGATAAATACCAAGGGTGAAAACTTAATTGAAGGAGTTAGATTAATAAATAAATACTATCCTGATTATGATCCAAATACTTTATATGATGAGAAAAAACAAGAATATTATTCATTAGAGATGATTTTAAACTCTCTAGAGGAATTTAGCTTTCAAAGTGAAATATTTAAAACACTTATTTTTGACTTTCTAATTGGAAATACAGATAGGCATCAAAATAATTGGGCTATTTTACAAGATGAAGAAAATATTAGATTTTGCCCATTATATGATAATGGTTCTTCTTTATGTTGTTATTTATTAGAGTCAAAACTTGATAGTTATTTGGGAAATGATAAAGTTAGATTTCAATCTTTAATTGATACCAAATCAAAATCAAGAATTAGAATAGATAAAAATTATAAAAGAGAGCCTACACATTTAGAAGTATTAATATATCTAAAGGACAACTATTATAATGAAGTAATTGATATTGTAAAAACAATAGTTTACAATATTGATGATAATAGTGTAGATTCTATACTAGACGAATATACCGGAATAATAAGTAAAAAAAGAGAAATATTAATTAAGAAGTTTTTATTAGGAAAAGTCAATTTAATGAAAAATCAATTTAATTTATGAAAGGAGGAATAGCTGTGTCAAAAAAAGATGGACGAGATTATCTATATTTAATTTGGAAAGAACCTATTTCTAGGAGAAATTATATTGTAGGACAGTTGTCTAAAAATAGTCAGTATGAATTTTCTTATGGACATGAAGTTAAGCAGGCTATTAAGAACGGGTTTGAATTGTTGATACCTTTTGAAGAAATTGATAAAATTTATAAAAGCGATACTTTGTTTCCGACCTTCTCAAGTAGATTACCAGATAGAAAAAGAAGAGGAATCGAAAGAATTCTTGAAAAATATGATTTGAGAGAATTTGATGAATATAAGCTTTTAAAAAGAAGTGGTGCGAGGTTACCAATTGATAGTTTAGAATTTATTGATCCTATTCTTAAGAAGCATAATGGTGAGATAAAGAGAGTTTTTTAAATAGAGGGTGTTAGACACTATATTGGTTGTGATGGTGAAAATTGTAAAGAGGCAATTCATTTAGATGTAGGAGATAGACTAAGTTTAGAGTTAGAGCCTGCAAATACGTATGATGAAAATGCAATTAAAGTAATACATGAAAACGAACATGTGGGATATTTACCTAGATATTATAGTGAAAGTGTTACAGAATACATTAAGGATGGAGCAGGGTATGAATGTAAAGTGCTAGAGGTAAATAAGGATATGGAATGTAATGAGTGTGTTATGATAAAATTAGAAATATATATTGATGAAAAAGATATTAAAATGATTAGCTGAATCTATTATCTAGTAAGTTAATTTAAAAAAACTGTAAATATTAGATGGATCAAGCCTTTACCGTCAGTGGTGGGGCTTTTTTTAAGCCCATTTGAGGAGGTGATCATATAAAATAAATATATTTTTAGTTTTAGATATAATTGATAAGAAAGGCAAAAGTAAGAAGATTGTTTATTTTATTCCTTGATGAAGTACTCCCATATCGTTTAAAATTTAAAAAGAAAATGAGAATATGAAAAACTCAGAAACAAGTAGTTATTAGAACTAATAAAAGGATTATATGGAAGAGAGCAAATTACAAAAATTAAGAGAATTAAAAAAAGAGGAATTGCTAAAGTTAATAGTTGATTATTATGATGCTAGTGAAGATTTTCATCACTTTATTGAAAATTCATTGATACAAGAAATAGATAATTATGAAAGGTTATTAACAATTATTAAAGAAATTGATAGTGAAAATAAATACTCAATTAACAATACATTAGAGAACTATTTCAAAGATATTGAACTATTAATTACTTCCCCTCAAAAAGCAATTTCCTTAATATTTCAATTTTATTATTCAGAAGAAAAAATAAGTGATATATTAAATCAAACTGCAACTTGGCATGATATAGATTTCATGAATTATTCAATGGAAGCAGAAACTTTATTTATTAAATTTGCACAAAAGTGTGATGATAAAGAATACCTAATTAAAAAAATCAGAGAGCTAATATATTTAGATGGAAGTGATGTTGGATATACCTTTGTTTCTTGTATAAAGAAAATGCTAAATAAGGAGCAAATTAGAAAGTTAATATCACTGTTAACAGAAAAATTACCAAATCAAGAGTATGTTAATTATTCAATAATAGCAGATATTGCAAAAGAACTTCCTGATGGAGATCTTTATGAAAAAACTTCAAAGAAAGCTAGAAATTTAACAGTTTCTTATTTAGATATTGCTAAAGTTTATTATGAAGAGGGAAAATATGATAAAGCACTTGAAAAAGTAAATTTATATAAAGCAGATTATTCCTTTCAAGAATTAAATAAAATACAATTATTAAATAAGATTTATGATAAACAAAATAAAAAAGAAGAACAAATTAAAACTGCTAAAACTCTTTATGAAGCACATCCCACAATAAAAACTCTTGATTTGTTATTAAAAGCTAGTAAAATAGAGTCTAGAGAAGAATTAATTAATAAGACAATTGAAACTTTTTATAAAGAAAGAAACACTGAATATTATGAAGATAATATTAAATTTTTACTCACATTAGATAGAGTTGATGAGGCTGAAACATATTTCTTTATGAATATTGAAAAAATTGAACAATTAAGAGAATATTATAGCAATGATATAATTGATAAATTTGAAAAGAATAAAAAATATTTAGTTGTAACTTTGCTTTATAGAGATTTACTAATAAAAATTTTAGATAATGCAAAATATAAAGCTTATGAAGCTGGTGCTGAATATTTAATACAATTGGATATTCTCAGTGATAAAGTTAATAATTGGAAGCACTTTATTACTCATGAAGAATTTTTAAGTGCAATTAAGATTAAACATAGTAGAAAAAAATCTTTCTGGAATAGATATACAGAAAACAAAGGATAGGAACTTTAGATGGCTGAGTTTAATGATAAAATAAATGAATTATCTTATGATGTTCTAAAATATTTAATAATAAATTATTCTGAGCAAAATAATGAATTTCGTACATTTGTAGAAACTCATTTTACTAGTGACTATGTGAAAATTAATGATATTTACGGAGTTTTTGATGCTTTAAGTGTTGAAAATGAATATACAATAACAGAAACATTAACTAAATATTTCGATAATATTAAATCTTTAATTAAAAATCCCAATATTGCTATTGAATTAATTATGAAATTTTATATTCATGAAGATGAAATATCCCCGTTATTACCAAATGTTGATGATTATTGTGATGATAGTGAAGATTATATTAATGATTTTTATAATTATGAAGTTTTAGATTGGGAGCATTATTGTTATATTGCTGGTGAATTATTTATTGAATATGCTGTTTTATGTGAAAATAAAGAATTTGTAATTAGTAAGATTATGGAAATATATAGTATTAATCCAAACAGATTAGAACAAATTGCTAAAAGCGTAAAAAATTATTTAAATATTGATCAAATAAGGAAATTATTTAATATTATAGAAAGAGATATTGCAGAGCCTGATTGGTATTATTATACAAGTCTTATGATATTAGCAAAAAGCATACCTGATGGGGCTTTATTTGAAAAAATAGCATTTAAATCAAATTATCTAAATGTTTCAATTGATGATATTGTTGATGTATACATAAAAGAGAAGAATTATCAAATTGCTATAGAAAGATTAGCGTCCTATACTTCTAACAATAAATATGATGAAAATAAAAAACTGTATAAACTATTAACAATATTTACTGGTACTGATGATAAAAAGAATCAAGTAATAATAGCAAAAAAATTGTTTTCTTATTCTCCTTCAATAGCAAAATTAGATGAATTAGTAAATATTGTTGGAGAGGATATCCGAGAAGAATTAATCTCAGCTCAAATTGAAGAAATATTAAATGAGAAAAGTGTTTTGGGATTTACACAAAGGATATTATTTATAATAATATTTAATAAAATACAAGCTGAAAACTATATTATTAATAATTTTGATAAAGTAAAAACTTTAAGTGATAACGGTGTTGCAAAGATAATAGAAGCTATGTTGAATTCTAATATTTTTTTACCTGTTACCCTTATCTATAGAATAAAAATATTAGCAATATTAGAAAAATCATAAAGTAATATATATGATGAAGCAGCAAGTTATTTAAAAGCATTAGATAGTTTTTCTAACAAAATAATTGATTGGAAAGGTTATAAAAGTCATGATATTTTTTTTATAGAATTTGAGCAAAAATATAGAAAGAGAAAATTTTGGAGTGTATATGGAAACAAATAAAGAGGCTTTTGAATTTGATTATTCAATATTAAATATAAAAATTAATGGAAGTAATCCAATAATTTGGAGAAGAGTTGTAGTACCTGAAGATATAACTTTAGATCGACTAAGTGATGTTATATTATTGTTATTTAGTTGGGAAGGTTATGAATCATGCATGTTTAAAATAAAGAATAAGTTTTATGAAAATTTAGAAGATGAATATGAATATGAAGATGAGGATGAAGAGGAAGGTAAAGTATTTGATATTACCTTACATAGGTTAAATGAGTTAGTAAAAGAAAAGTCAAGATTTATAATGTATTATAACGAATGGGAAATTGGTGTATTTGTGGAATCTACAAGATTTCACAATGAAACAAATAGCGATATTTATTGTTTAAATGGGGACAATAATTCACCTCCTCCTCTTTTAGAAAATATGGCTCAATTTAATGCATTAATAGAAGATTCTACAAATACGGATTCACCTTTAAATGAAAGCGCTATACAATTATTAGGGAATGATTTTGAAGAAACAAGATTTTCAAAGGGACTTTATAATTTTTTATTAAATAGATATTGTGAATGGACTAGAGATAGAAATCTTCCATTGTATGATTTAGGAGTTGATAAAGAGAAATTTAATGAAATTTTATCTGCTTTAATTAATGAAGAAATTGGAGATATGTTAAAATTGTAAATCAATAAAGAGGAGAATAGTTTAATGACACAATCAAAATTTTATTTATTAAGAATTGAATTATTAGAGGTTGAACCTAAAATTTGGCGTGAATTTGTAGTTCCTTCAGATATTACTCTTGATAGGCTTCATGATGTAGTTCAAATTATTATGGGATGGGAGCAGTCGCATCTTTATCAATTTTTACTTAAGGATAAAAAGTATAGTGAATTCTTAGAATATATCCAAGAATTTGATGATATTGAAGATTCAAAATTAGTTAGGCTTAATGAATTAATAAATAGAAAAAATCAGAAAGTAATTTATGAATATGATTTTGGAGATGGATGGCAACATGAAATTAGTTTATTAAATAGTAATTATAAATCAGATTATCCTTATGAATTACAATGTTTAAATGGTGATAGAGCTTGTCCTCCTGAAGATGTTGGTGGTACTTACGGATATTCCTATTTTTTAAAATGTATTAGCGATCCTCAAAATGAAGAATATGATGAAATGTTATGTTGGGTAGGGGGAGAATTCGAAAGTGAAGAATTTGAATTAGAATATGTCAACTTTGAATTAATAAAATATTATAATTATGCTAGATTAAGATCTTTGCCTTGGTGTGAAAATAGTAATTAAGAAAGTTTCATAAAACAAGAGAAGTATTGATTCTTTTTTCATTGTCCCAAAGACTGTTTATGTTAATTAAAAATACCCCAAAATTTAAAATTTTCAGTTGAAAAATGGTTCACTTTAAAAATATGCTTCAATATAAAAAAAAATATTGAAGTAAAATTTGAGTGGTAGTTTATTTGGTAAATGTTCAAACAAGGAAGTGTCAGAACTAGTTACGCTTCAGAGAGTAAAATATCTTAGCTCATAAACACTTCATAAGTATTAAAAATAATTATGTTAAAATCAATTAGTAATAAAAGAGATAGTTTTGGTTGTGTGAATTATGATATGAGTGAAAATATTACAACAACTAAAACCTTAATAAATTATGTTTCTGAAGAGATTTATAGAAAAAAAGGTATACCAAATAATTATCTAGTTGTAGTAAATATTCATCTTAGGTGGTTTTTTTGATGGAAGTATTGATATGGTTAGAAACTCCTGTAAACTTTTAGCTGATAGAGCCTGTGCTACTGTTATAAGTATTGATTATGATCTCTCTCCTAAAGCAAAATATCCTACAGCGCTAGGACAGTGTAATTCTGTTATTACATATATTAAAGAAAATTATGAAGTATTAAAGGTTAATCCAAAGAAAATAGTAGTAATGGGAGATAGTTCAGGTGGCAATCTAGCAGCAGCGCTTTGTCTATTAGACACAAAGAGTGATATTGCTGTTAACGTCAAGATATTTTGAGTTACTTCCTGTAAGTTATTTTGAGAGAATTCCGGTAACATGTTTTGAACAATCTATGGTAACCTTTTTTTGGCTATGTTTTTGACTAATGAGTGGTAATGGAATATTTTTTAATTTTTTGCTACAATAATGCTATGAAAGAGAAAATAACTACCATATTACTAGATAGCCAATCAGATTTAGACATTACTCATATTTCCACAGAACTAAGCAAAATAGAAAGCGATAAAGACTTTCAATACGTCATTGAGTATCTTAAAAGCGAAAGAGATAAAGTTAAAAAGAAAAAGGAACAAGAATATAAAAAAACTATAACAAAAGAATCTCTTCCGGAAAGTTGTCCTTACTGCGGGAGAAGCACTGTTATTCGTTATGGTTTTCAAAACGGAAAGCAAAAATTTAAATGTAAAAATCAAAATTGCCATAAAACCTTCATTATGGATCATAGAATCGGTGCAACAGGATACAGCAAGCAGTCTAAGGAAAGGTGGTTAAAGTTTTTGGAATCTGAATTAGATCATAATTCTTTAAGAAGTTCAGCTGAAAAATTAGGAGTTCAACTTAGTACAGCTTTCACCATGAGACACAAATATCTTCCAATTCTTGGCAAAGTTTTGTATAGCAAAGGAAAATTTAATAAAATAGTTCAAGCTGACGAAACATTTT
>Ga0307990_1004087_pt1 | contig 10832 bp, 20 predicted proteins | sample EllFjometagen129_FD_203168 | JGI IMG/M metagenome (GOLD analysis project Ga0307990, IMG submission 203168) | Marine microbial communities from Ellis Fjord, Antarctic Ocean - #129 | ecosystem: Environmental > Aquatic > Marine > Unclassified | place: Southern Ocean | collected 2014-10-08
TGAATTAAACTTTGCTCTGATCCGTTTAATGTTATCTTCTCTTGGCAGTTCAAATAAATCATCAATATCTATTGTCTTACCAACCCCATAATACGTTTGCCATATCTGTATCATTAAAGATATATCACTATTCCTTGTATCAGGATATTCTTCTAAAACATATTTGACTTTTGACTTTAATGTTTTCATTTTATTATTTTATTTTCTTAAATCTAAACCCACAATCCTTTATTAAGTCGCTTGGAGTTTTTGGATATGCTTTACAAAACCAAGGCCTATTTTTATAGATCTTACACATAGATATATCACCCATTCTAATTAAGTTCGGACAATCTTTTCCGGCTATCCATAAATAAAGAGATTTAGGATTAGACAAAAAGAAAATAAACTTTATTGTGAAAGGCAGGTCGTTGAATAAATATCTAAAATTACAACAACGACCACACCTTAAACATTTACCTTTGCGTTTATAGTCTTTATTTTCTTTCTTGATCTTGTATGTTTGACGAAGAGCGTTCATAACCTTTTGATTTTAATATTACTTGGCACATAATTACCATATTAGTTGCACCCTGACTTGCTGCTTGATATCTTTTATGTTCCAACTCCTTTAACAATACATCTAATTCAGCATCTTGCATCTCACTTTGAGCCATTGCTCTTGCTTCTGTAATTGTTCTGTCGTTTCCTTTGAATGATATCATTAAAGAGTCCTTTACTTCCTTACAAGATAGTTCTGCCAATTTTGATATAACCATTTTCTCACTTGTCCTTGCTTCTAGAAAAGCATATGCACCGACCAATCTACTGCCGACTTCTAATAGCTTTTCCATATCTTGAGTATCTAACTTATATGTTTGAAACCACTTAGCTTGTTCAAAAACATATTTTATTAGTTTATCTTTTTCTTTCCAAACTTCAAGATCTTCTAATTTATCAATTAGTTTTTGAAGTTTGTTCTCGTAAATGTTAAACGTTTTATTTGACATAATTTTATTTTTTTAATGCCCTGCTATTAGCTTCCTTCCCAATTTCACATACCCCATCCCAAGCCATTCTTATTCTTTTTGAGAGTAAGATAATATCTCTTAACTCTCTTTTGGTTTCAAATGTTTGAAAATCGCCTGTGGCGTGTAATCCTTTTTCTTCATCTTCTGCTGTTTTGATCCAATGAACAAATATCTTTTTAGGATATACTTTATACCTTAACCAAATCATAATTGCATAGAATGTGAATTGATCGGATCTATCAGCTGTTGCTTGACTATAATTTTTACCTGTCTTATAGTCGCACATCTCTTTACTCCAAGGATTCCAACCGTCTATTATGCCATACAATGGGATATCTTTAATCTCTTTAGGTGTTGCATACTCAAACCTTACATTCATTCGAAACTCACGCTTTGGATATCTAGGAATGAAAGTTGCTATTAAGTTAATAGCAGGATCATTTTCTTTATCGTATCCTAACTCTATTGCCTTATGAACACGACTACCAAAATACATATACTTTGATTGATACATAGATAGGCCTTCGATGTAAATCTGATAATATAAGTTAGGATCTCTTTCCCACAAACTCATCTGACTCCAAGATAAGTATCCGTGCGGACTTGTGTTATTCTTTTTGTGCATTTTTCTTTGCTAGATTATCTATCAATTTGTATAACTCTTCTTTCTCTTTTTCAGTATAGACCTTTTCACTTTGTTTGATCTTCTCTTTGTATTCCATTAAAATAAATGGATCTTTCTCTACCTTTATTTTTGATTTAGTAATATCCATTAACTCTTTTTGCGTTTGCTTTTTCGGTGGCTTTACTTCTTCTTTCTTTTTACCGGCTAATCCTTCTTCATCTATCTGTTGCCAATATAGATCAAGAGCAATCCCAAACATTGAAGCACATTTTTTCAAACAATCAGTTGCTGCTGATTTTAGATTAGCACCTAATGTTATATTGGGTTGTTTTTCGTGCATACCATATTGAGTTTTAGATACCTGATATCCACTCTTTAGATCCTTAATAGTTAGTTTTCCTTTTACTATAACTTCTTTTTGCTCATCTTTTTCATCAATTATCTCAAACTCCCAACCAACTGGCGAAAAGATCTGGTTTAATCTTGCTATAACATATCCACCTTCTACATAAGTAAACTTCTTGCCACCCTTTCCTTCTCTTGTTCTAATAAACTCAGGTGGTGTTGGTAGTTGGATTAACTCTTTTTTATTTGCCGGAAGATCTACTGTTTGAAGAACTAATGCTCTCGGAGTATAAACTCTTTTTGGTGTATTTTTTTTAGTCATTTTAATTCCTTCCAGATGCTACTACTTTTTCTTCAACGACCTTTACGCCCTTAATAATAAAACCATTAAGAGCAGCTTTCCTTATCTTAACCATATCAAGCATAAGGAACTCTCTAGGAACATCAAACTCATTCTCAATCACTACCTTCTTAACTACTCTGAATTGAATAGATCCACTTTTACCTTCAACCTTATTCTCTGGGATAACTTCTTCTATTTTATCTGCTGCTACTTCCATACTCATTTTTCCAGCTTCAACCTTTTGCTCTATCTTAGCAGTTGCTTCGGCAGCCTTTTTTTCTTCCTGTTGATTGAATATAACCATTTTCATTTTAACAGTTGTTTCTGCTTCTGAATAATCTGTTTCTAATGGCCTGAATAAATCTCTAGCATTCTTTAATGCTTCATTAAGAGGTTTAATAATACTATCTTTTTTCTCTTTGATCTCGTTGGCAATAGATTTTATCTTAGTCAATACATCAGTTGCTTTAATTAGATCAGGTTTGTTGTTTATTTCCAATGAACCTGCTGATGATACTACTGCTGATACTTGCCTTTTTATTGGTGCAAGATCCATTTTTTCATTATTCATTTTTTTGCCCTTGACACAATGACAGATATTTTTTATAATAGTAATAGTTTTAGTTATATAAAGAACTCTGCCATTGCGTGGGGTTTTTTATTATTGACCTGCAAATCCAGTTGACTTTTGGATCTCGGTTTCAACTTTTAATAATACTTTTGTGGCATCAATAGATTTATTGATATCCTGCTTTGGAAAATTATTAGTTAAATACCAATGGTCCAATTCTTTTCCTCTTTTCTTTGGATCGTAGGTTGATATTGTTATTAAGAAACCAACCGACTTTTTAGCCTCTATTATTTTTTTGTCTAATTCTTGCATAATACTCCTTCCTTTTAATTTATTATTTATCTTTTTTTACACTTTTTACCATTGATTGAACTAACACTACAATAGAAAATGGTATCGCATATAGCATTCCTATAATTCCCCAACCAATAGCAGCATCGTAATCAACAGGAGTAGCAAATCCAACTAAGCATATTAACGATAAAGAAAATATTACCAACCCTGTTATTGACATAATTTTTAATGTTCTCATTTATTATCACCTCCTTCCTTTATAATACTTGTTTTAATGTCTAATTTTTTTAATTCAATTCTAACCCACTCGTGGCTTTTACCAATGTTCTTTGCTACATCTCTTAAACTCATACCTGCACTATAAAGTATTTCTGCCTTCTTAACTATAACCTGTTTTTTTTGTTGTCTATAAAATGATAATCTCATAGTGTTATTATCTCATATTGTCAATTCATTGTCAAATGGTTTTATCCACTTTTCTTTAATTATCTTTACCTCATATCCTGAAGGGTGTTTTTCAAAAAAAACAAATCTTCTTTTAACACCGTTCTCTTTTTTATATTTAATATGCATACAAACATTATCGCCTTTTTTAATTCCTATTTGATCTGCATATTTTTTTGTTATTGCTATATTCATTACTCTGTCCTTTCAACTTTTATCTTATTTGCCTTACCCTTAAAAACATCTTTGTATGACTCGAAGAGAGCCTTCATAAATCTTTCAATAATTTCTTCCTTAAGATCTGTATCTGTAATAAACTCAACCTTATATTTAATCGTTCTTACTTTTATTTTTTGTTTGCTCATTGTATTCTTTCAACTCTTACAGGTATAACGCCTAACTTAGTTGGAGCTAAAACTGCAAAAGCCGAACTGCTTAAATCTATTATTCTATCAGGATGTATTTTTTTATCAGGTCCATAATCTGTCACCTTACAAACTACAAACCGATCCTGATAATAAACTCTTAAATAACTGCCCCTTGGATAGTCCCTTGAAGCACAAACCATACTTCCCTTTGACGACCAACCGGATTTCAGGGTATAATCATAATATGATGCTATTCCGACATCAAGCGACTTGGGTGTAGTCGGATCTAATGTTGCTTCTAAATATGGCCTGACAACTTCTAATTGCTCATTTAAGGAGCTTTTACCTTCAATGTATAGAGTTCTCTCTTGGAGCATTAGAAAAACGAATATGAGGCATAATAGGATCAAAATCTTTTTTATAATATCTTTTTTCATAATTTTTTATATTGTTTATTTGATATGGCTTATCTATACTATTTGTGATTACTCTTGACCGAACTTTAATACTTCATCAAAGTTCCAACTAATAATCTCTTTTATAATATCAAGATCTTCGCCTTCAACATCGACCTTAGCACCATCATTCCAGTCAAGAAACCAATACTCCATTTCGCCATTCTCATATAATCTAAACTCTTCTGAAGGTCCACCCCAACTCAACTGATAGCGATAGTAGTTTTCCCTTTGATCATTAAACGTTCCTGCTTCAACCTTATCAATACACAACCCATAATCATATAAGCTACCAAGATCTTCTGTTTCAAAATCTTCTGCTTTATATAATGTTCTAATATCTTCCATTCTTCCTTCAAACGATTTTTTAACTCTTTGTTCACAAGTTTTGTTTGACATATTATCCTTTCTTTAATGTTTTAATATCAAATTCACTAATTCTTTTTTCACCACAATGAAGATCTCTTTCAATCTTTAATCCCATTGGACCTACATATTCTTCTATTTCTTTCAACGAAAAATAACCCCATTCATCATTGTGATCGCCAAAGATACTTGCATATCCAAAGAAGATTTTTGTTTCTGGATCATATTCTGTGGCATACCAAGTTCCTGCACCTGCTGGATTAAAAAACTTTGCAACAACGATAGGATCTTTCTCATTTTCCTGATCGCCAATTTTCTTAAATCTTTTTTCTAATTCTTTTGTTATTAGTTTCATTTTTTTATTCCTTCCCTTATTATTTTTTTTATTTTACCTGTTGCCAACATCAACATATAGTCGGCATCATCATCTATTAAATTGTTTGACCAATCCCAACCACCTTCCCAATCCTTGCCATTGTTAGTAAAGAAGAAGGCATAACAATCGGCAGTCTTAGCATTCATTCTATAAATAGATCCAATGGCGTGTTCCTTAATCTTTTCTATTGTTTTTAATTCGTTTTTATTCATTTTATTTATTTAATTCTTCTGCTAATTCAATAGCTTTATTTAATACTCTACTAAACTCTTTACTATTCTTAACTGATTGACTTCCACAACCTGACCAGTTTATTTCAAAATCCCCACGTTCTATCTTGTTCGGTAAAAAATTTTCTTTTCTATATAAATTGATTTCAATATCTCTTAATCCTGTTTTTATATCTTCAAGGGTATAAACTTTAGCGTATCCCTTATCTTTATTCTCTTTATTGATATATATTTTATTCATTGTTTTATTCCTTTCCTTTTAATTCTTTTTTAATTTATATTGTTTTTATTTCTCGACCTTTACTTATTACTCTAATTATATATCTTTGTCAATTCATTGTCAAGTTTAGTTATCCACTTTTCATAGAAACACAAAAAACCTTGACAAAGCAAGGTTAAGGTGCCACAATTATAGTGAAAAATAAAACCATTGGTTTTTTACCACCGATATGCAATTACCAAAAGCTAGGTGGTTTTTTTGTTTATTTCTTTTTAGATGTTCTATACATCAAGGCTACTAATGCTATAGCACTTAATACTACCGCAGCCCATACATTTGTAGTCCATAATACTCCGATCGCAGGAACTAAAACTACGATGATAAACCAAAGTATTGCATCGCGAATAAGCAAATCTTTATCGTTATTTACATTCATAATATAATCTCCTTTATTTTATCTAATTTATTATTTGCGACCTTTAGTTCTTCCTTTATTTTATCGCAATCTTCACAACTGCTTTCTTCTCTTAAACCAATAATAAAAGGCATAAGATTTTTACCTGGACAAGCTGTTTGTGATCCGGCAACTTCTTTATGCCCTAATACATTTTCCTTTGGTATGGTCCATTGTTTCTTTAGTTCTCTTACTATAGCACCTAATACTTTAATTTGTGTTTTAGTAGGTTGCTCAACTTCAAAATTACCAGTTAAAACTATACCCAATGACTTATAATTCATTCCGTCAGCTCTACAATGAGCCCCAACTTGATCTTGTCCTCTTGCTTGAGGAAAACCATATAGATTACCTTTCCCATTGATAAAAAAATGATAGCCTATATTCCCCCATCCTTTTGCGATGTGGTTTTTTTTGACTGCTTCAAAAGTTGTTTTATCTCTCGAAGTAGCTGTATGATGTATAATTAAATATTGTGGTTTCATATTATTCATAATATCCTTGAAGCTCTGGGAGTAATAAGAAGCAGAATACTCCCGAGCTTTTTGTGAAAAGAACTCTCTTGGCTAACAACCCCAAGAGCTTCAAAAATACTATGTTAAAAATCTATCCCTAATCCAACCTATAGAAACATTAACTACTATCCCTATAATCACTGCTATACCTGCTATATATCCTACTGCCCTAGCAATGATTTTATCGTGTTCATTACCTTTTTTTGTATTAGCATTAACATTCAAAACAACACCATCAAGTTTGCTTTCGATGCCTTCCAGTTTTCCTTTTATATAATAAACTAATTGTTTGTCAGTCATTTTTTCTCTTCAGGTTCTTCCTTGTCTAAATCCTGAAGTTGATTAACAGCACCATCCAATCTCAAGGCCTCTTGGTTCTTAAGATTAAGGACTTGTGTTAGCTGTCCTATTTCCTGCGATACTCTATCTAATTCTTTTGTTTTCTCTTCTATTAACTTTTTTATATCCATATATTTATACCTTAATTATAACATATTTATTCGACCTTTAACAACCTTTCTTCTAATTGTTTGATTGCATCAAAACAAGCCATCAATCCATTTCCTAATTCAAGCCCACTTTTTTCTGGACCTAATAATTCTTTTGGAAGTTTATCTTTTCTAGAATCAATCTTTCCTGTCTTAAAATTAACCTTTATCTTTTTAATAATTTCTAAACCAACGTTAGATAAAAACTTTGGAGATTTTGTTGTAAAATTATCTGAATATACATTTTCCCAATACTCACCATCACTACCAACGGTTAAGGTGCAAGCTGCTCCACCACCTACTGGTATAAAATGTTTATCACAATATAAATTAGCAGTATTTGTAGAAGAAATATGTAAAGCTCTTTGTGTCGTAGTCGCAGAAGCATAAAAGAAAAGTCCACCTTGTAAATGTAAATCTTTCCAAGCTTGACCAGAAGATCCCAAGGTATATGTATTAAGAGTGCCAGGATCTAAATCTGCACCGAATGTTAGATCTCCCCCATTCATATATAGCATTTTTGTAGCTCCAAAATATATTCCATAAGAAGAACTATCTGATATATATAATCTTCTCCAATTAGAAGTAGATGTCCCACCTAAGTCAAAAGAGTCATTAGTATCAGGTATAAAGCTTCTGTTGGCTACCAATTCTGAACTACCACCTTGTGATAATGTTGTAGCTGCTAATGTTGATCCTATATATAGTTTTCCAGTTGGACCTGTGAGTAGATTTGTTCCTGCACTTATAGATTGATCTGTAGCAACATATCCAGTAATAAGCAATATCGGAGTTCCACTAACTACACTACCTTCTAATTGTGCAGATAAAACATTAGAGCTATTATAAAATGCTATTTTATTAGAATATCCTGAAGTATTTATTTCAACTCTTAATCCAGTAGTTGCTGTTTTGATCAATGATCCTGTTATTGTTCCACCGATCAATGTAATCGAAGGAGTGCCACCACCTAAAATCTGAAAACCATTTACAGTTCCATTCCAACCATAGCTTTGTATTGTTCCGTCAGTTCCTGCACTACCCATTGTTAATGTATTCAAAACTGAAAGAGCATTTATAATACCAGTTCCGGCTGTAATTTTATTAGCAACCAAACTATTTATTTTAGCATCTATGACAGCTAAATTGTTTATATTCGCAGTTTTTACTTCCAAGTTTCCAATTTTAGCACTAGTTATAACTGCATCTTTTATATTTGCTGTATTTGCCACAAACTCATTTGTTGAAACTGAATTAGCAGCCAAATTATCTACTCCTAAAAATACTCCACCTTTTCCACCGAATACTTGAAATGTTGCATATGAAGATGTATCTGTATTATTTTGAGCTACTGCTATTAGGATCTTTCCTACTCCAACTGCTGTTGCCGGTGTTGTGGTTGTTTGAAGAACTGTTATCGAAGTATTGATGTCTAAATATATATAAGTCAAAGCTGCCATATCGCCTGTATTTCCGGCAGATATATTGTATGTATCATTATTAGACAAAGTAATAGTTCCACCTGTCCAAGCAACCACCCTATAATCAGAAGGACTAAATGCCATATCCTGTTGCCAACCCTGAATAGTGACATCTTCTTTTACATCGTTTATGTCATCTTGTAATTGATCTAATGTTTCTTTTGTTGTTTCGCTTGGAGTATTTAATACTTCATTGATATTATCTTTTATCTCTGCTAATTCTAACAGAACATAATCAGGAGTATAATTTACCCTAACAATTAAAAGATCATCTGCAAATGTAGTTTGATCTGAAGTATCTATGTTTCTTATATTACAAGTATCACCAGGATTTATAGAAGCAAGATCGTATTCTTTTCCTATAATAAGCGTTGTCCTTGTCTTTGGATCTTTGTTAGCATTGATTACATTAGCACCCATTTCATCTGCTGTTCCTTCTACTATCACTCGCCCATCTGCTTTTTGACTAGCAATAATATCATAAGCTGTTTGACTTGTTGCATCAGAGTATTGCTTATATAGATAATTAGCATCATCAGCAGTCAATCCATTCCAAAAGAAAAAATAGTTTTGAACGCTCTCAATAGTTTTGTGAACTTTTAATTGCCTAATATGTTTTTTCAAAATAAAAGTATGATCGCCTGATGTTCGTTGAGCAAGTTTTAATAATCCATTAGCACCTAAAAACCAATACCAATCATAATCTAAAAACTCTGCTGTCTTTTTCATCGCTTCTAAGTGCTTCATCTTCTTATATGTATAAGAGATGTCTTTGCTAGTATCACCAACATTAGTATAGTCATTGCTAATCATTGAATTAGTTTCAAGGCCACGATAATTATCTATTATATTCTGAAGAACTTGTCCGATCTCTGTTCCACCTTCTGACATTTCAAGCGTTGTTCCACTTCTGAAAAAGTCATTGCTTAATTTTGATATCGCACCTAAACAAGTTATCTCAACATACTCTTCTGAGTCGCTTAAAAAAGGATTATATGCTGTGATATAACCCTGATAAATTAACTTATCTGTATTGTCGTCATCAGTTAAATAAACTTGAACTCTATTATTAAAAGTTATTTGATCGTCTTGGTCATAGCTATCAATTTTTCTATCTAACCTTATTATACATTGACCAAGCCCACCATTTATTGTTTTTATAAAAGACAACTTATTCACAACATCATTTAATATGCCTTTGAATGTCCCTGTTTCACTATATACTTTATAGATTAGTTTTCTTGTCATAAATAAGTTGGATAATAAACTATATCCATATCTATATTAAAAGCTCCACCATCTGTAGTGGTTATTGTGTATTCGTTTGTATTAGGATCAAACTCTGGGAATACACCTGTAAAATCAACTTCTGTCCCATCGACTTTTACGGTTAAGTTTTCACAATCAATTTTTAATTCTTCGGCAGCATTAAATGCTCTTGTAATAGTTATCTCTGTATCTGTCGTTGTATTCTTAAACTTAATTACCGACATAGTTGACTCGGCATCAATGGTTAATGTTATTACCGGCAAAGGACTAGCAGATCCTGTTATTGAAAAACTATCAGTATGTGGCGAAGATGTTATGTTATTATCTTCAACTGTTGTCGCAGAAGTCGCTGTGCATTTTGGATGGCATAAAAACTCAATGCGATATGGCAAATGTGTAATATGATAAAAATCTTCACCAGGTATAGACAATCTTTGGACCGTTGCTTTGTATCTTTTTGTAGTTCCGCCATCATCAATATCCAAGTTCTTATCATTCCCACGCAAGTTTTGTTTTAGATTATCTTCTGCAACTCTAAGAGCAGCTGTAGTTTTTGCTTTCATAACTCCTTCAACTGTAATTATTTTACTTTTTAACTCTGACCTAACAATTCTAAACCCATCTCTTCTTGTTTGATCTTCTGTAATAACATTCTTTTGAGCTAATCCTCTATGCTTCGCTATCCTACTATAATAGGTTGAGTCCTGTAAATCAAATGAATTGAATGTAATATTATTCATATTATAACGCTCCTAAATTAGATAGTTCTGCTTGTCGAGCTATTAAACTTATAACCTCATTTTTGAAAGCTTCTTTGTCACCAATAAAGGCACCTTGAAAATTAAAATTAAATACACTACCTGCTGACTTATCAGAAGGTATAACTGTTTCACCCCCGTGTGCCATAATAGGAACTGCTTGACCGGGTGATCCAGGGACAACTCCACCTTCTTGGAAGAAAGGCAAGAAAGGTATATT
>Ga0307990_1004088_pt1 | contig 10831 bp, 12 predicted proteins | sample EllFjometagen129_FD_203168 | JGI IMG/M metagenome (GOLD analysis project Ga0307990, IMG submission 203168) | Marine microbial communities from Ellis Fjord, Antarctic Ocean - #129 | ecosystem: Environmental > Aquatic > Marine > Unclassified | place: Southern Ocean | collected 2014-10-08
ATATCAGTCCCCACAAGTTGCCGTATGTCTGCAATTTTTTGAGCGGCGTCCCTCAAAAAAGACTGACCGCCAAATCCCGGATGCACGGTCATTACAAGAACCATTTCACACAAACGGGCCACCCTTTTTATCGCACTGACCGGTGTTTCAGGATTAAGTGTCACCCCTGCGGTGCAGCCAAGGTCATGAATGATCTCAATCAACTGTTCAGGCTTGTCTGTAGTCTCAATGTGAATGCAAATATGGTCGGCCCCGGCCTTGGCAAAGGCTTCCACATATTGTTCGGGGTCTGAGATCATAAGGTGACAATCCAGCACCAAATCCGTACAGGCACGAAGCCCCTTGACCACAGGCGGACCCATGGTGATGTTGGGTACAAAATGACCGTCCATCACGTCAAGGTGAACGATGCACAGACCCGCCGATTTGATCACTTGGATCTCATCGGCGAGCCTGGCGAAATCTGCACTTAAAACAGACGGTGCAATTTGAATTGTCCCAGGGTCGGGCAATCGCAAAATACTATTCCTTTTCGTCCAACAGTTCCAGGCACTTGAAGGACTTGCCTTCCAGCAGCTCGAGAGAGGCGCCGCCACCTGTGGAGATATGACTCACCTGATCTGCGAGTCCCATTTTCTTGATGGCACTGGCGCTGTCACCACCGCCAATGATACTGCGTGCGCCCTGGGTCGTGGCTTTGGCCACGGCCAATGCCACCGCTTTGGTTCCGGCATCAAAAGGCGCCATCTCAAAGACACCCATGGGACCATTCCAAACCACTGTCTTGGCCCCGCTAAGCTTATCGGCAAAGAGTGTTTGGCTATCCGGACCAATGTCCAGTCCTTTCCAGCCAGCTTCGATGTCGTCTCCCACAACCTTGTTTTCTGCATTCTCTTCCAGTTTTTTAGCCACCACAGAGTCCGTCGGTAAAACCACCTCACACCCAGCCTCCTTGGCATCGGTCAGGAGCTGCGCGGCCTTGTCCAGAAAATCGTTTTCACAGAGGCTGTCACCGATCTCCTTGCCCTGGGCCTTAAAAAAGGTATAGGCCATGGCCCCACCGATCACAATGCTATCGACCTTGTCAAGCAGGTTCTCGATCACGCCAATCTTGTCAGAGACTTTGGCACCGCCTAAAATGGCCACGAATGGACGCTCTGGTTTTTTGAGCGTGTCCCCCAGGAACTTAAGCTCCTTTTCAATCAGGAAACCCACCACACGTGGCTTGCCCGTCATCATATAAGGCACTGTATACATCGACGCATTGTCCCTGTGTGCTGTACCAAAGGCATCGCACACATAGATGTCCGCCATGCTGGCTAACTCTTTGGCAAAGGCATCCTTGGCCTGACGCAACTGAGCGTCTTCCTTGGCCACCTTGTCCTTGATGGTTTCCTGTGGATAAAAACGCAGATTTTCGAGTAAAAGAACCTGGCCAGCGGTCAGGGCAGCTGCCATAGCTTTGGTCTCGTCACCAATGCAGTCCTTGGCAAATGCCACATCAAGTCCCAGCAGTTCAGACAATCGCTTGGCCACAGGGGCCAGAGACATTGTCTCATTGACCTGCCCCCTGGGACGTCCCAGATGACTCATCAGGATCAATGCCCCGCCGCCATCCAGGATGGCCTTGACACTGGGCATCGCCATCACAATACGGTTATCGCTGGTAATATTGCACTCCGCGTCCAGAGGCACATTAAAATCGCAACGCATCAGGACTTTCTGACCTTTAAAATCAATGTCAGCAATTGTTTTTTTTGCCATAATCTAACCTAAATTAAATGAGTAATATGCAGTTTCAAAACGACTATCAGTCACCGTGTTACCCTTGTGGATGTCGGTTAATGAGATATTTCACCGCCACCTTGTTGAAGCTATCAGGGCAAGGCTCACCCTTGGCGTTCGCTTCAAGAATGTCCAGATCTGATTTCCAAACCACGTCACCCGGCGCCAGCAAAAAGACACTTTCCGGCTCGTATGTATTACAGAGCTTGTCGTCCTTCAGGTAATAGTGAGTTTGGCAAATCTCCGTCGGATAAGCACGCATCAAAGGCGGGATATCGTGGGGAATGAACCAGAGCTTGATTTCGCGTTCAGCATCTTCGTGATTCGCTGAAGCATGGATCAGATTGTCCATACGGATATCGATTTTATTACCGTCGTCGTCCAGGATGGGCACAACCGTACCCAGGGCACGCAGGCAACCCGGTCTTTGATCCCTGGCATCGTGTGGATTGGTGGGACCAGCCATGTGCCGTATTTTGCCCAACACATCGACCCCCTGGTAAACGATCGCAATGACCCTTCGTTTCCAAGTGTGTTCAGGATAGTGTAACGCACCGGTAATGTAATCCTGAAGGGCGTCATAGAACGGCTTTCCTTCATGTTCAATGTAGTGCTCTTTGGCCATAAGCCGACTGACATTGACAATCTTGGTCGCCGCAAAACGTGAACCCGTATGATATTCGGACAGTTGAGACAGTATGAAGCCGGTGACAGAGTTCTTCAGAGCATCCGGCTTGATGAGCACCAGTGTTTGTTCAAGCTGTTTCTGATCCATAAACAAAATTCCGAGCAATATGAATGCGATCTATATCTTGTATGATCAACGCCCCACCATGATCAGGGTTAACCTAATTGTGGCGGGGCGTCAATACGAAAGTACATAACAGGACTTTTGTAAAAAGCCCTGTGGTGTACAGTTTTTGGTTTGCAGTTTTTAGCAAAACGTGTTTTTCATGCTGTAAACTACCTACTGAAAACTGAAAACTTGAAGTTTGAAAAACTTCTGTACATAACACTCAAGATGTTTGTATTGAGAACAACAATTACATCTTTGAGACTTTTTCCATGATATCAACGGTTCTGTTTGAGTAACCCCACTCGTTGTCGTACCAGCTCACGACCTTGACAGTCTTGCCCTGGACCATGGTACAGAGCGAGTCAAAGATGCTGGAGTGAGAATCACCAATGACATCGCTACTCACGATGGGCTCATCGCAGTAGGCCAGAATGCCCTTGAGAGGACCTTCTGCAGCGGCCTTGATCACGGCATTAACTTCTTCTACAGTCACTTCCTTGCCGAGGTCAGCCACGAGATCCACGCAACTCCCTGTGATCACAGGGACTCGCATCGCGTAACCATCCAGCTTGCCCTTCAGAGCCGGAATAACGAGCCCCACGGCCTTGGCTGCACCCGTGGTAGTGGGGATGATGTTTTGAGCGGCAGCACGAGCACGGCGAAGATCGCTGTGGATCTGATCGCACACATTCTGATCATTGGTATAACCGTGAATCGTAACCATCAAGCCTTTTTCAATGCCGAACGCATCATTCAAAACCTTGGCCACGGGTGCCAAACAGTTGGTGGTACAACTGGCATTGGAAATGCTCTCAGTGGCCGTGGTGATGGCAGCGTCGTTTACACCCAGCACCACTGTAGCATCAATAGCGTCCTTGGCAGGCACGGTCAGGACCACCTTCTTGGCACCCGCCTTGATGTGATCGCAGTACCCCCCCTTGGCACTGGTCTTCTCGCGAAAGATACCTGTAGCTTCAACAGCAATGGTCACACCCAGCTCTGCCCAAGGCAGTTCAGCAGGATTGCGAACAGCAGTAACCTTGACAGTCTTGCCATTGATGATCAGGCCATCAGCGCCGACTTCGACGGTCCCCTTGAAGCGTCTCATGACTGTGTCATACTTAAACAGGTGAGCCAGGGATTTGGGATCAGCCAGGTCGTTGATCGCAGCCAGTTCCAATTCACCGTCTCTTTCGAATAAGATTCTTGCAACAGCCCGTCCAATGCGACCAAAGCCATTAATAGCAACCTTTGTTGACATCTGTGATTCTCCTTTTTTGACTCTATTTAAAGTGAAGGTCATTAAAACCCATTGTCTATCCAATCTTAACCCACTCAAAGTTCGATCCTAAGAGGGGGAATACAGCCCGATACTTTAGTCAGACACGAATCGCATGTCAAGCATTTCTTTATCACAAGAATCCTTTAATAACCCTCCTATCTCACTATGAAGCGGCTAGTTACGAGCTATTGTTCTTTTCTTCACAAGCGATGAAAAACAGGCAACCAACAAACACCCTCCTTGACTGATTCAGAACAACCAATTGACTTTTGATCTGATGACCCGTAGCATGGATGACTTAAACTTTAATAGGATGGTAAAAGTCGTTACGAATCCAGAACTTCTTTGTAGGTATTTATGTTTACAGGACTTATTGAATCTATTGGGACTATCCGGTCCCTACAGCGACGTGGCAACAGCGCTGCGCTCGCCGTAGAACTCGGAACTCTGGCAGACACGATGCAGTTGGGCGACAGCGTGGCAATCAATGGCGTGTGCCTCACCGTAACGCAGTTGAACAACACAGTGAGCAATTTTGACGTCAGCCAGGAAACCCTGACCAAAACCAACATTGGCTCACTCCGACCCGCAGCAAAAGTCAACCTTGAACGCGCGATTCAAGTCGGATCAAGGCTGGGAGGCCACATGGTTCAGGGCCATGTGGATGGTCCCGGGAAGATTACCAGTCTGAAGCAAGAACAGGCCTTTGTTCACATCAGCTTCACAGCCGCAAAAGACTTGCTTGTGCAAATCGTCCCCAAAGGCTCCATTGCAGTGAATGGCATCAGTCTGACTGTGGCAACTCGCAATGACACCGGTTTTTCCGCAGCCATCATCCCTGAAACGGCCCGCGCCACCACACTGGCATTTTCCAAGGTAGGCGATACCGTCAACCTGGAAGCGGACATTGTGGTCAAGTCAGTACAGCAGTACTTGAGCCAGATGATCTCTGACAAAGCCCCCCACTCTTCTGGCCTGACTGTTGACAAACTCAGACAACTCGGATTCTAGGATGTTAAGATAAATGACCCAGACGAACTCAACCACAGTCAAGAACCAGCCCGTAATCGGCATCACCATGGGAGACCCAGCAGGCATAGGCCCTGAGATTATTGTCAAGGCCCTGTCTGATCCCAATATTCGCAAAGCAGCCAAGTACATCATCTTCGGCATGCATGAACAGCTCTGTTATGCCGCTGACAGGGCTGAAATCGAACCTTTTTGGGGCCGACTGCCCCACGAAAAGATTACCCGTGACATGCGAACCAAGGTCGTCTTGGCCGAATATGACGAATTTTCCCTACCTTCGTGGATCAATGAACCCACCGCTGTCTCCGGTCAGGCATCCTATGCCTTCTGCAATGATGCCATCTATGCAGCCCAGGCAGGTCTGATAGACGGGATTGTCACTGCCCCAATCAACAAAACCAGCTGGCACCTAGCCCAGGTGAAATGGCCCGGCCACACAGAACTCTTTGCGTCCAAGTGCAAATCTCCGCGCAAAGCCATGATGTTTGTAAGCGGCCCTCTCAAAATCGCCCTGGCCACCATTCACGAGGCCCTGTTTGACGTGCGCCACAAATTCACCATTGGCTGCGTGCATGAGCCCATTGACCTGCTCAACACCGCACTCAAAGAATACTTTGGCTATGACACCCCCAAAATAGGCGTAGCCGGACTCAACCCCCATGCCGGAGAAAACGGCCAGTTTGGCGACGAAGAGCAGCGAATCATCAGCCCGGCCATACTCCTGGCCCAAGAGCAAGGCATTGACTGCAGTGGCCCTTACAGTGCTGATACCCTGTTTCTCAGGGCAATCAGGGGTGAATTCGATGCTATCGTGGCCATGTACCACGACCAAGGCATGATCCCCATCAAACTGGTGGCCCCTGACAACGCAGTCAACGTCACCATTGGCATCCCCATCATCCGAACCAGTCCGGCCCACGGCACAGCCTTTGACATTGCCGGAAAAAACCGAGCCAATCCTGACAGCCTAAAATCAGCCATAAGAACCTCCATTAACATGGCCAATACGCAAAAAAACAACTTAATTAGAACTCAGGCCTGAGCCACGCCACCCCAAAACCCCATGCAAACCAAGCAACAAATCCAACAGTTCCTGACCTCCCTGGGCATATTTCCCAAAAAACGGCTCGGCCAAAACTTCCTCATTGACCAAAACATCATTCGTCTGATAGTCAACGCGGCTAAAATTACGAACCAGGACGTGGTCCTGGAGGTCGGTTGCGGCACAGGAACCATGACAGAACTCATTCGAGAACAGACCGGGCACGTCATTGCCGTGGACCTGGACCCTGACGTCGCAAGCATCGCAGCAGAGCAACTCAAAGATTCTCCCAATGTCACACTTTTTAATACTGATATCCTGGCAGGCAAGCACCATGTGGCCCAGGAAGTCCTGAACGCTATCACCGAGGCACGCAAAACCTTCACCCAGGACTTTCTCCTAGTGGCCAACCTGCCCTACGCCGTGGCGTCGCCTGTCATGATCAACCTCATCGCAGGCCCTATCCCCATAGACCGCATGGTAGTGACCATTCAAAAAGAAGTCGGCGACCGCATGATTGCCACCACCGGCATGAACCACTATGGCAGCCTCAGCATCCTGCTCCAGGCCACCGGCCACATTGAACTCGTGCGGATCTTGAAGCCATCCGTTTTCTGGCCCCAACCCAAGGTCGACTCCGCTATAGTCAAATACACTAGGGACCAGGCCAAAACCGACAAAATTCTCAACCTCCCCCTGCTGGCCGACACGCTCAACCTGTTCCTCGGCCAACGTCGAAAAATGATCAAGGCTTCCGCCAAAAATGCCCAGGGTAAACTCAAATCCATTAAAGACTGGCCCGGACTCTTTGAGAAATGCCACATGGATCCCAACCTCCGCCCCGACCAGATCACCCCAGAACAATACGTACAACTGGCGAATCTGCTTACTGAACACATCTTGACTTAAGCTCTCAGCTGTCAGCGATCAGCGATCAGCTTTTTTGAGTCCGCCTTCCAGCGGAACTGTTTCATAAAAGGCTTGCGCCGGTAACGAACGCTAGGATTTGGCATTGTTCACGCAGCACAAGACAAACCGAGCTGAAAGCCGAGTGCTGAAAGCTGAAAGCTGATAGCTGACAGCTGACAGCCAGTCAATTGCAGGATTACATGCAATTGTCCCACGAAACCCTTGACAATCCCCCAAAACTACCGTATATCTAGCACTCTGTTTTAGACGGGCGATTAGTTCAGTTGGCTAGAACGCACGGATCACACCCGTGAGGTCACAGGTTCGAGTCCTGTATCGCCCATTAAAATAAGCCGCTGTGAGATAATAACTTACAGCGGCTCTTTCTTTTATCAATTCTCTTAAATGATTTAATCGTATTTAATGTCACGCAGTATTCACGCAATATTATCTTTTTATCCTTTATTTATTCAGGCTGCCTCCGTCTCACTTTGAACCCCTTATGGAACGTCGGCTTTGTGTCTATTCTTAGCACTGGATGGAACTGCGAATTACGAATTCAAAGGTCCTTGGTTTGGGGATTAAATGGAAGCGTCATTCGGATTGAGCATCTGAAGACCCCCCTTTGAATCAAGAAGTGTAAGATTTACGAAAAACCGGCACCCAAACATCTACAAGCCAAAGGCTTACCACAACCGAATGTATTCTGTGGAAAAATATTCTGACTTTAACTTGACTGATCAGTCAAGTTGTTTTATATTTTAACCATGACTCAAGGTAAACCACTATCATTTGACCGCAACGCAGTCCTCCACCGGGCCATGGAATTCCTTTGGCGGCATGGCTATGAAGCCTCCGGAATAACCAAGCTTCTTAAGCACATGGGCATTCAGCGTCAGAGTTTCTACAATACATTCGGTAGCAAGGAGGAGATTCTATTCGAAGCGATCGACCTTTATGGAGCTAATCTGCATTCCATGCTTAGAGAGGCAATTGACAGAGGGGAGACGCCCTTTGAAAAGATCGATCGTATTTTTGAGCTTTGGTCTCAGGAAAATCCGATCGGTTGTTTTATCGGAAATTGTGTTGCCGAGTTTGGAGTAACCCGTGACCGGGTTGCGGAAACGATGGACAAACAGCTGACAGCCATTCACGGTATTTTTGTTCCTCTGTTTGAAGAGGCGATTGAACGCGGAGATCTACCGGCGGAACGGGATCCGGTGATCGCGGCGAGAACAATGCTAACCTATGGGCAAGGCCTGGCATTGATGGGGAAAACCACGATCGATAGGAAAGAACTGCTCGGAATGGTTGAAATCATGAAGGGCTCGCTGAAACAGTGACTTTTTTTATTACGTATTTGACTGAATGGTCAAAAGATAGAGAAAAAAGGAAAAATAAGATGAAAACCACATTTGAAGCGACAGTTAAGGAATGGATATGAAAGTACTGATACTATATCACTCGAAAACGGGGCACACGTTGGAAGCCGCGACGGCTACTGCGGATGGCATCCGATCTGCCGGATCAGAAGTGGATCTGGTGACTGCTAAGAAGTTTAATGCTGATATGATTGCCAATTATGATGGTTTGATTGTTGGAAGTCCCTGCTGGGCCGGAAGCATTACAGGTTCGGGCGTTGCAAAGCCTATCGCAAAAGCGATGAAATCCCTTCCTGCAAACAGCCTGGAGATCAAACGGTGTGGCAGCATTTCGGTCTTTGCTGCAAAGGGTGGGTCAAACACCATTCGTGCCCTAGGCGAGCTGTTGAGCGAAAAGGGATGCAAGGATTACAAGCGGGGGCCGACGGCGAAAGCCGGTGTGCCTTTCAGTGCATGGACGGGTCCGGCGGTTACCGAAGAGGACGAAGAAGACTATAAGCGTTATGGCTCTGGATTTGTGGCGTCTTAATCCGCAGACATAAAGGAAAAAGAAAATGGATATTAGAGAACTGACAGCACCGTGTGGATTGGCCTGTTGGGCCTGTGCTTACTACAAAGATAATATTACTGATGATATGGCTCAGGGAGTTTCGGAGATGCTGAAGATGGATGCTTCTGAGGTGGCCTGCAATGGTTGCAGAAGTGAAGGTGGTTGTAGTTTCGAAGAACCGCTGACCGGGGGCAAAGGCTGTAAAACTAAGCAATGCGTGGAAGACAAGAAGCTGCATAATTGCTCAGAGTGTGCTGCATTTCCTTGTGAAAACCTGATGCCAGTTGTCGATGGATCAGATCGGGCTCCACATAATACCAAGATGTATAATCTGAGTCGCATCAGATTGATCGGCCTTGAAGCATGGGCTGAAGAAGCAGCTCTGATTCAACAGACGTATTTCAAAGGCAAATTCGCTTACGGGCAAGCCCCTACGCTTGGCGAGAAGACATAGCCTCATAAAGCATAAGCATCACAAAGAAAGAAGGCAAAATCATGAAATTGGGACGAATAAATCTAATCGTCGGTGCTGTTGGCATCATACTGGCCAGCGTAGGCGGGGCCGTGTTAGGAGCTACCTACAATGATCTCTATAAAGAGGGATACTACATGATTGACTTGACACGGGCTTTACTCAAAGCAGGCCACAGCCACGGCCAGCCACTCGCCATGTACAACTTGATTTTTGCCCTGCTGATCGGCAAAGTCATGCTCTCGGACCGCTCAAGAAAGGTTGCATCGTGGGCGGCAGCATTGAGCATGATCATGCCGATCGGCCTGGTCTTGCGTGGTCTGACAGGTGGTGCAATGACCTTTGCCCCCGTTGCACTGTTCGGTGCTCTCTGCTTCATCGTGTCAGCTATTTTTCTAGTGGCCGGTAGTCGAGTATAACCCCCCCCTATGATTCCAAGTCACCTGAAATAAAGGAGAATCTCGATGAGTTCATGCGACCACTGTAAGTTTCGAGCAACTTATGACAATAACCCAAAGTCACTATTAGGACGCATTTGGCGGTGGCATATAGGATTTTGTCCTGGCTGGAAAAAGTATCTTAAGGGCCTCTCTGAGGAGAAGAAGCAGGAACTGTCTGCTCAATACAATTTGAAATAGATTGGTGAACAATGTTTAATTACGAAGAAACATTTTACGTTGAACAGGAAGCTGATGTATCGGCAAAAAAAGCATGGGATATCATTTCGGTTCCAGGAGGTCTCACACACTGGCACCCTTTCATGGAAAAGCATACCACGGAGCGTTGGGATGGTGTTGGTTCCAATGATCACCTGACGTATTACAGCGGTTTTGAATATGATCGTGAGGTTGTGACATGGATTGATGGCGTCGGGTATGACCTAAGAGTTACAGAAAATGGGAAACGCGAATGTACGGCTATCTGGCGGATAATCCCCGTTAATGAAACGCATTGCATACTCCGGATCGGCGGAGCGGTACCCTTTATTAAAAAGCTTCCGTTTCCCATACGATGGGCTCTGCTTGAGTTCAAAATGAAACCCGTCTTCAGTGACTATCTTGAGCGTATTCTGAAAGGATTTGCTTTTTACGCTGAGACCGGAAAGAGAGTTAAAAAGAATCAGTTCGGCCCTCATCCCATTTTTTCACCGGCCCCCAAAAAGAAACGAACACATGGAGACTCGTAAACATGTTTAAATTCGATGAAACAATCTTTGCGGAGAGTGAGATTGCAGCTCCCGCTGAAACGGTTTGGAAGCAAATCGCTTGGCCCGGTGGTGTCACAAGGTGGCATCCATTTGTAAAGGAAAACATCACTGAGCGTTGGAATGGACTCGGCTCGAAAGACAAAGTCACCTATTTCAGCGGTCGCTCATTCGAGCGAGAGGTCGTCCACTGGGTGGAGGGCAGTGGTTACGATTTAAAGCTTACCGAAAATGGAAAGAATGAAGCATTGGCTGCTTATCGAATAACACCCATCAATGAAAACGGATGCAAGTTCCAAGTCACCGTACACATTAAATTCATCGAAAAGCTCCCTTTTCCAATACGATGGCTTTTGCTCCAATTCAAAATAAAACCTCTT
>Ga0307990_1004091_pt1 | contig 10826 bp, 10 predicted proteins | sample EllFjometagen129_FD_203168 | JGI IMG/M metagenome (GOLD analysis project Ga0307990, IMG submission 203168) | Marine microbial communities from Ellis Fjord, Antarctic Ocean - #129 | ecosystem: Environmental > Aquatic > Marine > Unclassified | place: Southern Ocean | collected 2014-10-08
GTCGGAAGGCAGGTTGTGGATGGACACGCCGCTGTTCTTCCATCCTGTGTCAGGCCCGTTGGTCAACCGCCACTGAGCCCCGGCAGTTCGTGCTCCGGAGGGCTCGATCGTCATCCGTAGGGAGCCTTGTTGCTGAACGGGTGTGTCTTGCTGGTAGGTCGCCTCCCTGATTGCGGTGGCGTTGGCGGCGATGGTGACCGGCCGGTCGCCGGGCGCTGTCCAGCCGGACACAGAGCTAAAGGTGATGTTGTAGGTGCTGTCGGAAGGCAGGTTGTGGATGGACACGCCGCTGTTCTTCCATCCTGTGTCAGGCCCGTTGGTCAACCGCCACTGAGCCCCGGCAGTTCGTGCTCCGGAGGGCTCGATCGTCATCCGTAGGGAGCCTGGCGGTTGAACGGGAAGGGGCATGATCTGGAAGTACAGCAGACTTGAGACGTCGCTGCACCCGGCACTGTTCCCAGCCTGCATGTTCCACCGATACTTTCCACCGTACTCCAGTACAAAGCTGTCCAAGGTGAACGACGTCCCCGTGAGGTTTGTGTTTCGGTAAATGACGTTTGCTGAGCCGTAGGGCTCAACGCTGATTGCTAAGGCGTAGCGCTCTGCGTTGGGAACCGCCTCCCAACAGAACGTTGGGAGCAGGGTATCCTTCATCTGACCGGGAGCACTGCTCCACCCTGGCTCAGTAAGATGGGGAGGGCTCGGTCTTTGCGCTAGCGCTGACGCTGTGATGAACGACTGTATCTGGCCACGTGACCACCCGGCTGGCAGTCCAGGATAGTTCGATGTGCTGCGATTTTTTGCCCACGCCCTAAAATAGTAGGTTGTATTAGGTGAGAGACCTGTTAAGTTAATCCAGAAGAAATCACCTGCCCCTGAAATAGAACGACTATACACAGCGTTCGATGGCGGGAGCGAAGTTCCCCAACCAAATCTTCTATCGATGATCTCAGAGCCCCCATCATCGGCAATCCAACCCCAGATCGAGGCTGAATTTGCGGTGATGTTGATTACGGAACTCATCGTGCGTACATCCGGTAACCCGCTAGACAAGGGAGCCACAAAAGGTTCAGTGCTCTCTGAAGCCATCACTGTATGAGTCCCCCAAAGGCACACACCAACTACACATAAGGCCACTATTACAGTCACCATACGTTTTATAGCCGCTCTCCTGTCAAGTGCTGCGTCTCCTGCCTTCACCGCCATACCGAGCACCTCCCTTCACTGCATCTGTCAGCCACGCCAGCCAAATCTTCTCCTGTGCGCAACTACTCTTCCGTGTAAAGAAAATCTATAAGCGTAATCTTGACCCTCCCTGCTTACGCGATCACGCTAAAATACAAAATAGCACAAAAGATCCGCTATGTCAATCCTTCCTAACCCGACTCCGCGCACTGCGGACCAAATCGGGAGTTTCCTGCCCCTATAAAGATCTAAGCGTCTTGTAAGCAGTGCTTTTTAGACTTTTAGAGAAAGCTGGAACATCAGGCGGCAGATGTTGCGAGAGTTCGATTCTCCTGCTCTGGAGCCTATCCGAATGTAGGAGGAGCTTTCGTTCTCTCTACGGTCTAGCAGGCTGGAGACAGCAAAGACGCATCGCGCAGGAAGCACCACGTAGCACATAAGGCAAATTTAGCAGTATCTGGACCTTGTTGGAAGCAGCTGGGCTCAAAATGGCTACAGCCCGGCTGCGAGCGCCGAGACAACCTCAATGAGGACGCGCTTAGCCTCAGTCTCGACTTCATCAATACATATAAGAGTACGGGTGCGATCTTCTAGAATTTTCTTTTCCTCTATAAGCCATGGCATTCCATCGCGCGGCACGTTCTGCAGCCTGGTTTCCGTTCTCTTAACCCAGTAAGTCACACAAGAATCCTTGTATGTGTGGTTGCCCTCTCCAGTAATACAGCTGGGGGGCGTGAGGAGAGTTGCAGTATGTCGCCAGGAAATCGAAATAGCAACTAGAAGTTCGTCAATCGCCAGCGTCGCCGTCTGACGTATCTGTGCACCGAACACGCGAGTAGGGCACTTTGGCTGTTCTAGCATGGCTCTCGCAAATTGACCGCTGGGTTCTACCCCGTTGGTGCCCAGATTGCAGTTTGCCCAGCCTGTTCCCTCGGCTATTGCTATTCCCAACCGCGAATCAAATGAGAGCTGACCCGCCTTGTACTTCCCTGTGCCAAGCTGCTGCAGTCCCTCCATGTCTTTCTCTAGGACGTGTTTTGCTGCTATCGAGGCTTCCGAAGCGCTCTCATACAGAGCAAGAAGAACGTGAACGTGGAACTCTCCATCGGCTGCTGAGCGGCGCGTACCGTCGCCGCTGACGAAAGCGTATTCCTGTGATTCAGAGCCTAAACGATCACTCGGGGAACCAAGCCAGCCGGGCAGACTGAAGGAGGATATACCCACGCCAGGGAAACTAGGGAGCTGTGGGGATTCCGGCAATCGCAAAAGCAAAGGCACTTTTGGAAGGATCAGTGGCCAACCAAAAGGAGACTCTTCTGGAGCTAAAGGAAGCGGTTCCGCAGGAGGAGGCTTTTTCCATGTTCTCGGGTTATTCATGTCGTAACCATCAATCAACTGAGGAAGGACACTGGAAAGAGCAGTTTCAGCAACACCTACAATATAGACAGTTGCTGTGGAACACCTTGCGGCAATCTCGGGCACAGAGAGGCGGTCGCTCTCGGAGGCTGGTGTTGGAAGAACACCCATCACTTGTGACAGAAGCCTCTGCGCATAGCCTATGGGAATGGCGAATCCAAACTCAGTAAGCGGCACGCGGTCACTGCCGGAGATTGCAACGGCAACATTGATCCCGATCAACTGTCCATACTCGTCTATGAGCGGACCACCGCTGCTTCCATGCGTGATTCCCGCATTCGTTTGATAGAGACCATCAAGGCCCAAGCTCTCTATAGATCTTCCTATGGCCGTTATGATCCCTTGTGACACAGTGCCTACAAGTCCTCGCGGGCTTCCTATACTGACTACTGACTCACCAACCTGTACATCGCGGCCCGGGCTAATCGGGATAGTGGTTAAACCGTGAGCCTCCACTTTGATAAGAGCGAGGTCTCGATCTGGTTCTGTTGCTACCAATTCAGCCGGATAGCGGTCTCCCGATGTCACTTCTACGTAAAGATCTGAGGCACCTTCAACAACGTGGTTATTCGTAAGGATGTACCCGTCAGGGCTGACTATTACGCCTGATCCAGTCCATGTATGATCAAGTGATGCAAGGATCGTGCCTGGAACCTCCAGCTGACCTACACCCGAGACTGCAACGATAGCGACGATACAAATGCTGAGTACGAACAGGATGAGTGTGCGATTCATTTCCCCTCCTTCGATAGACATAATAGTGGATCCATAGCAGTTGGCAAAGCCCAAATAGCCAGCAGTGTTCGCAGAAGAGTGCCTCGGGCGTTTAGATCCCAGGAGGTCCGAACTCCTTGCCTTGTGACTGTCCCTACAAGAGCAAGAATCGATTGAGAGCCTCTGTATTCCCTTCATCCACCCAAAGAGGGGTACAAGACAGGCCCAAATGAGCCATAACGCCTCATGGCGCAACATAACCCTCGTTACCCCACCGGTAAGCGTAACGGGACGATGCTCCGCTTGATGCTTAACATCGGGCTCCGGTTAGCGGAAGTGACTGGTTTGAAGTGGCACGATGTTGATCTCACCACGGGCAAGCTGATGGTTCGCCAGGGAAACGGGAGCAAGGATCCACTCTCTGGGTGGCCGAGGGCGATATTGACCGCCTGAGAAGCTGGAGAGAACGCCAGGCGGGGCGGTGTGTCCAGTGCGATCATGTGTTCAGTACTCTCCAAGGACAACCGTTGGGGTACCGCTACGTACAGCGGATGGTAAAGAGATACGCAGTCAAGGCAGGGATTGACAAGAACGTCTCGCCACATACCCTACGCCACTCGTTTGCTACCGACCTCTACCGGGAAACGAGCAAGATTCGGCTCGTGCAGGAGGTGCTCGGCCACTCGGATCTCTCCACCACGATGATCTACACCCACATTTTCGACGAGGAGGTGGAGAGTGCGCTCAAATCCTTTCGCCAAGCGACGGCGGTAACGGTCTGAGACCGGAACATAAAAGGACGCTTTAATAGGATATATTGATCGGTTTGACATGGAGGATGGCACAGTGGAGCTTGGGTGACCGAAACTGTAAATCGAGTCGTGGCTTGCTTCTGGATGTGAGAGTGTGCTATGGTACCGGTCTCATGATAGGAGACGCCAGCAACCGGGATAGCGTAAAAGAGCTTATAGAAGCCGGATCGTCAATCGCAGGCTCCGCTACTGGAGCGGCCATTGCAATCTTGGGTGGCGATCCAGCAAGTGCGCTTGTCGGAAGCGTTGCTGGAAGCGTACTGGCGACAAGCCTAAAGCTTCTAGCTCAGGAACTCAGACAGCGGTTCCTTGGACCAAGAGAAGAGGCAAGGCTTGGAGCAGCGCTTGCATTCACTGCAGAGCGAATTCAAACCAAGTTGAAGGGTGGGGAGAAGATCCGAGAAGATGGTTTCTTCTCTAGTCCGGGGGGAGATGCGCGTTCATCTTCCGAGGAGATACTGGAAGCGGTCCTTCTGGTAGCTCAGAGGGAATACCAGGAGAAAAAACTGAGATTCCACGCAAACCTCTTGGCGAACTTGGTATTCGATTCCTCTGTAGCCCCAGAACAAGCCCATGTCCTAATCAAGCTTGGAGAGGATCTCACATATCGCCAACTATGCCTTCTAGCTCTCTTTCCGAAGTTTGCGAATGCCTTGCGTTCGAACGACTACACGGGGGAGAGTTCTCTTGACACAAACACCATCACTCTCCTGGTTGAGATCTTCGAGCTCTACACAAGAGGGCTCCTTAACGCTTCTGGGGTGGCTCTTCTCTCTCTTTCCGACGTAGTCCCAAGCAAGATGCAGATACAAGGAACGGGAGCGCAGCTCTTCAACATGATGGAACTGTCTCGGATACCGAACAACGATCTTCTTAAGCTCATGGACAGCTTGATGAAATAGGAGGGACGCGAAATAGTGTCCTACACTGGCCGGAACCAACTACTTGACTTTGAGGCAAACCCGTACTATACTGCTGACACTATTTGCTCCCCATTCGACTTGCCAGAAATGGCCCGGGTGGGGTTATTTTTTATTGATGATTACTGAACCTGCTATCAAGAGAGCTGTAACCTTTGTCGATGGTCAGAACCTCTTTTACGCTGTACGCGAGGCGTTTGGCTACACATATCCTAATTACGACGTTTTGGCCCTTTCTAGGTCTATATGCCTTTCCCACGGATGGCGCTTAAGCGACGTCTACTTCTACACTGGAATCCCCGATTCTGCCGACAAACCATCCTGGCATCACTTCTGGTCAGCCAAGCTGCGATCTATGTCCCGCCAAGGAATCCGCGTCTTCTCCCGCCCACTGCGATATCGGATCCGACCTGTTAAACTACCCGACGGGAGTACTTATACCTTCCGCACAGGGCAAGAAAAGGGTATTGATGTGCGCCTTTCCCTAGATGTCGTAAGAAAAGCAATGAAAAATGAATTCGACGTTGCAGTGCTGTTTACGCAAGATCAGGACCTCTCAGAGGTTGCCGAGGAAATTCGTGAAATCGCCAGAGAAGAAGGGAGATGGATATTGGTCGCCTCTGCTTATCCAGTGAGTCCCACAACGAGCAATCGCAGAGGTGTGAATAAAACTGACTGGATCAAGATTGACCGATCAACTTATGACGCATGTATTGATCCATACGACTACAGATCCGAATCTCCTTAGCCGTGAAACCTCCGGGCGCCACAGTGTTTACAAGCCTTGCTGCCCAAATACTGCTGGAATAATGACAACAATTGGTTCCTATCGTTGCGACAGATACCTCAGGAACCTACGCAACACAATTGCGGTTTACGCGTTTCTTAAGAAACTGATAAACTGCGATAAACCCGTACCAGAACAGCGTCAAAGGCCTACTTTATAGTGGATGGTGTAGCGATATGAAAGACTTTGATCAATCTCTCTCTTGGCTGAGACAACCATCGAATAACCCTGCCCCACCAAGAGATAGGCCGAACCTCCACTAGTGCGCGTAGCCTTTCGTTCTCAGCCTGCAAGCCAGCCATGTCTTGCGATAATCGTTCAATACGGTCGCGCTCCATGTCTCTTTTCAGCATCTCTACGGCGCTTCCCAGAGTTTGTCCGTTTCTTAAGAAACCGATAAACCGGCGCAGTAAAGCCGCGTCATCGTATGTCAAACAAATGCGGTTATTTGCTCCGCGCCACGGCACGAGAAGCGCGGCATCTCTCATAGCAGCAACAGCGCGGGTAACTTTCTGATAGGAGAAACTAGGTTCTTTCTGCAAGATGTCTTTCAGAGTCACAAAGTCCGTCTTCATGGTTCTTTTATACCGTTTCTCGGTTTCTTAAGAAACCCCAAAAGTTCATCTAGAATGAGACCTTTGTCTGCCCTTACGACACACGCCTTGACTCCACCAGTGTAGCAAGCGTCAATTCAATAGTTAAAAACGGACGTTGAGAGGACTTCAAAGCTGACATGCTACAAACGCTGTTAAACCAGAAGAAGGAGAAGACTTGACGCAGAGGGCGCAATTGATGTATTGTAATCCACATCACAAACCAGAGGGGGAATTCACCGGGGTAAGTTAAGGAGAAATAGACCTTAAAAGAAAAACTCGACGTTGCTGCGTCGAGTTCCTGGTTACCGCTAAATGGGTAATAGATCAAAACCCAATATAGCGTCTGGGGGAGTGTTTGTCAAGAGGCATTGTTCTCAGACGGTGCAACGGAACCGTGTTCTGCGGTCCTGGTCTAGCTTTTCTCACTCCTGTCGTCCTGACGTTCTGTCCAAGATGCCGCGATCTTGCAACATTGTGTTCGACATGTTGCGAAGCATGATCAATCCTAAAGGCCAGAGTAGTGCCTCAGTCCGCTACCTAGCACAAGTGACCCACCTGGGAACAACCGCCGTTTGGCGGGCGCTACGCCGTTTGAGAGGAGCTCATCTCATCGCTATCGCTTCTCCCGGTCGTGGATCCAGGGAAACCGTTTGGCAACTACGCTGGAGAAGCCCACTGGCGAGTTTTCCACAGGTTAGTGTTCCCCTAGCCCCTATAAGGAGTAATACCAGAGATCTAGAAGCTTTTAGCCCTAACGGGACTGACAGTCCATCAGACTCAAACGGCCCCAGCAAACGCTCCCTGGCGTGGGCAATGGCTCAACTGCGAAACGAGCTGGGCACAGGCTACGATATGTCCAACGAACGTCGGCAAAATCTATGCACAGGCATCGGTGCAGGCATTTGGCGGGCAATGGAGCGCGGTGAAGTGAGAGCAGGTCCGAGTTTGGCGGTGTTTGTGCAGGACGTAGTTTTCAGACTGCGAGAGGCGAAAAGCGTGCAAGAGTCCCAGCGAGCGTGGTGTTCGTGGGGTGGCTGGGCTGTGCGCTGCGTGATTGACGATCAATGCGCCAAACAGTCAAGGGATGAGGCTTCGGCGCGCCTTATCGCTCAGATCCACCGCGAGAAAGAAGAGGCCAAAGGGAGTGTTGATGCGTTCCTGTCCGAGGTTGGCGCAGGTAGTGTGCGGGATTACGTGCGCCAGTTGGCCAATGCTCGAGAATGACGGATACTCTGACACGAGCCAAGCTTAGTGGCATTAGGAGGGGCTATCAAAGAGCCGCAGGATAAGACACGGCAATTTTTCGTGGATGAATCAGGGGATCCCGCTTTCTACGGAAAGGGTGGACGGATTATCGTTGGAGAAGAAGGGTGCTCGCGTACATTTCTGTTGGGATTTGTCGTAACTGACGATCCTGAACCATTGCGTGAACGGCTTGTGGTATTGCGTGATGAGATCGCTAAAGATCAGTATCTTCGGAGTATACCATCCTTTTCAAAGAGTCTACTTGGGTTTCATGCCAAGGATGACTGTCCCGAAATCAGGATGATGGTGTTTAAAACCCTGGCTGAGATGGACTTCTCGGCTCAGGTTATCGTTGCCCGTAAGATCGAGCCGATGTTTCGGGCTAAATACCAAGGGAATCAAGATCGATTCTACGATGATCTGGTCACGCGACTGTTTAAGAATCAGTTGCACATGGCAACGAACAATATCATTACATTCGCGCGTCGAGGAAAGAAACGCAGGCAACGCGCGCTACGTGTTGCGCTTGAGAAGGGGATCCACCAGTTCAGTGAAAAACGGAATCAGCAGGTGTCAACACACGTAGAGGTGTTGACGGACCAGCCAAATGATGAACCAATGCTCCAGGTTGTTGACTACGTAAACTGGGCTGTGCAGCGTGCGTATCACCGTGGAGAGATGAGGTATTTTGAGTTCCTCCGCGAGAAATATTCACTGGTGCTCGATGTTTTTGACAAGACCAAATATCGCAACGGAGGCAACTATTACGTTAGAAAGACAAATCCGTTTGATATAAGAAAAGCCAGCCCTCTTGACTAAGACTCTTTCGAGACCACGGCATGGAGCCGGCGTTCATCAAGACGAACTGACAGAGAGTATTATAGCACGGAAAAGGAAAGAAAACTAGCGCGTCTGAGTTTGGCGCTGTTTTTGAGGATGCATCTTATCGCGCAGATCCAACGCGAGAAAGAAGAGGCCAAAGGGAGTGTTGATGCGTTCTTGTCTGAGGTTGGCGCAGGTAGTCTGTGTGACTACATACGAACAATCAGCGACAGTCAAGGCACAGAAGAGGAGGCATTGACTCATGGTGGCGCTTGCATACAATGATACCGGCGCGGCGGTGATCTTCTGTACATCACAAGTGCGTCTCGTTCCACCATTTTTCCGCCTGTTTTCGCCGCCTCTCCATGCCCCTCGGTGTGATTATCGACTTGTTTCTGCCTTACTCAGGTTTTGTCTCAAAACGTCGCAACCTGTCTGCTCTAGAGATGCCACGGGCAGACAGGTTGCGACGCTGCCTTTTGACGCTCTTACCACCCCACCTCAAACCCGAAGCCGATGTGGTCGAGCCCGGACGTATCAACCTCCACTTGGCCGCTTAAGAAGATCACGGAATTGATGGGAATCGTTGCCTCGATGTGGGTCATTCCCCAACCAAACAGAGCAGTCTCGTTCTTGTTGAAGTACGTGTTTGCGAGGAATGTGCTGCTTCCACCGCAACACCCGTCTCCTACTACCTCAATCGAGATGAGCTCCCAATAATCAGGGTAGAACTCGTGTCCGTTTTTCAACGCCTCGGTGATTTCCTCGATTGCGCTCCCGTACTCAGGCGTCGTTATCGCATAGCAGCTAGTGTCGAGCACGGTGAGGTCCGTGACTGTTACTCCGTCCCAAGAGTAGCTGAACCCAAGCCCATACAGGCTGATCCCGGTGAGCGAGGCAAAACCGCCGTATATCGTGTTGTCTTGCGCATCGGTGAGGATTGCGGCGTAGACATCGATACACGCCGCCTCTCCCAGGACGAGCGTGGGGGTAAGGACGATGCTCTTGATCTGGAGCTGGAACGTGAGATCCACATCGAATGTCAACCAGGGTAGTCCAACATCGATCCCAGTCAGATCAAACCGGATGAAATCGAAGCCTCCGCAGGTCATGTACAGGGTGGTCGCGATATCCTCAACACACCCGAAGCTCCAGCCGCTCACCGTGAGCTTCTCGCCGGTGAACCCTTGACCAACCACGATCGGATTGGTCACGTAATGCTTGTACAGCCCGGTAGAGGCGTGGTAGATTGTGATTCCGTTGAAGTTGTCGTCATCCTCGTCTTCAATCTGAGCGCCAATCTCCATTATGCTAACGATATCGAACACCCCGACACTCCCTGCCAACCGAACGGCGAACCCATCCGCTGCTCCTCCGAGAACCTTATCGGAGAGCTGGGCGAAGTAAAACCCGAAATCGATCCCCGCGATGCTTGTCGTGACGATCACCTGGTCGTAGATGAAGTCAGCCGTCGAAGCACCGAAGAGCAGGTCTCCCTGAGCATTGAACGCCCCCAATGTTCCCGTCACTCCGAATCCCTGCCAGATGAATCCCGTTAGCACAAACTCCGAGTTGCTCGCGGCAACAAATCCACCAACCGCGTAGTTCACCGCAATGATCGAAGAAAGCTCAGCAAACGAAAACGGATCAGGGTTGATCACGATCTTCCCGGACCAACTTCCAGAGAACGGGCTACCCGCGAAGAGGGTGAGCCCGACAACCACTGCCAGCAATGTTGTTGCAATCAGTATTTTCTTTGTCATTTGCCTCACCCCCCCCTATTTAGCGTAGTAATTTGCGTTGGTGTTCAAGTCCCACGTGGTGATCAGCGTGTTGAGTGCACTGCCGATACTCACCTTCGTCTTGTCTAACGTAAATGTGGGATTGGCCCCTGTGACCTCAAACGTGATCTTGATGATCGTCCCACCTACGCTTCCTGATGTGGAATTTATGGCGGTTAACCGACCATGTGTGCCAACAAATTCACTTGCGAGGAGCGTGAACCCGTTCAACCCTTCAACTTGCACGGACGTGAGATCGATGTTTGTAGTCGTGATTCCCTGATCATCGATCGCGATCGACGCCAAGCCCTGATTGGGCATATTTGTCACCGAGATCAGCACTTCACCGCGATTACCTGATATTGCTGGTTGCCCAACGATTAGTGTTGCATTCTGCTCGTGCGTAAACCAACCTCCCATACAGGCAGTCAGGCCGAGGATCAGGCCCAGTGCTAGCATGGCCACTACAATCAACCTTGTCCTTGCCGCCATCACGCCCCTTTTACCTCTTCTGTTATTGGTCACGGTTATTCACCCCCCAGCTTGTC
>Ga0307990_1004092_pt1 | contig 10825 bp, 15 predicted proteins | sample EllFjometagen129_FD_203168 | JGI IMG/M metagenome (GOLD analysis project Ga0307990, IMG submission 203168) | Marine microbial communities from Ellis Fjord, Antarctic Ocean - #129 | ecosystem: Environmental > Aquatic > Marine > Unclassified | place: Southern Ocean | collected 2014-10-08
TCTCCATATCGGCAGGATCGGAATATTTGTATACGAACTGAAGGGGGTCTTCGCCTATGAAATCGCGGTGATTGTATTTTGCGTAAAGCGCATTGAGAGTAAGCCCAAGTTTATTTGTTTGGCGTTTTGTTTTGGCCGAGCACTTTTGTTTTGAAATTTTCAAATCCAATACTTTCGATCAATGCTGCCAGTTGTTTCTTATCTTTATAACCAGTTTTGAATAACGCAATTATTTTGTCTATTACTTCAAGTACCCGTCGCGTCGAAAGGTCTCTGGCTAGCGGCCATGCACGTTTAGTTTCTGCGCGGGTATTTCCGCCGACAAATATATCCCATCCATCTTCCATTCCGACGATACCAATGTCTTTAACGCATGACTCTGCGCATCTGTTACCGCAACCGGAAATACCTATGCATATTTTAGACGGAAGGTGTATATTATGCAATCTTTCTTCCAATTTCAATCCTAAATCGAGGCTGTCCTGCTTCCCCTCCGGACAGAAGACCGTTCCGCCGCATATCTTTATATGCGAAGTTGAAATGTCGTCGGAAAAGTTAAAATCTTTCATCGGGTTCAAAATTGTATCGCTAACAATCTCGCTGTTTTCGCCACCGAAAGAGATCTCACTGTTCTGCGAATTATCTTGCCCTTGCAAATCCATCAGTTACCTCAAATTAAAAAAAACTTTGTAACTACAAAATGCAATTTTATTGTAACTATTGGCGATATCGGTTAAATTACGCGAGGATATAACGTGACATTTGAAATAAAATTTCCGTTTCGTCAAGTTTTGATTAGAGTGATGGTTGGGGAATTAACTTTGATCAGAGCAAAAGTTAAATATAGGATATATAACGTTGCTATAGTATATATATACCCGTAATTTCACTCACAGACATAGGCATTTACTCAAACTAGCCGATTCGGCCAGTTTGAAATGAATAATGATTCCCGACGTAATGCCGGGATGTACCATATTGTATAATGTATAATGCAGGCGATTACTTTTTATCCGTGAAATATTCCTTCTCGAATTCGGCGAGCAAACTGCGCATTGTTTCTGTGGTCGCCAGATTGGCTGATTGCTTTGTTTTCATACATTGAATCAGCATTTTATGGAGCAGTGTCAATTGTCTGACATATTTATCGTATTCATTACGGTCGTTACTGGCAACAGGCTTTAGACGCTGGGCTAGAAAATAGTAGGTTATAATATCACTGGCGGCATCTGCGTGCTTTTCCTTGTTGTTTATCCACCTGACGATTTGGTTGTGATCGGGTTTGGGGTTTCCGGAAAGTTGATTTATCGAGACTATCGATTTTTCGATCGTCGTAATGTGCTCGTCGATCATTTTAAACCGTGCGGCATCGTCGTATATCCCGCAGGGAATCTGGCAATGCGAATAAACGACCGAAGAAGCAACGGCCATTGACATCATCGCGACAATCAAAACAGCTTTTTTACTAACAAATCTCATCGGATTCCCCCTTTTTTAGAGCTGCCCTATACACCAACGCTTAAAAATCTTCTGCGGCATGGACGAATTCGGCGTTTTCGAGATATCGCTGGGGCGACTCGACAAACTCGCATATATTATCGATCACTATCAAATGTTTCTGTTCCTCATTGGCGAGTTTGAGGAAAATTTCCCTTTGGGTTTCATCATCTGCCTGAGCGGCTTTTTGCTTATAAAATTCCATGCTTTTTTGCTCTTTGTCCCTGGCATTGCGGTAAAGTTCGGCTTCGCTGATACTGAAATCGAACTGATCGACGGATTCTTTAATGTTGTTGAAAATGTTTTTTGCTTTTCCAAGGATATTTGTCTCTGCCAGGTGGACTGGTATGTGGCTTCTCATATCCTCGATTATATGACAATGGTGCGACTCTTCTTCGGCAAGCATTACAAGTATGTTATGCAGACCCGGGTTTTGGGCTTTGGCTGCAAGCTGTTGATAATATTCGCGGCTGAGCCGTTCCTTCTCCAGTGCAAATTCAAGAATATTCATTGTGTCCCCCAATTGAAAATGAATAATGTTTAATGTACAACGATTATTATCGGCAAAAGCGCAGCATAGAATAAGAATACATTTGAGAAATGTAAAAATGATTGAAAATAAATTTTTGGCAGTTGCTACCTGCTAGTCGAGGACGGCGGCTTTGAACTCGTCAAAACCGGTTTTTTCGAGCATTGCACCTAGTCTTTGGCGACCATTTGAGTTTGCTTTGAAATAGTCAATGATCTTGTCTATGAGGGCGAGTGCATCTTCTGTGTTGAGGTCCTTTGCGATCTCAACGGCGAGTCTTGGTTTTCCGCCGCCGTTGCCGCCGACATAAACCTTCCAGCCGTTCTTTAGACCGACGAGGCCGATGTCCTTAATGCAGGTTTCTGCGCACTGATTTGGGCAGCCGCTAACACCCATTTTAAGCTTGCCGGGAACCTCCATGCCATGGTATTTTTCGTCAAGCTTCATGCCGAGACTGAGGCTGTCTTGTAAACCGCGTTTGCAGAAAGTCGTACCGGGACAGGCCTTGACGCTGCGTACGCACAACCCAACAGCGGCACCGGGGGAACTGTGAAGATCTTCCCATACGTTGTCAATGTCTTCTTCCTTTAGACCGACGATCGCGATCCTGGCGGCACTGGTGATTTTCAACGCCGCATGGTCGTATTTTTCGGCAACGTCTGCAATGTTACGAAGAGCATCCGGTGTGACGACGCCGCATGGACAATGCGGAGCAATCGCGTAAGTTTCTTTGTCGCGTTGAATAATTACACCTTTTTCGCCATCTTGTAACATTTTATTATCCCTTTACAATTTCAGATTTTTATTTGCATAGTAAAGCGTATAATGATACCGGATTTTTTTGACCAATGCGAGCATAATTGGGCTGATATTTACTATTTCTTAAATTGCGGCAACTTGGGCAGGTATTTTTGAGGATCGGCTATGAATTTTTCTTTGCATTCTGGACAGCAGAAATAGACCTTTTTGCCTTGGTACTCGGTGAAAATGTTTTTATTGATAGGGGCTTCCATAACGGGACATATAGTCTGAACGATCCTGTTTTTTTCGGCTTCGGCAATCATTTTGGCGACAAGCTCGGCCAATTCAGGGTTTTCAGACTTGACATCTTTCAACATATTTTTGACAGCCTCTGGGTCCGGGGCCATAGATTCATTGGTCTTCGGGGCCGCAGGCTCGGGTTCGACAGTCTTTTCCGGCTCACCGGCTGGTTCTGGAGTAACTACTGGTTCGGGAGTAACTTCAACCTCAGGCGCCTCGGGGGTATCAACAGGCGCATCTTTCTTACATCCGCCTAAGCCAAGAGCGATAGAAAATGCAAAAGCTAATATACCAAAAACTAAAATCTTCTTATTCATATCAATATCCTTCAATTAAAGTTAATTCCCGAAACAGCTTGCTGTGAGATTCAGCATTAATCGTTGTCGAGGTCGGTATGGTCCTCAACAGCTTCTTTAGCCGCATCGCTTGCATCGTCTACAGCTTTTTTAATATCATCAGCATCCGGCTTTGTAGGCTCGGGGTCTTTTTTGCAGCCGGTAAACGCTGTCGATACGGCGATTAGTACGATGCACAATGCAATAATTTTCCTGGTCATTCTTATTCTCCTTAATAAAAGTTACATTACATTACATTTCCTGTATGAACATTTTTTTCACTTTACTCCTGCCATCCAATTAACACAAGTAAATAATTAAGATTTATTTTTATCCTTTTGGCTCATTCTTTTCGCATCAAATATCACATTTTCGATAGTTTTCGCCATGACCTGGAGTCTTCGGCGATCAATTTGTCGGCGGCGTCAAAGCTTTCGGCACCGTCGCCTGCCGGGTAGTTGCAAAGCCCGGAACTGTCATTTTTCCATCGGTCAATGACCGGCTGTATCAGGGTCCATGACAATTCCACATCGTCCTGGCGTGTAAAAAGCGTCTGGTCGCCTACCATACAGTCAAGCAGCAGTCGCTGATAAGCCTCGGGCGGGTTGGCTTGGAAAACCTCGCTATAATCAAAGTTCATCGTAATTGTACTCATACAAGCCTTTGAACCTGGACGTTTGGCCTGGAAGCTCAGGCGAAGCCCCTCGTTGGGCTGGATTTTCATAACCAGGATATTGGGAGGCATTTTGTCGAGGCCGACTGAGGCAAACATTGAATGAGGAACGCTCTTGAATGTTATCGCGATCTCCGTGACTCGTTTGGCAAGTCTCTTTGCCGTTCTCATATAAAACGGAACATCCTTCCAACGCCAGTTATCGACAAATAATTTTGCAGCGACAAAGGTTTCGGTTGTCGAATCGGGGGCAACGCCATTTTCCTGCAAATACCCTCGCAGCTTTTCTTTGCCGAGTTTGCCGGCGGTGTACTGGGCGCGTACTATTGTTTTGTCGATCTCTGCCGCTTCAATGGGTCTTATGGACCGCAGCAGCCGAACTTTTTCACTGCGAACGCGGTCGGCGTCAAAAGATGTCGGTGCTTCCATGGCAACCAGCGAAAGCATGCCAAGCATGTGATTCTGGAACATGTCTCGCAGAGCGCCGGATTTATCGTAGTAACCGGCGCGGTCGCCGACGCCGATAGATTCGGCGATAGTGATCTGGACGTTGTCGATATAATTGCGGTTCCAGAGCGGCTCGAAAATGGCATTTGCAAACCTGAACATCAAAATATTTTGCACGGTCTCTTTGCCGAGATAATGGTCGATTCGATATATCTGTGATTCGTGAAAATGGGCCATAAGCCTTGTGTTTAGCTCTGTAGCGCTTTTGAGGTCTCGACCGAATGGCTTTTCTACAATCAGGCGGGATTTTAGTTCACAGATGGGAGAAGTGGTGTGTGACAGCGAAGCGGTGCCGAGATTTGAGGCAATGTCACCATAAAGCGAAGGGGGGACAGAGAGATAGAATATCCGGCAGCCGGGAACGGAGTGGGTCCGGTCAAGTTCGGCGAGGCGTTTCTTTATCGAAGCATAAAATTCCGGATCGTCATAACTGCCGCTGATGAAATAAAACAGCGAAAGGAATTCGGCAACCTGGCTGTCGGAACTGTCGCCTTTGACAATAGCACGCTCTGCGATAACTCTGTAGTCTTCGTCGGAGAGTTTTTTTCTTCCGCAACCGAGAAAATAAAACTTGTCGGAAAGCAGACCTCGCACAAAAAGCTGGAAAAGACTGTTGATTATTTTCCGCCGGGTAAGGTCTCCGGAGGCTCCAAAAACAATAAGTCCGCAGGGCTGGCCCGGTATCTCGGCACATATCATCTCCTGCTTGTCAACTGAAGGATAAATTTCCGGCATTGCAAAACTCCTTTCCTGTGATCGTTTTCCAACTTTCTGATTACTTGCGGAATATAAGCTTAATTAGTTTTTCCGGTTCGATCCGCATCGACGATCCGCGGCCTTCAAAGAAACCATGCTCGTCTATCAGATGGATATGAAGGTCGGACCATGTGATATCTTCGCCTGTATCAATATCTTTGACAGTTGTGAGCCTCTTATCGAAACTTGCCGGGTGCGGCCACGGGCAAACTATCCTGCCCTTTGCCTCGTCAACACAGGTGGTAAGTTTGGCGTCTATTTCTACGGGAACACCCAGCGACTTCTTTGCCTGTTCCGTTATCAGCCGCATTCTGTCGGCGACTTGCTTAAGTGAATATCCCAACTTTTCGACGGTTCGGGTATCTTCCTGGGTAATTTCGTTGACATCGCGGTTGTCCTGGCCCATAAAGCCTCCGGCGACGATCCGTGATGACCGCAAAATATTATCAAGTTTTTCCATTTCAGGCGTATTTTTCATACGAGCCTCGTTTCTTCATGCAAAACTATCGTAATATATTTTATCTTCCGGTATGCCCAGTCTGCCAAGCACCTTTCTAGACGCTTCTATCATTCCGGGGCTTCCGCAAAGATAGGCCTCGTAATCGGCGGCGTTTTTCAGGTCGCTTTCAACGGCATCGGTAACTAGTCCGGTAAGGCCTGTCCATATCTCATTGGCATCAGGTGCAGCGACGACCGGAACAAAACGAAAATCTTCAAGGTCATTTTCAAACTGCTTCATTTCGTCGAGCATGAAAAGCTCGTTTACTTTATTAGCACCGAAATAATACACTGCTTTACGCTTAACGGAGGTGTTGCGCATGTAGTTAAGAATGCAGCGAATAGGGGCCATCCCGGAACCGCCGGCGATAAAGATCATCGGCGAATCGGTGTCGGATAGATGAAAATCTCCGGATGGCCCGTTGACAGTAACCTTGTCTCCGACGTTAAGATGGTCGAAGCAGTATGTTGTGCTTATCCCATTGGGCACTCGCCGCATGATCAGTTCGATGGCGGATTTATCGGCAGGGTCGGAGGCAATGGAATAGGACCTGTAGACCTCCTCGCCGCCTTCAAAATATACCGGCGTGCGAAATTGAATAAACTGGCCGGGTACATAATTCATTACTTTCGGCCTGACGAGGTCGAACCTGAAGCGTCTGATGTCGGCGGTAAGCTCTTCGATATCGCTACAGGTGCATTTGTACAGGCGTCCGGCGAGCAGGCCTTTGGGAATCTCGATGGAAATGTCGCCGTTGACCTTGACCTGGCAGGAAAGGCGAATATTGTCGTTTAGCTGGCCGTCGTCTAGAAAAGGCAGTTCTTGAGGTGTAACCTCTCCGCCGCCTTTGGTGACTTTTACTTTGCAATATCCGCAGATCGCACGTCCGCCGCATGCGCTTGGAATAAAAATATCTGCCGCTGCGAGCCCTTCATAAAGCGACTGGCCCTGCCGGATCTCGATCTGCTTTTCACCGTTAATATCAACTTTAAACATTGTCACTGAAGCGCTCCCTGAATCATCAAACTGACCGGATGGCCGGTTTGAAATTTATAGCGAATCCGCCAAAGGCGGATGTTCCATATTGTATAATTATCGGTTAATCTTCGACTGGCTCGAATTCGTCCTTGCCTACACCGCATTCAGGACACTCCCAATCGTCCGGAAGATCCTCAAAAGATGTCCCGGCAGGGATACCGCTGGTATCATCTCCGACGACAGGGTCATAAATATAGCCGCACGCCAAACATACGTACTTTTGCATTGTATCTCTCCTGATATTAAGTTTTAAGCTTCTCTTTACTCTTTACGACTTACTCTTTACTGCGAAGCATTGAGCTGCTTACTCAGAAGCGAAATATGGCCCATCTCTTCGCGTATTATCGCGTCGATCTTGTCTTTACCTTCTTTGGCGGGAACGAGATCCCTCAGACCAAGATAGAATACTATTGAATCCTTTTCGCAGCCTATTGCTATCTTTAGAATATCCGTGAAAGATTCATTGCTGGTGAGCTTTTCCGAAGGTGGGTGGCTGAGGTCGAAAACATGGCCATCGGCCATCGCCCGCAGATACATCCCAGCTTCATCGTCCGGGTCAAATGTAGAAATTTCTTTTTCAGCATTGGTTAAATGATCCCGCATTGCCTCGAAAGTTAATTCATGCAGATCTTCCATTTCGGCAAGGCTCAGTAAAAGCTGTTGTTTGGTCGGTTCCTTGAAGTTTTCCGCGGCCTGACGATAAAATTTGCTCCCGTTACGCTCGAGCTCCTGGGCCATCTCAAAAATTTCATCGGCACTAAATGTAATACTCATAACTATTCTCCCTATACCTAAATTGTAAAATTATCGATCATCAATAATAACTGCTATTTCGCCGGCGGGGTGAAGACTCTGGTTGCCAGTTCTCTGTCAAGCATCAGTAATGCATGCGGGCTGGATTCTGCGATCTTTAGCTGGCCGAGCAGTGTTTCTGCGGTGTCTTCCTCTTCGACCTGCTCGCTTACGAACCACTGCAGGAATACCTCAACGGCGTTATCCCTTTCATCGCGGGCAAGATAGACAAGGTCGTTTATCCTCCTGGTAACCATCTGTTCGTGTTCGAGGGTTGCCTGGAAAATCGCAATTGGACCGTCCCACTGTACCGGCGGGGCGGCGATCTCCGTCAGGGTGACCTTGCCGCCGCGTTCGATGAGGTAGTCGAACATTTTCTTTGCATGGAACTGCTCTTCCTGGAACTGGACGAGCATCCAGTTGGCAAATCCAGCGAAATTTATCGTATCAAGATACGCCGACATTGACAGATACAGAAACGCCGAATAAAACTCGGCGTTGATCTGTTCATTTAAAGCGGTCTCAAGTTTTTTGTTTATCATGGAGTTACCCTATTCTTTCCAAAGTCCGTGGACATTGCAGTGCTCTCTTGCACTGACGTCTTCGGCGTCGATCATGAAGGTTGCTTCGGCGGGATTGCCGGGGCTTAGAAATTCACGATAAGCTTTGCCGTCTGCGATCAGCTCGATCCATTCGATATAGTGTTTTTCTACCATCGGATGCGGTATGCTGCCGACTTTGACTTTGTAGCCGCCGTCGATCTTTTCTATCACGGGAACGTGTTTTTCGTTTGCGGCATCTGCTGTGCTTTCTGCCAGGTGCTTCATCGGCTGACCGCAGCAAACAAGCTCGCCGTCTCCGCCTGTAAGAACTTCAACAATATTACCACACAACGTACATTTATAAATATCAAGTTTCTTAGCCATAAAAATAATCCTTTCAAGTTCCATTTAACCGGCCGCGGGCCGATTGTTACAATAATAAATAATAATTTAATAAATTCCTGCTTCTTTGTGCTTTTCGACGATCTTGTCGGCTAGCTCATCGAGTGCCGCAAAATCTTCATTCTTTGCTGCTCCTTTGATGACGACAGGTTCGATAAGCTCGACCTTTAGTCCGGAGATCATACCGCAAATCTGGTCGACCATCTTACTGCCCCAGCCGTACGAGCCGATTATCGAGGCGAACTTCGTCTTTGGTCTAAGAAGATTCGTCAGGAAAGCGGCATTTGCTGCGTGCGGATGCGGGCCTACGATAACCGTCGGCGAACCGATAACTATCGTCGCCGCGTCGACCAGTGAGACCGCCAATTTTCCGATGTCGACCTCTGCAAGTTCGAATATCGAAACCTTCACACCGCGTTCGATAAGAGCATTGGCCAGGTAATCGGCCATCTCCTTAGTGCTGCCGTGCATCGAGACATACGGTATGACAACCTGGTTTTTGACCTCGCCGCCGGCCCATTCGGTATAAGCGTCGATAATGAATTTCGGATTATCGTAGGCCGGCCCGTGACTTGGAGCGATTATTGCTATGTCAAGTTCGGCGAGCTTTTTCAGGTTGGTTAAAACCTGCTTGCGGTAGGGCATCATGATCTCGGCAAAATAACGTTTCGCCGGTTCATAAATCTCTCGCTCATCGGAAACGAATAGATCACTCGTCGCCATATGCGATCCCAGAAAATCGCATGAAAACAGAATGCGATCCTCCTTGATATATGTCGACATTGTCTCGGGCCAGTGAACCCAAGGCGTATAAATGAACTCCAGCGTCTTATCGCCAAGGGAAAGGGTCTCGCGGTCTTCGACGGTAATGATCTGTTCTTCTTCGAGGTCGAGCAGGTCGATCAGCATCGACTTGCACTTTGGGTTAGTAACGACCTTGGCGTCCGGATACAAAACGAGCATGTCGGGCAGTCCGCCGGAGTGGTCCTGTTCGCCATGGAGAGCGATAAGGTAATCAATCTTGTCAACGCCGGCGGTGATGAGGTGGGCGATAAGCTCGTCGACCTGTGCTGGCTCGACGCTATCGACCAAAGCAGTCTTTTCGCTACCCTTGACAAGATACGAATTATAACTCGTACCGTCCGGCAGCGGTATAAGCCGGTCAAACATCTTTAACTCCCAGTCGATCACGCCAACCGAAAAAACATTTTCAGCAAGTGCCCTCATGTAAATCCCTTCTTCCCAAACTTTATAACGCCGGCAAGATGCCGATATCGTTTTATTATGTGAGCTTAAAGCCCATACTACGTTTTAAAAGCTGCGGGCTGGAAGCCCCCGCTACGCTCCTGCAAGCAAACTTTTTGCCGCTCTTATCGCCGCGTCATAATCAGGCTCGTCGGTCAATTCCGGAACTATCTGTTCGTACCGTACAACGCCGTCTGTGTCAACAACAAAAACCGCCCTTGCTAAAAGTCGCAATCCTTTGATAAGTACTCCAAAAGCCTCACCGAACGATACATCGCGGTAATCTGAAAGCGTTATAACGTTTTCGGCATCGGCTGCGCCGCACCATCTGGCCTGTGCGAAGGGCAGGTCGGTACTTATTGTCAGCACCACTACATCGCCTGCAAGCTCGCCGGCCGCCTCATTGAAGCGCCGCGTCATAACATCGCAAACAGGCGTATCGAGCGAAGGAACCACAGATATTATGCAAACCTGGCCCTGAAACGATGACAGCTTGACATCGCTAAGGTCATTGCCGGCAAGGGTGACATCTTCGGGAAGATCGCCGACCTTAACTTCATTACCGAGCAGAACAAGGCCCTGCCCCTTCATAGTTATAACTGAATCTCTTTCGTTCATAGTAAGCCCTCTCTAACTAAAAATTATCGATTATTTGCCGCCCCATAAGCAGAATACCTACGATTCGGCAATATCGGACTAATACTTAAATTTAATAAAATCCAAAGAAGTCAGCACAAAGCTAATAGCTAATTGCTATTTCTAGTAATTGAGTGCGTCCAGTTCAAAATGTGCCTGTTTGTGAGCACATGCCGCACATGCAGCCGGTGCTTCTTCGCCTACATGTACATATCCGCAGTTCCTGCAAACCCAGCGAGCCGGTGTATCTTTCTTGAACACGGTACCGTTATCAATGTTGGCAGCAAGGGCCAGGTATCGATTCCGGTGACGTTCCTCGGCGATAGCAATACT
>Ga0307990_1004093_pt1 | contig 10825 bp, 9 predicted proteins | sample EllFjometagen129_FD_203168 | JGI IMG/M metagenome (GOLD analysis project Ga0307990, IMG submission 203168) | Marine microbial communities from Ellis Fjord, Antarctic Ocean - #129 | ecosystem: Environmental > Aquatic > Marine > Unclassified | place: Southern Ocean | collected 2014-10-08
TAATCCGGGTACTGAAACAAATTTCATAATTCAACTCCGGTGGCAGTTTAATAAGTTCTGTAAAATCTCAAAAAGGTCTAAAGTATTATATGATGATATTGACCCGGCCCCATAATTTATTGAGAAGTTAATAAGTTGTGACTTATTCTTTTAAAATAAGAAGAAAATTGATCCGTTCAACCCCTCACACAATGTGAGACCCATTTTTTCCTATAATATATATCATAAAAACAAAAAGGGGAAACCCTTAAAAAAAGATATGCCGGGTGGAAATCAAGACCGTTGGTAAACGCTGATGCCTTTCTATTGACAAACCGTGGCTCCGAAGCTTTTTTTAGGTTTCAGGTTTCAGGTTTCAGGTGTCAGGGTTAAGGATTAAGGGGGAAACAAGGTGACCATCGGCATATCCGTAACAAAATTGAAGACGTGAATCGTGCCAGGGGCGAAGCAGCTGAGACCATTCACCATCTGTTCATGGCGAAATTCAAATCTGGCCCATTACTACTGAACATGTTTCCTGACACCTGACACCTGAAACCAAATAGCCATATCAATCTTAGCAAACAACAGTCTTGATTAACACCCAGATATGCCCCTGTTGAAAAGAAATATCACAATGATTCTAAAATTTTATAACGAATGAAAAACCATAACCTATAATATCTCCATCCTCATTTGTATCAATAATGGTTGCTTCGCAAAACCTAACTAACCATTTAAATAGATGTGTTACGTTAACCTTTTCTTTTCTTTCTGATGTTGCAGAGTCAAATGTTATAAATCCCTCCGGCGTGGGGTTATACAAATATCGAATATTGCTCGGCCCTAATGTCGGCAAGAAATCATCAACAGGATCATTAACACACCCGATACACGGTTCAAATACAGTCGGGTCTGTCACAGGTGATCTTTTGTTTGTCATATATTGAGCTGTTGCCTCGCCATATTCCTCGATGGATATTGATTTTCCGGCTTGCAACATTTCTTTACAGAAAAAAGAGAGCGGGTCTTTTTCGCGGGGGATCAGGTTGAAATGTCTTCCACTTGGATAGCTTTTGCTTTTTTCAATTAGATCTCTTGGTTCGCCTGCTATTGCTGTTGAAGTCAGTAAAACCATTATGCCAATTAGCAGGGAGGGTACCACAACTATCCAAATTTGTTTTATATCTCTCATCTTCTTTCTATTAGTTATTAAGATTAAAAGTATGCCCTCGGGTTTGTTTCTATTATGTAAATCTCGGATGAGCTTATGGTAATATGCAAGAATCATACAAGACTTAAGACGCTATTTTAGAAAATACGAAAACGCTTAAATTCTAGCTGATTAGCTTAAAGAGGGAAATTGCGAACCCAAAGCAATTGACAATTTTTGTCAATTATCATGCCATTCTTTGATATGTTTTTCACTCTTTTGAGGCAATTCAAGTGAAAGAAAAAACCGGGGCGTCTCAATGGATTTTGAATTGAAGCAGACCTTGATTTGAGCCAGATGAGAGCTTGATAAAATCTAAAATATCTTATACTTAAATTGAGCGTTTTTTTACTCGATCTGCACCGATCTCCCCGCTGACGCGGGATCTTGGACTTGCGCATCAAGGATCCGCGAAAATCCTCGACATATCCATCCCGATGTCTTTTCGGGACGGTTTTCGCGAACTCTTATGCATCAAGATCTCAGCACATCTCTTCGCAAAAAATCGCTCAACTTAGGAAGAAGATTCTTCTATTGTCTTTAGCGTCATTTCATTTTCGGTTACCTGAAGGTAAAATGCTGGAAGTTCCGTCCAAGCCCCTGTGTTAATGTACCTAATACCATTGAAAATTCTATCCTCCGGGTAGTGGGTATGGCCGCAGGTTACTGCTTGATATCCATTTCCCATGGCACAATTTACCGCGTTTATCATTACATTTTTGCGGAGGAACCTGTAAAATAGCTCCCATTTCTTGGCGTATTCGGCCACGTGTACGGGTCTTGCTCCCAATTTTACTCTCAAATCGTGCATGAGTTTAAACGCATGAATGAAAGCTTGATTCCTGGGCATGATCTCGTCAAAATCGTCTCCATGGGCGATTAATAGTCTATTCCCTAAGTTGTAAACACGCTTAAAGTGGACTTTCTCAAGCCCTCTTGGTACATAGCCATTGTCATGGTTACCTCGTACCCAGACGACCTTCCGGCGGTAAGATGCCTGCCCGATAAGGTCGAGGATTCGCTGATGCGGCGGCGTTAAACTCCCATAAGGATTGTCTATAATATCCCCATTTAAGATAAGCTCATGATCTTCAGAAACATTCTCGAGAAAACACTCGAAGTTCTCATATAAAAAATGGTGAGATCCGATATGCAAATCGCTGACAATGATTGCTTTCATATGTAAAGTGAATTTTTCTCCAATCCTTTTATTATGTCAAAAAATAAGGCAGAATCAGCCACGATCCTGCCCTTTCCGTTTTCAAAGCGTATATCATTAGTTAAAGGAATCATCCAATTTGGCTGAGCAATCACTCGGGTTGAGTGTAGGGTTGTCTGAAACAGGATAATTTCTTGATATGTACCGGCTTTGTTTATAGCACATACCCGTCATTTTTATAGATAGGCTTCCCTAAATGCCGTTATTAAATTCGGTGTACATCATATTTTTGCATAGTTATGCAGATGACCGAAGAATAAGATGCACGCACATTCGAGAAGCCATTTATAAATTACCGCCTCAAACTCCCCTTTTAAGTATAACCGTAATAATCATCACAATTGATCCAAGTCAGCATTCCAATATTCCATGTCCGAGTTAAAAATATAAATCTAAAAAAGAGCTTTATTTTCAATAAATTGTAGAATTTCCGGGGCGTTTAATTAAGCGTTATTTCGTGTCCATTTTTCCCAATAAAAACGAGCTTGCTAAATCGCTTATTGGACCTGCCAATTTTCTTTTGCAACACATCTCTACCAAATTGATGTATGGTATTTAGATCATCGGTGTCAATAAAGATTTGATAAAAACCAATACCACGATCTAATATGGCGTTAAACAATTCATGTGCAGAATTTCCGTCAAAATCACCGAATAATTTCAGGTGGAGGCTATCTTTTGTTTCATGAAATAAAATTCGGAAATTTGAAGCCATTGGTGTTCCTCCTTGTATCTGATTTAATTGATATTTTATATCAACGCAAAAATCATGCAAAACCAACGAATTTAATTAGTTCTATGAATATTAATTACTTCGCTTATTTTTAAGAAAAATATTGCTAAATATTGTGAAACAAACACCATATATTTATTACAATTTTTTCATATTGGTAACTTGGTCCGTTAGTTTTAGCCTATTTGGTTCCGGTTTATCCAGGTTGGGTCATAGAAAAGAGACAAGTAAATTGTAGGAGAGAGAGGATGAAGGGATGGGGTCTAAATCGGACTTTTTACGAATTCATTATTATTGGCAAACTATCTTAATGTGTAGACGCTGTTTCAAAACCTCCCGTTCAATTTTTCGATCTTTTGTTTACTTTCATCCCTGTCTTTCGCAGAATTAACCCCACAGACGGTATTATCAGGCCTTCCGTACTGTGAGGGTTCATCAGGTTTCCCATATCCGAACAATCGCCCGATAGAACCAAATACTTTTTTGATTCCCCGCCAAAGCTTAGGCAATAGCCAAATCATTAATAAGATGAAGACAATCATCAAAGCAATGAAAAGCCAGGGATAGTTTAGAGCAGTCCAGAGACCACCGATCACTAAAATGTCTTCCACAACTGAAGCGGTCCAGTTTGTAAACGGCTCAGGAGAGGTGTTGATAACAACCCTTGAACCCGACTTGGCGGCGTGGGCGCCGGCTGCCAAGCCACCCCCCAAAATACCGGCAGCTAAAGCCAGGGCCGGATTGACATCACCCACTGCACCGGCGGCCATTAGCACTCCCGCCGGGATCCGGATGAAGGTATGAAATGTATCCCACCCTGTGTCAACCCCCGGCATCTTGTCAGCGATAAATTCAACAATATACATTACACCTGCCGCGCCAATTACCAGTGGATTCATAAGAAGTTGAAGGTTGGCCGGCAGGACAATGTTTTCTGTTATTCCCAGCAGTCCCAGAACCAAGATCGCTGCGTAGAGATTAATACCGCTTGCCCAGGCAGCACCCATGGCCAGAGATATGGTATTTACTATCTGATCAAGTTGTTCCACTAGGTTTTAAGACCTTCCTATATCCTTTTGTTTTCATCTCAGTTATCAGTATTCATCGGTTCACATGCCTTTGATCTCTTTACTACATTTTTCTGGAACAGGTATATCACGTTCTTGCAGCGCCATATGGGGTTATCGTTGTGATGATGCGATTATGCAAACGGCCATTATCGGCGATAAATCCGTTTACCAGTGTTTTGGGACGATTAAAAATGAAAGGCGCATTGTTTAGGTCTACGCATCGGCCCCCTGCTTCCGTGATTAGCAGCACACCGGCACAAATATCCCACTCATTCTTAGGGCCGCGACTCCAGGATGCATCGCACAAGCCAGCAGCGACCCTCGCCAGTTTGTATGCGGTACTACCCATTATGCGAATTTGTAACATATCTTCAAAGGGTTCAAATTCACCCCGTTTGCACTCGGAACGGCTGGCATCCACCAGGGCACCCTCCAGTTGGTTGCGTTTTGTAACTTGCGCCCGGCTGCCATTTAAAAATATACCGCTACCGCGTACACCATAAAAAAGTTCGGCGGAAGCCGGATTGTAGATAACGCCTAAAATGGGTTGTCCATTTTCTACCAAGGCAACGGAAACGGCAAACTCCGGGATTCCCATGATAAATTCCTTGGTGCCATCCAGCGGATCCACGATCCAGACTTTCTCTTTTTGCAACCGGTCAGGCTGATCAACGGTTTCTTCACTCAACCAACCGGCTTCGGGTAGCCGGACGGTCAGGCGTTGATGCAAGAGAGTGTCGGCGGCGTAATCAGCGTCTGTGACCGGGTTGTCCGGTGATTTATCTTCAATGGTATAAGAGGACTTGTAATACTGCATAATGGCAGCCCCGGCTGCCTTTGTAATCTCAATTGTGTCTTTTAGTAGCGCTTCCATAATAAGTTTTTCCTTATCATTGTTTCCCCATGCATAATTTAACGTCTCGGAAATTCTACAACTTCTTGAAAATACAGGTTTATTAATGGCAACCTGTTTATTTCATCAGAATGGAAGAATAAAATGGTGGGATATTGGGGATAAAGGCGGAAGTAAAACATTATAATTGTAAAAAACTCCTTTCCTTCAACTTGGTTCAGGACAAGCTCACCCATTATTCCATTTCTCCATTATTTTTACCCCGTGAAACTTTTATTCTATTTCACCGGGGCCAATATTCCAATTGGGGCGAAGCCCTTAAGTTCAAGTATAACGTCAGCGATTAAACTGTCCGCTGTAATCCATTGTCCGATGGATACTTTTGATTCAGAATATTAATCATTACAAATTTCGAACCTTATCGCAAATACTTTATAGTTCCTTGCATTGACACAAATCCATATTCCGTTTATATTCCATTTATATTTTTTCGTCAAATTTTGATGAACTCGTAAAAAGACCGATTTGGGTTTTAAACCGTGCCATTTACCCCCTGTCGTTCTTCATCAAAAATCAAATCCCCGCCAGAAATCAAGTGTCATCGGAATATCAATACCTTTTGAAATAGTATCGAAACTTTATCGCAGCAGTTGTACTTATTTTTAAAAGAAAATTGCTATGGATTGTTGATTGCCGAATCCCCTTTGTTTGTGGTACGGTATTAAAGATGAGTTCTTGATTGCCGTGTAGCAAATCAAGCGGCAAAGCTGTCAAAGTCTCTAACTATTGCCCATTCATAAATGGTCTTTTTGCTTGCCCCGTTAAATCCGTATTTAATATTTAACCGGGGCCCAATCTCTTTATCTTTCAAAGCAGAAAACTTTTTGATGAACAATTATCATACAAGCCGTCATATTCTGAATTATAGGGAACTGACAGAAGCGGGATGGGCTGTTTTAAAGACGGATTCAGTGAATCTGATTTTTACGTTGCGAGACTGTTACATGCTTGATGTCTTTGATCTCGATTCATCAGCGCATGTTGCATACCTTGATTTTGATATTAAAAAGAAGATTATGCTCGGTAACGCCTTTGGCTCGCCCGCAATCGGTTTGCCGTTTACCAATCAATTTCGCAAAATCTTTGGTAAGGACATTCTTCCGTTTAAAGAGTTAAGATCTCGCCATAATGTCGGATTTTTTGTGGAAAGAACATACAGAAATAAAGGGAAAAAGCGCCTCTGGAATATGGATGAAGTTTTGATGGCTATCGCTTTGGAGATTGCCTTTGAAGAAGGTGTTGAGATTTTTATCATAAAACCGACCGGAGATAGATCCCGGTATTATCGCAAAAAATTCTACGCAAGGATTCACCCCACCACTGAAAGTGATGTCATTTTAAGAATTAATTTGAGACGGGTCAGAAAAAAACTAAAACACATTGAACTTTATGAAATTAAAGGCAAAACCCATTCTTTCAGGGTAATCTGCCACCCGGATACATAACGAGTGTCCATCCAGAAACGGCATCTTTCGGTCCCCGGCGGCGTTCTCGCTCGTTTTCAATCCTCAAAATAGCGCGCTATGCCTGCCTGCCCCGTAGGTCCGGCAAATCGTACTGGGGCGGTTGAAAACTCGCTCGGGCCTTGCCGGAAACCAAAATCCGCCATTTCTGGATGGACACTGCCTCAGGGAATTCTACAATAATCCTGAAAAGCCTGGTCCTTTGGGCCAGGATTCTTTACTTAAACGGCAGGATTTCACCGAGCCTTTTGTCATACATTTTACCCACTCCGTATTCGCTACGTCTCATGAACTTTTCCTTGGCAGGTCCGATGATTTGCATTTCAGGATGTTTTTCCTGAACTTCCAAGGCGATGCGCATCTCCTTGGTACATCCGGTGCTGAAGGTGGCGTCCTTGCCCACCCATTCCGGCGGAACCTTGTTGTTCATGATCTGAAAGGCCTGAACAATGTCATCATAGGTCTGAAATCGCCAGATGTCGATGTGCCCGCTGCGTTGGACAATCTCCCACATATACATCAAGTCATCGGCATCCATACCGGGTTCAAAATATTCCGACGGATTAATGATGAACGTCATGGCAAACTGTTCTTTGAGATACTCGATTAAAACCGACATGATCTTTTTGGCCGTTGAGATCCTGCCGGGAATAGAACCGATGATTCCGCTGTAAAAGATCACCGTCATGCCGCGCTTCTTGGCTTTCACTATCCGGTCAATGATTTTCTTGGCTTTGTTTTCCAAATCCTTGTGGGAAAATTTGATCACGGCCGGATGTTTGGGTTTATAGCAGATAGAAACCGCCCCATGATCGTCAGCGGAGATGTTAAAAATATCCTGTGTAAATTGAAAATGAGCATCAAAAAACCGACGTCTTTGGTCGTGACCTCGGGAGATGACTCCATCGACTTCTTTAAATATGCGGGCAAAGGTTGTGGATGCCAGCAATAGATTGAGGTTTTCGCGAGTTCCGTCGGATACGGCGATGATTTTATAATCTCTTCTCAGTGTTTTGACCAGTTCATTTTTGCTCATGTTTTTTTCCTGAAGGAAGAGAGTTCCTTCAAGTTCTCGGCGCAGAACCTCGTCTTCCTGGGCATCTTCGAAGTCGACCTTGCTAAACAGAGGCCCGGCCTTGAAAGCGATGATGATTTTGTGCCCCAGCTTAGCCAGGTAATTAATAATGGCCAAATCCACCACAAATTCTCCGGCTTCATCAGCCAGCCACAGGATTTTTTTGGTGCCAACTTCGCGCGATTGATCGTCTGGGGTCTGAATGCCCAGGAATCGAGACAGGGGCTCGATTCCGTTGCCGGTTAACGGACGGTTGAACATGCGCAGAAAATCTTTTTCTGTGTACGATATCGATTCATACGATTCCCACTGTGAGCTTTCAACCGCCAGTGAAAACAGCCGTTTTAATTCCAGATCTTCAACCAATGCTTTGAGTTGCGTCAGACTCGATAGCGAGTTCGTTAAATCCGTGCAGTCGAAATAATTCAATGCCTTTTGAAACCCTTCCGAGTTTAGCATCCTGCTGACTCGGCGGTTGCGGTTGCCTTTTTCGATAGTGTAGGGGTCCTCAATTTGGGTATGATTCAAGAATATCCGCATCAGACGCTTTTCCAATCGCGAAGGTATCATAATCTCATCGCGGGTTTCATGCCGATACTTGATTTTGATTAGGGCGTTCAAATAGTCTTTTTCGTTTTGATCTTTAATCTGCCCGTCGATCAGTTTCAGGATACGCTCCAAAACCTCTTGGTATTTGCTTTGAATGAAATCCGATTCTTTTCTGCTCATAATCGCCGCAAACATTCGGTCTGAGCAGGGATAGTAGCGTTCATCGTCTTCGGTATAGACCGTGAACTGAACCTGCTCCGGAGCAGCGGCCTGATCCGGGTGGGTGAAGTGATCGAGATGGTTCTCGATAAAGAATGCCGTGAACCAGGCGTCCATTTCAGGATCCAGTCCCGGTTGATAGGGTTTCTTGGACCTTGTTTGTTGGGAGTGTTTCGAGTTGCCCTTGTGAGCTCTCATGGGGCCTCCTTTGAATCAAAAAAGAGCAGCCGTAGACTAAGTCCCATGCGGATTATGTATGGACCCGAATTGCTGCGGCCCTTAGGGTTCGCGCAAAAATAACTTCACATTTTTACATCTCAGCTTCAGCCCATCTTTGGCTGATACCTCACTCACAAAATCCTCGAAATAGCTCGCTATTCCTGTGGTTTTGCTCTCTCGGATCAGCCAAATCTGAACCAAATCCGAGCGCCAATTCTGCGAAGTTATTTTTGCGCGAACCCTTAGCGGTAATGGCGATAGTCGACATTGCATTTATTGGCCTTGTAGGAAAACTTGCGAACCGTGGTTTTAAGTATTTCAGCCGCTAAGGTAATATTACCCCGCGCATTTTTAAGTGCGTCGATGATCATCTCTTTTTCAAGATTTGCCACCGCATCTTCCAGGGATAAAACCGGCAATGTATCCGATTCCGTACCGGTTTGTAATGTGGGCGGGAGATGGTAACTATGGATGACCCCTTCTTCACATAAAAGCACGGCCCGTTCGATGCAGTTCTCAAGTTCTCTGACGTTTCCCGGCCAATGATAATCCATGAGCATATCTATTGCAGGTGTGGAAAACCGCCGGATAGTTTTATGATTCTCCCGGGCATATTTTTCCAGAAAATGATCGACCAAAAGCAGAACATCGGTCTTGCGTTCTCTTAAGGGCGGCATGTAAATTGGAAAAACATTCAGACGATAATAGAGATCATGCCTGAAAGTCTCTTCTTCAACAGCCTGTTCCAGATTTTTATTGGTAGCGGTTATTATGCGAACATCCGTTTTAATGGTCTGGCATCCCCCCACCCGTTCAAATTCTTTCTCCTGCAAGATGCGCAAAAGCTTGACCTGAACTTCTATACCCACCGATCCTATCTCGTCTAAAAATATGGTCCCTTTATTGGCCATCTCGAATTTGCCCAGTTTTTGCTTGATGGCTCCTGTAAAAGCGCCTTTTTCATGCCCAAACAACTCGCTCTCAATGAGATTGGCCGGTAATGCCGCACAATTTACTTTAACAAAAGGCCTTTTTGATCTGAGACTGTTGTAATGTATGGAGTTGGCAACAAGTTCCTTGCCGGTACCGCTTTCTCCGCGAATAAGCACCGTAGCGTTGCTTTTGGAAACCTGAGAAATCATTTGATAGACTTCGCGCATTTTGTTGCTGTTGCCGATAATATCGGTAATACGATATCGATTTTCCAGCTCGTTTCTAAGTCTTATATTTTCTTCTCTTAAATGCTCCTTTTCCAGACGGATGGTTTCCAGGTTGATAACATGCCGTGCGACCATTGTTGCAACCACAGACATGAGCTTTTTACCATCTTTCAGGGAATATGATTCGTCAAAAGGCATGTCAAAGCTCAATGCTCCGATAACCTGGCTGCCTTTTTTTATCGGCACACAAATAAAGGATAGTTCCTGATTCCTCATGGTCTTTCTGGTAGCTGTCCGGTTAAGAAAAAGGGGCTCCTGGCTAATTTTGGGTATGGTAACGGCCTTGCCGGTCTCAATGACCCGGCCGGTAATGCCTTCACCTAATTTATATTTTCCTTTTTGCATAGCGCTTTTGGAAAGCCCATGAGCAACCTCTATGCTTATCTCGTTGCGCAAAGAGTGAAGAAGTGTTATGGTTCCCCGAAGCATGTTCATTGAGCGGGATAGAATGTCCAGAACCTTATATAAAGATTTTTTAAGGTCCAGGTGCTCATTGAGTGCTTCACTGATTTCATAAAGCAGGGTAACGTCTTCAATTTTTTTCATGATCTAAACTTCCGTATATTTTCCCCTTGGGCTTGTTTGCGTTACCAAAAATAAATACTTTAAGTGATTAGTTGTAAATTTTGGGCTTTTTATGGCAAAACTTTTTTCTTTTCGCCACAAAGCCACCAAGACACGAAGAAAGAATAATTGATATGTCCTTTGTGTCTTAGTGTCTTGGTGGTAAATATTTTTGGTTTCGGTTTACCCGGATTAAGTTATGGGCATATACTTTTCTATTTCATACTGGCTCACATGGGTCCGGTACATGTCCCACTCAATCTTTTTATTTTCCACGAACTTATTGAAAATATGTTCACCCAGGGCTTCTCTCACTACTTCTGATTTCTCAACCTCAAGAAGAGCTTCATAAAGGTTATCCGGAAGGGTAAAAATACCTCTTTTCTTTT
>Ga0307990_1004094_pt1 | contig 10824 bp, 10 predicted proteins | sample EllFjometagen129_FD_203168 | JGI IMG/M metagenome (GOLD analysis project Ga0307990, IMG submission 203168) | Marine microbial communities from Ellis Fjord, Antarctic Ocean - #129 | ecosystem: Environmental > Aquatic > Marine > Unclassified | place: Southern Ocean | collected 2014-10-08
TTGCCAGAAAATTTAAAATAGATAACTCTAACATAAAAATTCTAAAAGACGATTTTACTGGCATTCCGTTTATATCAATTAATGAATTAAAATCTGATATTGAAATTTCATTAAGCCATGATAAAGAATTTGTATCTTATGCAATTTTATACAAAAAAATAATTTTTTTTTAAAATCAACCGGGTATTATTACAAAATCAGCAATCATTTTTTCTCCATTGTACCTTTTTTATTACATATTTAATAAAAATTCTTTATTATTTTAAAATAAAATTTTAAAATAACTATATTTGCTAAAAATAAATAACATTTTCAGTATGTAATAAGATGATTATATAAATCATACTTTAAATTTATCATTATGTACTGTTGAACATTAGGATATAAAAATGAAACATGTCTTTGCTGTTAATGGAAGTCCTCGTCTTGAAAAGGGCAATACGAATTTATTGCTATCGGCTTTCCTAGATGGTATGCAGAGTGCCGGAGCGGTTGTGGATAAAGTATATTCAAGTCAGCTTGCAATGAAATCATGTATTGGTGATTTCTACTGCTGGAATGTAGTACCGGGTAAGTGTATTCATAAGGATGATATGGACATGCTGTACCCAAGAATAAAAAAAGCGGAAATTTTAGTATTAGCGACTCCGGTCTACATTCCATTACCAGGTGCATTTCAAATTTTTTTAAATCGACTATACCCGTTGATAGGTTCATTTATTCATACTCGCAAAGGACGTACACGGACAAGGTTCCGCAGTAATGTCAACATTCGTCAGATTATACTGTTGGCAACATGTGGTTGGTGGGAAATAGACAACTTTATAACTGTAGAACGTGTAATACGCGAATTTACGGAAGACGTCTCAGTAGAGTATGGCGGATCTGTGTTGAGGCCACATGCCGATTTTATGCGTAAGAAAGGCAAAGTTACCGTGCAGGGTAATGAGGTGCTTCAAGCGGCAGGACTTGCCGGCAATGAGATGATTAAATCTGGGAGAATTTCGCCTAAAATACTTGAGAAAATAGCACAACCGCTGATAAGTGAAGAAGAATTGAGAATTTCATTAAATCAACAGTACAAAGATCTGCACACCAAAAGATTAAAATAAAATGGTTTTTTATCTCTATCTGATTATGGTTACCAAACACTTCTTATAACTATGTATTTATGACTCTATATCTGCCGGCGCAAGATATCCTCTTGTAATATTAAAGATATAGGTAGAATACCAATGGTCTAAAAATTTCGCAGAAGTGTATGTTGCTCTAAAAGACGGGGCTAATGATAATAATATATATTTTGATTTATGAATAATGCAGATTATAAAAAATCCAATCAAAATTTAAGTATTTTTGCTCATCTTTTTATACTAAAATTTAACTTCTGTTTTTAAAAAAAAATATTAATGTCAGAAAATAAATTACTGTTAAATATTGGTATTCTTACTTATAATCACGAAAAGTTTATTGCCAAAGCTATTGACAGTATATTGATGCAAAAGGTAAATTTTGATTATAATATAATTATCAGTGATGATGCTTCAACAGATAAAACACAGGATATTCTAAAAGATTATCAGAAAAAATATCCAGACAAAATCAACTTAATATTTTCCGAAAAAAATCAAGGTGTATTCAAAAGTGCAGAAAAAATTATTAATAGTTTTAAAGCTAAATATATTGCAATACTTGAAGGTGACGATTACTGGATTTATGATAAAAAATTGCAGACACAGATAGATTTTTTAGAAACAAATCCTGACTATAACGGTTGTTTTCACGATGCTAAAATAATAAATACAGAACCTGCAAACAAACAAACAGAAGAGCAATCACTTAAAGAATTTAAATATTATTCTCAATCCAATAAATACAAATCTGATTTTTATCCACAGGACTTAGTTCAACGAAATATTATTCCGACAGGTTCATTTGTATTCAGAAATAAAGACCTTTCGTCTTTTATTCAAATATTTAAAGGAACAACTTTATCATTGAGCTGGGCAGTAGAATTATTTATTATAAAGAATAATAAATTTAAGTATTTCAATGAATTATGGTCAGTATATAATGAGCATTCTAAAGGAGTTTCAAAAACAAAGGAACTAAACGCATTTAAAAAATCCAATATTGAGATATTAAAAAAAATATTAAACTATGATTATTATAAATTTTTTAGAAAAGATGTTTATAAATCTATCTCAAATGAATATTTACAAATATTGCTTAATCCAAAAACAAACAAATACTCAAAAAAAGATTTCCGCAAAATATTATTTCAATATTTCTGCTACAGCATAAAAGCAGTAATATCTGAATTGAGATATTTTAGAAAGGATTATAAAAAAAAATATTTATCTCGCCGTCATTAACAGTCATTTGGCTTCGTCGTTATTAATAATAATTCAATGATTATTTCATCTTTTTCAAAATATCTTTTACCATATCTTTATGAACTGCAAAATCAATTATTTTTAGTTTCATATAATCTTCGCTAAAAAAGTAATATCCAAATTTTTCACCATTAACGTCTCCATTACGGGAACCGGAGCTTGAATCTTTTATAAGATACCAATTTTTCCCGTCTTTTTCAAGATATCCTACAAGGTGCATACCATGATCATCAGTAGTTGTTTTATTACTAAAGCGAAACTGGCGAGCATCTTCATCAATATAATCTGATGGTATATCAAAGTCAGGAACTACAGCAGCATGAGTGTCTCTGTCAAAGCCGGCTTCTGATACATCACCGCCAATAGCTATTGTATAACCTTTACGAATAGATTTGTTTATAATATTCATCCATTCATTAAGAGGAATATTATAATATTCCTTGCTGTGCCACCAGTTATCTGTAACTTCATATTCTACTTTTTCATAATATGGTTTTTCTTTTAAAGACATTACATCAATATAATCATCAGGATTAAGTTTAAGCACATCTTTAAGATATTGTTTTGGCGTCATAGTTTTATCATTGACAGTAATCTCTGTTGGTGGCTCACCTATATAATGATTCATAATAGATTTAATGGTTGAAATAACTTCTTGTTCATTCCATGCATTTTTTTCTTTAACAGAATTTAAATAAGATTTCATTTCTTTATACATCTTTGCATGGGAATGAAACTGCTGTCCCGATTTTAATCCTGTATAATCTTTATAAGGGATAACGCCATATTTTTTCCACATTCTTGTTACAGAATTTGATTCAGACCCTTGTTCAAAAGCAGAGTTCCCTCTTTCTTTAACAAAACGTCGTGCTTTCTCAACATATTCACAATAAACAGTATATATCTCCGAAAGTTTTACCTTTTGTTTTGTCTGACGATAAATTTCTGATTCGAAAAATGATGTGGTGGAATAACACCAGCACGTCCCTGCATTTCCTTGTGAAATGGGCTTGTTATACCAATTTTTTTTATAAAGCCCAACAGAATTAGGTATATCCTTTCCTGTAAAATCAAGATTAAAACTCTTGTTTGACTTTATGATTTTGTCTTTTTCATTGAACTCTTTAATACTTTTCAGTATTGTATTTTTATAATATCCACCTTTATATTCTTTAAATATCCCTTTATCTTTTTTAGGAGGATTTTGAGCAAAAGTATTTATTCCATAAAAAGAAAATACTATGAGTAATGTTAATGTAATTTTTTTCATAATTTTTTTATTTTTTAGTTAATAATTATATAAAATCCATATTTTTTTTAGTTGTTATTTTTTCGCAATAGCAACATTTTAATTTCAATTTATCTTTTGATATTACATCAAATTTGGTTGTAATATTTTGATGATTAGTTATGCAATTTGGATTAAAGCATTTTACAAATTTAACAACATGGTCAGGAATATGAACATTTTTCTTTTTAATCACTTTAAAATCTTTAATTGTAATAATAGTAGCAATAGGAGCAACTAATGATATTTTATCTATTTCTTCAATCTCAAAAAATTTGTTACGTACTTTTACAATACCTTTATTGCCATATTTTTTACTGGTAAGATTTGTTCCAAAATAAAACTGATTTTCAGTTTTTTCAAGATTAAGGATTTTTATTACCTGAAAAACACTCTTTGAAGGAATATGATCTATAACAGTTCCGTTATCAATAGCTGAAACTACTAATTCTTCTTTTGTTCTACCGTTTTTCATTATACAAATTATTATTTTTTTAAACCTAATATTAAAGAAATCAATGCTTGCCTTACAAACACACCATTTAATGCCTGTTGAAAATAATATGCTTTAGGGCTACTGTCAACATCTTCATCTATTTCATTTACTCTTGGTAAAGGATGTAAAATTTTAAGATTATCTTTAGAATTATATAACATATTATTTTTTAAACTATAAGAACTCTTAACTTTTTCATATTCCATTGGGTCAGTAAATCGCTCCTTTTGAATTCTTGTCATATATAATATATCAACTTTTGGAATTGCTTCATTAATATCAGTATATTGATAATATTTAAGATTTTTTTCTTTTATATACATTTTTACCGAGCTTGGTAATTTTAGTTCAACAGGAGAAATAAGATGAAAATTACAATTACAATTACAAAGAGCTATCACTAATGAATGAACTGTTCTGCCATATTTAAGGTCTCCGGCAAAAGCAATATCTAAATTTTCTAAAGTGCCTTGTGTTTTCCTTATAGAATACAAATCAAGTAATGTTTGCGTTGGATGTTGATTAGCTCCGTCGCCTGCATTAATAACTGGCACAGATGCTACTTCACTTGCAAATCTGGCACTGCCTTCATTATGATGTCGCATAATTATCAAATCAGAGTAATTGCTAACAACTCTGATGGTATCTCTTAGCGATTCTCCTTTTTTTACACTAGACGTAGATTCATCTGTAAATCCAACAATTTTACCACCTAATCTATTGATAGCACTTTCAAAACTAATTCTTGTCCTTGTTGATGGTTCAAAAAATAAAGAAGCTATTACATAGTCATGTAATATGTTTTGTTTAGGATTTTTTTCAAACTCTTCAGCAACATCAAGAATTTTTATTTGCTCTTGTTTAGTAAAATCATTAATTGAGATTAAACTTTTGTTTTTCATCTGTTTTAGTTAGTATATTTTTATTTGTAATTTACTCACTATGTTCGTAAGATAACTTCGCTAAGTTGATGCTTGTAATTTATGAGTTTTATTATTTATGAGCAAACACTAATTAACAACGCCTATTTTTTTCAGATTATATTTTTCAACAAAATTATTAACAATTTCTTCTAAATCAGGGCTTCCTATTTCCTGCAAATCATAATAAACTCTTGTATTAGGTTTTTTTATGTCAATAATTCTGTTTAAATCAATTGGAGTCCCAATGATAACTGAGTCACATTCAGTATTATTAATTGTTGTTTCAAGGTCTTTTAATTGTTCTTCTCCATATCCCATAGCTGGTAATAAAGTGCCAATGTTAGGATAGATTTTAAAGGTCTCAGAAAGTCGTCCAACAGTAAAAGGTCTAGGGTCAACACATTCAGATGCGCCAAATTTTTTGGCAGCAACAGTTGCTGCACCAATCTTCATTTCTCCATGTGTCAATGTAGGACCATCTTCTACAGCTAATACTTTTTTCCCTTTAATAACAGAAGCATCATCAACGCTAATAGGAGAAGCAGCATCAATTACTATTGCACTGGGATTAGTTTTTTCAATATTTTCTCTCACTGTTTGAATTCCTTCTGGAGAAGCAGAATCCATTTTGTTAATGATAACTACATCAGATAATCTAAGATTAACTTCGCCTGGATAGTAACTTAATTCAGCACCAGGTCTGTGAGGGTCAACAACAGTAATTGTAAGATCTGGTTTATAGAACGAAAAGTCGTTATTCCCGCCATCCCAAAGTATAACATCACAACCATCAGGGTCATTTTCAGCTGCATCTAAAATAGCTCCATAGTCAACGCCGGCATAAATTATATTTCCACGAACTACATGTGGTTCATATTCTTCCATTTCTTCAATAGTACATTTATTTTTCTTTAAATCATCAATAGTTGCAAAACGTTGAACAGCTTGGTCTGCTAAATCGCCATAAGGCATTGGGTGACGAATAGCAATAACTTTTAAACCTTTTGCCATTAATAACTCAATAATTTTTCTTGATGTTTGACTTTTGCCACAACCTGTTCTGACAGCTCCAACAGAAATAATCGGCTTATTGCTTTTGAGCATAGTATCTTTAGGACCTAATAATATAAAATTTGCACCGGCAGCATTAACAATAGAACTAATATTCATTAATCTCTTATAAGGAACATCACTATAAGAGAATACACAATCATCAATATTTTTTTCTTTTATAAGAGCTGGTAATTCTGCTTGTGAAACAATTGGAATACCATTTGGATATAAATTTTTGCCTGCTAAAACAGCAGGGTATTTTCTGCCATCAATATCTGGAATTTGAGCAGCAGTAAATGCTACAACATTATAATTTTCATTTCCACGATAATATGTATTAAAATTGTGAAAATCTCTTCCGGCAGCGCCAATAATAATAACATTTTTTTTCATATCTCTTTGCATTTTTTGTTTATAAATAAAGTATTAAAATATTAAACACAAAAATACATTTTTAAGTTCATAATACAATAGTTGTTATAAAAAAATATTTGTATTTTTTAAAATATAGAAAGAAAAATAAAAATTTAAGTGGTTAAAAACAAAAAAAAATAAATTAAAAAACAAAAAAAAATATACTAAATAAAATATTAAAAAAAGAATTATAATAAAAAATATGTAACTATACAGAAACAACCCTTAAACAAGTTTAGGGTGACGTTGTTCAGCACAAGTTTTAGCTTGTAAGAAATATTTAGCCCGTTGATATATCCGCCTAAGGCGGACTGGTAGTAGAGACACAAAATTTTGTGTCTCTACATTTTCCGATAAAAATTAGAAAATGTTCCATTGACGAAATGTTACAACTTTACCCTGTTGGATAAATATCCTACGGGGTGAATTAAATTTATATCATCATAATTATTTATTAAAATTTAATTTGCAAACCTAAGGCGGATGAGATTTTCATTAGAGCAATTAGAAGTTATAAAAAAGTTTTATATAAAATATTCTGCCAAAAAATGTATGAATATTATAAATAAGATACAAAATGGATTGACTTGTATAGTAATAAGAAAATTGACTGGGGGATTCTAACAAAAGATTCCTCACTGCGTTCGGAATGACAGTTAATTCTTTTTAGGTGGGGAAAGAGAGGCGTTTCGCCTTAGGCGAAACGCCTCTCTTTCCCCATAATATATTAACCAAAATTGTCATTCCGAATGGAGCACATTCACTGAGTTCAGTATAAACTCCGCGGAATGAGGAATCTCATAATATTTAGAAACGATTTTACCTAAATTTTTAAATTTAGTCGGATAGTAGTGATATATTATTTCCTAAATTAGTAGGAATTTGGTATTTTTTGTCTCTTTTATACTGAAAGTAAAGCATAGTAAGATAAATATTTATAAATTTGCATTAAAAAATGGAAACAATTAAATTTTCTGATAAATATTTTATGAAACAGGCATTAAAAGAGGCACAAAAATCTTTTGATGCTGACGAAGTGCCTGTTGGAGCAGTTATTGTATGCAAAGACAAGATTATAGCAAGAGCTCATAATCTGACAGAAAGATTAAACGATGTAACTGCCCATGCTGAGATGCAGGCATTTACAGCAGCTACAGATTATTTAAACAGTAAATATCTTGAGCAATGTATTTTATATGTTACCATAGAACCTTGTGTAATGTGTGCAGGTGCTTCTTTTTGGACACATATCAGCAAAATAGTTTATGGTGCAAAAGATGAAAAAAATGGCTATTCAAAAATATCAGACAAAATCTTACATCCAAAAACAAAGATTAAAAAAGGTGTTATGGAAAAAGAATGTTCAGAACTGATGAAAATTTTTTTTAAAAAAAAAAGATAATAAAAAAAAGAACAATTGTAACATTTTTATATTTATATTCGTCTCATATTTAAAATTATGGCACAACGCAAATTATACAGAAGCAAAACTGATAGATTTATTGCCGGTGTTGCAGGCGGACTTGCTGAATATTTTAATATAGAATCTGTTTTAGTCAGATTGATTTTTGTGCTAATATTTTTTTGGGGAGGAGCAGGAATATTAGCATATATTATACTATGGATAGTAATTACAGAAAAACCTAATTCGCCTGGGGCGGACAAAAAAACTTTTTAGATATGAAAGATGAAAAAAATAATTTTGAAAATGATTCGCCTAAGGCGGATAACAAAAAAGACAAAAAAGACAATAATAGTATTATAGGTGGAATAACTCTGATAACACTTGGCGTATTGTTTTTGATAGACAGATTAGTGCCTAATGTTAACTTTGGCGATTTATGGCCCATAATTCTTATTGTTATAGGAATATTACTTTTAACAAAAAACAATTTTTTAAAATCACAAAAAAAATGAAAAAAATGAAATATAAAAATATTTTCTGGGGAATTATCTTAATTTTAATCGGCTCTTTATTTGTCCTTAAAAATACAGGACTTATTTATTTTAACTGGTCTGTGATAATAAGATTATGGCCATTAATATTAATTGTTTGGGGAATATCTATATTACCCATCAAAAATTATATGAAACTCATATTATCATTTCTGATAATAATATTATCTTTTGTTCTTGTCAATAGTTTTCACCACTATCGCCATAATCATTTTCATAAAAATTTTATAATTGACAAAGAAATTATAATTAAAGAAAAAGATTATAAAAAACAAAAAATAGAAATACTATATGATTCAACAATTACTAATGCTGTTTTGAAATTTGATGCAGCTATGGGAAATTTTATAATAGCTGATACTACTGATAAAATGATAGTTGTTAATAAAAAAGGCAATTCTGAAGATTATAAAATGAGCAGCAAAACAGTTGATAGTTTGCAAACCATAAAAATAAGACCTAAAAATTCTGCTGTTACTATAAGCAATAAGCATAACAATGTATCTGTTAATCTCAATACCAATCCTGTATGGGATTTGGATTTTGATATGGGAGCAGCAGATATTGTTTTTGATTTGAGTATGTTTAAGACTAAGAATATAAAAATTGACGCAGGAGCTTCTTCTATAGATATTAAACTTGGAGATAAATACAAGAACACAAAATTAGATGTTGATGCAGGCGTTTCATCTATCTTAATACAAATACCAAAAAAATCAGGTTGCGAAGTTAAAGTCAATACTGTGCTTTCAGATAATAATCTGCAGGGATTTAAAAAAATAAAAAAACATATTTACAGAACTGATAATTTTAAAAACAGTAATAATAAAATTTTTATAACTGTTGATGCAGGCGTTTCAAGTTTTAATGTAAGAAAATATTAGGTATGCTTGTAAAATAATCATTGATAATATAATGATTGAGTCCACTCCGAAAAGTCAAAATTGTGTCATTCCGAATTTAGTTCGGAATCTCTAATTTCAATAATATCAATAGATTCTGAAACAATATTGAAACAAGTTCAACATAAAGTTCAGAATGACAAATAAGTAAATATCTACTTTTCGGAGTTGACTCATGATTTTATTATTTCCTCTCTATAAAACTTTATTTATTTCACATAACATTATTTTAATATTAATTTCTAATTATTCTAATATCTAATCAAATCCTAATTTCCAAATCCCAATAATAATTGTAACGGATATTCAAATTTTTTTTGAGGGGTTGTGTATTAGAAATTGGTTATTTTTTATATCAATTAAAAATTAGGTCAATTATAATTTTTGTCCTTTATAAAATCTTAAAGTTTTTTTTTGATTATGTATAATAATTTTTTGTTATTTTTGTAAAAATTTACGGCCCCGTAGTTCAACTGAATAGAATATCAGATTTCGGCTCTGAGGGTTGGGGGTTTGAATCCCTCCGGGGTCACTCTTATCCGTATGTTATCTTCAAGTTAAAAAAAGAGAAGAATGAAAAATTGAATATCGAATATCGATTAACGAATAATTATTTAAGAAGTTAAGTATGAATCGGTCAGGCGCCCGACTGACAAATATGATTTACCTGCCCGACAATGTTTATGCTTATAGGTGGCAGGCGGGGAAGAACGATTGATAAAATTTTCAGTGAAGCAAATTATATAAAACTAATTAAAAAAATAATTTAAAACCTTATTTTAAATTCAAATAACCTTAGTAGAAGATATAAACACAAAACAAACAATAAGCTTATTACCTTATTATTTTTGTATTGTATCCTGATATGTTGTCAAAAATAAGGTAATAAGGTTGATATTGCAGGGTATCATTTTTTTCTACTAAGGTTGAAAGATTATGCAAGTAAATAAAGTTAGTAGTATATTGAAAGTGAAGTGCGATAAAATCCCGCACTAGGCATAGCTTAACCGTTCGGTTAAATATTTTATAAGTTAAATAGTTGATAAATAGAGATAAATAGGAAAAAATAATAAAAAAGTAGTTTTTTTATGCGATAATTCAAAAACTTATTATATTTTTGTCAAGATTAAAGAAAATTGCTCAATCTACCTGTGCCGTTGGCACGGCAGACAGGCAGGTTCTGCAATTTTTTCTATTCAAAAGTAAAAAAAAAGAATCCCGTAGGATGTTTACCCCGTTGGATATTATCCTACGGGGTTAATCCAACGGGCTGAACACACACGTAAGTACAAAAAGTATAAAAAATGTTAAAAGTCCATTTGATGAATTATAAATCTAAAGTGGACAAGTTGTATAAGTATAAACAAGTTACCAGCCATGTTGAAAGAGACTTTAC
>Ga0307990_1004095_pt1 | contig 10824 bp, 14 predicted proteins | sample EllFjometagen129_FD_203168 | JGI IMG/M metagenome (GOLD analysis project Ga0307990, IMG submission 203168) | Marine microbial communities from Ellis Fjord, Antarctic Ocean - #129 | ecosystem: Environmental > Aquatic > Marine > Unclassified | place: Southern Ocean | collected 2014-10-08
GTTTTCGCGAACCTCAACATCTATTTATTGTTTTTCTGTGTTATAATAACCTTGTTAAAAAAAGGAGGTAAATGTGAAAAAAAACCAAACTATTGGAATATTAATGCTATTTTTAGCAGTTTACACAATTGTAGGCATGGTTCTTAAGAGTGATGGCTTCTGGCTTGTTTACAATTATATAACACTAGCCTTTTTTGCAATAGGCGGACTTGTTTTATTAAGGAACAAATAAAACAAGTCTTTAATATAACGTTATCAGCCGCTATTTTTCTTGAAAATGATATTTCTCTATGTTATACTATTTGCGAACCATAGCTAAAGGTTCGGAAATCATAAAATAAGTAACTCTTTGATAATCAAGGAGTTAACGAAACCATTTGATTAATATGGTTCGCAAAATATGTAAAAAACATGAAAAAACTAACAATTGTTAACCTACAAAAAGCTATACAAAAATTAATAAATAAAAATATTGATTTTATAAAAGTATCAAATACTGAGTGGTATTCACTTTTTAAGGATGAAATTAGAAATTCTATTGCAATTGAAGGGGTATTTGCTAATCGTAGCGAACTTTTGGATGTTCTTGAAAAAAACAAACGAACCAATAAACAAAAAACTGCTGCTATATTAGGATACTTTGAATCAGCCTCAGCCATGTACGAATATGCCTACAACCAATTCAAGGAGAAGGAATTTACCCTAAGAATAGCAGATCTTAAACAAATTCATACCCTTTTAATGAGATATGAAAAAGACTTTGGATTCTATACCGGAGATATTGGCGAATTTAGAAAAGGTAATGTAGAGGTAGCTTTGGCTACTTTTAAGCCAATTAATGGATTTTACGTAAGAGAAGCTATCGCACTCTTTATAAAATGGTTCAATGCAAAATTAAAAGATAGTGAATTTGACAGGTTAAAGCTAGCTGCCATAAGCCATATATGGTTTGAAACTATTCACCCGTTTCGCGATGGAAACGGACGCGTGGGAAGGATACTCCTTTCCTACTTGTTAATTGGATGCGGTCTGGTAAACATTTCTATTAAAGGAATTGCTAAATCTGACAGAGAAAAATATTATAAAGCTCTAGAAACGTCTGATGAATGTTTTGAGAAAATCAACAGAGAAATAGAAAAAGAAAAAAAAGTCTCAATTCAAAAAGTAAATCAATACATAAATAAAAATGATTCTTCGCTGATAGAAAACATTATTATAGATTGTTTAAGCAAATCTGCAACTCGGCTTCAAGCTAATCAAGAACTATCTTTGGAAAAAGATGCTAAAATTCCTTTGCAAGAATTGGCAGTTGCCTATAACTATTCCCAAAATTACTTGCGCAATCTCATCAATCGTGGCAATCTAAAAGCTACTAAGCGTGGAAAATTATGGTATGTTCGTGTTAGAGATATGCTAAAGTACATTAAAAATAAAAAATAGGATATGTATTCTTATTTTTAAAAAGGAGAATTATGCAAAAAGAATCGTTAAACTTTTTAAAAGAATTAATCGGAACTATTAGTCCTTCTGGTTTTGAAGAAGAAGCTGCTAAGCTGTGGAAAGAACGAACCAAAAAATTTGCAGGAGAAATTAAAAGTGACGCTCACGGTAATAGCATAGCGGTTTTAAATGGAAATGAAAAAATAAAAGTTATGTTAGCTGGCCATATTGATGAGATTGGCTATATGGTTAAATATATAGATAAAAACGGCTATCTCTATTTTTCAACTATTGGCGGAATTGACTTACATCTTGTCCCTGGTCAGCGTGTCTGGATTAAGACTAAAAAGGGAAAAGTTTTGGGTGTTATAGGTAAAAAACCAATTCACCTTTTGGAAGCTGAAGAGAGAAAAAAGGTTTCCAAAATTGAAAACCTTTGGATAGATATTGGTACTAAATCCGCTGAAGAAACCAAGGCTATAGTAAATATTGGCGATGCGGCTGTTCCTGCTGTAGGATTTGAAAATTTGAATTCTGATAAAATTATCGGCAGAGGATTTGATGATAAATCAGGTGCCTTTGTTATAAGCGAGGTTTTAAGGTTACTTTGTAAAGAAAAATCTTTACCGTCTGTTTATGGCGTAGCTACTGTTCAAGAAGAAATTGGACTTAGAGGGGCAAAAACAAGTGCTTACGGAATATCTCCAGATGTTGGAATCGCTATAGATGTTACCTTTGCTACAGATTTTCCTGGTATGGACAAGAGAAAGGTCGGCGATATAAATATAGGCAAAGGTCCTGTCATAGCCAGAGGCCCAAACATAAATCCCAAGGTATTCGATTTACTTATAGATGTTGCCAAAAAAGAAAAAATTCCGTATCAAGTAGAAGCAATATCAAGAGGCACCGGGACAGACGCTAATGTTATCCAACTTACAAAAGCAGGAGTTGCAACTGGTTTAGTGAGCATTCCCTTAAGATACATGCACACCCCCGTAGAACTCATAAGCCTCAAAGATTTAGAAAATACCTCAAAACTACTTAAATCTTTCATACTAAAACTAAACAAAAAAATATCCTTTCTACCATAAAATAAAAGGGGTCAACTCCCTTAAATAAAAGGGGTCAACTCCCTTAATAAAAGGGGTCAACTCCCTTTAAAAAAGTAAGGTAAGCTTCTTGAGCTGTCAAAAGTCATGGATATTTCAGAGTCCATGCGAAAATTTGATGAATTAAAGTACCCTCTACCTAAGCAATGTAAGGCTGTAGATATAAAAATAATTCGAAGTAAAATCCATGTCAGCCAAGCAGTTCTTGCCCATATCCTAAATATTTTTAAAATAAATGAAAGAATTTTGCCGTTTCGTTCGTCTATTATAGTGAGAGACATATTAACAAATATTAATAGGAGGGACATATGAAGCAAATTAAGGTATTCTTTTTGCTAACTGAAGAAGAATTGGATATACTGGAGAAAGCTGCACTTTTTGAGCCATGGCTAGTTGACAATATTGATAATGCAAAAAAGAAAGGCGACCAATATATCGTTAATATATATACTTACGATATTGCTGATACCCTAAGCGCATTAGCATATTCGGTCAACTGTACTAAATCTTACATCGAAAAAGAAGCATATATCAATTTGCATGATAAAATCAAAGAAAAATCTTTACAAAGCAAAAACTCACGCCGCGCTATAACAAAAAAACAAATCCGCAAACAACTTGGGAAATGAGCTTATCAAGAAAAAGGGAATGGAGAAAGGAAATAAGTGGTTTTTTGGTGCTATATAATTAAATCATATAGCAAATAATTCTAAAAAATTAGCACCTCATTCAAACCATTGCTGCATAGATATTTACAGATGTTGCTAAAATAAATAAATTTAAGATATATTTGCAAAGTGTATGATTAAATGATATACTTTAGTTGAAGCAAGAAAAGAGTTTAATGAGATACTTACTAAATAAATCATTCTCAAAAAAGTTGAAAAAGGAACTAAAGAATGAAAAGGTTAGTAAAAAAGAATATGTTCAGAAATTATTTGAGAATTTTTATAAATACAAAAAGGCTAATTTAGGTGCTAAGCTTTATAAAGTTCGTGTTGCTAAGAAAGGAAAAGGGAAAAGTGGAGGATACAGAAATATTGTTTTTTGGGAACATAAGAAATTAGTTATTGCAGTATATATTTTTGCCAAAGGAGATAAAGACAACCTCAGCAATGAAGAATTTAGCTATTTGAAACTTTTAGCGCAACAATATGAGAAATTTACAGAGGTTTTATTAAGCAAGGCAGTAAAAGAAAAAATTTTGGAGGAGATTGATTATGAAGAATAAAAGAGATAAAAATGAAGTTCGTGATATAGTTAAAGGTGAGCTTCTTGAATTGTCAAAAGTCATGGATGTTTCAGAGTCCATGCGGAAATTTGATGAATTAAAGTACCCTCTACCTAAACAATATAAGGCTGTAGATATAAAAATGATTCGGAGTAAAATCCATGTCAGTCAAGCCGTTCTTGCCCATATTCTAAATATTCAAACGACAACTTTACAGAAATGGGAAATGGGAATTAATAAGCCTAGTGGTACAGCTGCTCGCCTATTACAGCTAATTGATAAAAAGGGAAAAGAAGTAATCCAGTTAGTTAGATGATAAATTCTGTTGTAAATTCCTTTCGGGAAGATCCTTTGTAAGTAGTTTAAATGACAACCCTCAACCAATCCTATAGAAGATGGCTTTTTAGCCCAAATCAAGCCACCTTATTTTTATTGAAAAAATGTTTTGCTAGATTAGATTTTTTGAGTAAGATGTATCCTGATGAAAATTAGATGTTGTGTTTCTTAATTTTGTAGTTTAAAAGAAAAGATTTAACCAAAGGGAATATCAAGGTAAAGATGATAACAAGAGAGACAGAAATCGACAGAGAACAACTGTATGAAGCCTTGCAGCAATACTGGGGGTATGATTCTTTTCTTCCTTTACAGGAAGAAACAATAAATTCAATATTAAGTAATCAGGATAGCTTAACGATTTTGCCTACCGGTGGAGGTAAATCATTATGCTTTCAATTACCGGCTTTATTAAAAGAGGGTATGGCGGTAGTTATATCTCCTTTGATCTCTTTGATGAAAGATCAAGTAGATAGCCTTAGAGATATTGGAATATCTTCTTGTTGTCTAAACTCAAGCATGCCCTATGAAGAACAGCGATTAGCGATTGAACAGATTTACAATGGAGAGATAAAGCTTTTATATATTTCTCCTGAGCGTCTCCAAAATGAAACAACTCTGGGGTTGTTAAGAACAATTAAACTTTCTTTTTTTGTAATAGATGAAGCTCACTGTATTAGTCATTGGGGCCATGATTTTAGAAGTGACTATCGAAACCTTTCGGTTATTAAAAAGGAATTCGAATCTGTAAGCGTTCATACCTTTACTGCTACTGCGACTATAGAGGTACAGCGTGATATTGTTGTTCAATTAGGATTTACTGATTATCAAACTCATGTTGGTCAAATTGATCGGCCTAATTTAACTTATCGGGCATTACCGCGTAAACAAATATTAAAACAAATAACAGATGTTCTTGAAAAACATACTTATGAGGCAGGTATTATTTATTGTTTACGCCGTAAAGACGTAGAGAAAATCTCAAAAGATTTAAAACGACTTGGTATTGATAATGTTGGTTATCATGCCGGAATGTCAGATAAAAAACGCCATAGAGCTCAAGAAAGATTTTCACTTGAAAAAGTAAATATAGTTGTAGCTACTATAGCCTTTGGTATGGGAATCGATCGCTCTAATATCAGATTTATTATTCACGCTGGTATGCCAAAAAGCATTGAACACTATCAACAGGAAACTGGCCGTGCCGGAAGGGATAGGCTTTCTGCTTTTTGCTATATGTTTTATAGCGGGGCAGATTACCAGTTATGGAATTTCTTTGCCGCAAAATCTCCTAATAGGAAAGTCTTGATGACTAAGTTAAACTCTATTTATAATTTTTGTACTCAACCCCAATGCCGTCATAAAGTTTTGGCTAATTATTTTGGCCAAGATTATTCAGATTCCCAATGTGGAGCTTGTGATTATTGTTTGAATGAGCTGAACATGGTCAAAGATGCCATTAGTGTTGGACAGAAGGTCTTATATTGCGTTGATGCTGTAAGGCAAGGGGATTATGGCTTTGGAGCCGGCTATGTGACTAATATTTTAAAAGGTAAGCTTACTGAAAGAATAGAAAGTATGGACCACGATAGCCTTTCAACTTTTGCAATAATGGCCGATGAATCAGAATCATTTATTAGGCACATAATTGAACAACTCGTTGGACAAGGTTTTTTAGATAAAGATGAGAATTTTTCGACTCTTTCTGTGACCAATACAGGTAACATGCTTTTACAAGGAAAAGCATCCTTGGTACTGGCTAAGCCCTTAATCGCCTCTAAGAAAAAAGAAAGCAAACGAAAAGCCGCCAAAAGAAAAGTTAGCGAATGGGCCGATGTGGATGAGGACTTATTCCAATTGCTACGAGAAAAACGAGCCGAAATTTCACAAAGTAAAGGTGTCCCAGCCTATATAATCTTTAGCGATAAAACCTTAATAGATATGGCCACAAAAAAACCACTGACACACGAAGCCTTTTCAGAACTCTACGGAGTAGGCGAGAAAAAACTAAAAACCTACGCCGACATATTCATAGAAGTTATAAAATAAGGGGACGCTTCTATTTTAAAATAGTTGAGATCAAATCTCAACTATTTATCTATTTTAACCTTGACATAGTCTGATAGAAGAGTAGTATTTGCTTTTAACCGCAAAGAATAGTTGTTGGGAAAAGGGAGTTGACCCCTTTCTTTGACCCCTTTCTTTTAAAAAAAGTAGGTTTTTGATGAAGAAAGATTATAGTCACTTAAAGCTAGAGGTTGAAGCGGGTATTTTTAAGCAGTGGCAGGAAGTAGATGTTGTGGTTTATGATTTTACCGATATCGGTGTTAAAGTCGCTATTAATAATGAATATAGCGGTCTTGCTTACGAGAATGAAATATTTATTAAGCTTCACTCTGGTCAGAAATTGAAAGCTTACATAAAATGCATAAGAGAAGATGGTAAGATTGATGTCTTTTTTCAGCCTCAAGAGGGGAAACATGTTTCTCAGGCTGCAGATAAAATCCTCCAAGCTTTAAAGGAATCTGGCGGGAAGTCATTTTATAGTGACAAAAGCTCTTCTGAGGATATTAAAGAGAAGTTTGAAATTAGTAAAAAAGTTTTTAAAAAAGCAATTGGAGTGTTATATAAACAGCATAAAATAAAAATTGCTGATGGCTATATTGAAATAAAATAAGGGGTCAACTCCCTTTTATCTAGTATTTTTTTTGTTGAAAAATTAATATATTGAAGTATACTTCTGTAGTAGCCGTAAAGATGTTGTAAAGTAGACACACCACCTAGGTGTGAGAAGGAGGTAGTGATAATGAAAAAAGGTTTATTAATTACTTTAGGTATTATTTTGTTACTTGGATTCATGCTCAGTGGCTGCTATAACAGCTTAGTGACTTTACGAGAAGCAGTGAATGAGAAGTGGGCCCAAGTAGAGAATGTTTATCAGCGCCGGATGGATTTAATCCCCAATTTAATCGCAACGGTCAAAGGTTATGCCGAACATGAAAAAGGAACATTCACAGAAGTTGTCGAAGCCCGAAACAAAGCTTTACAGACAAAGATAGATGTAGGCTCCTTAAACGATGAAACAAAGTTTAAAGCATTCACCCAAGCCCAGGATAAACTCTCTTCGGTATTATCTCGTTTGATGGTAGTAGTCGAGAGATATCCCGATCTGAAAGCTAATCAGAACTTTCTGGCTTTGCAAAGCCAACTTGAAGGTACAGAAAATAGAATTGCCGTAGAACGTAAACGCTATAACGAGGCAGTAAGAAGTTATAACACTATAATCAAGAGATTTCCTACAAATATGATCGCTTCAGGATTTGGTTTTGATAAGGTTAATTATTTCAAGTCGGATCCCAAAGCTGCAACAGTTCCCAAAGTAGAATTTTAAACAGTTTTAGCCGAATATCATGAAAAATATAGTAAAAATCACTATTCTCGGACTATTCATATTGTTTGCGGTCACAACCTACGCTGCCTTTAATGTACCAGATCGCCCGCAAAGCTATGTAAATGACTATGCCGGAATTCTAAACCCTTCTCAAAAGGGAAGCTTAAACAGTTTTTTGAAAAATTATGATATTCAAACCACTAACCAGATCTTTATCGGTATTTTCGATTCTCTTCAGGGAGGAAGCCTTGAAGACATATCTATTGATATAGCTGAAAAATGGAAACCGGGAGTAAAAAGCAAAGACAACGGCATCCTGCTGCTAGTATTTTTAGGCGACCGGAAAACAAGGATCGAGGTCGGCTACGGACTTGAACCTTTGCTGACTGATGCTTTAGCAAGCGCGGTTATCACCAACGAGATATCGCCCTTTTTTCGAAAAAGCGATTATTATGGTGGTATATCCGGTGCCGTATTAAAAATAACAAAAATTTTATCCAAGGACTTTTCACCGGAAGAATTACAGCAGTATACTCATCGGGCACCAAAGCAAAAGCGTAATCCAATAGTCTCTTTAATAATGTTAATCGCCTTTATTGTTCTTGCAATACGTCATCCATTTCTTGCACTCCTTTTATTTTCCGGAGGATTTTCTTCCGGCGGACGATATAGCGGCGGAGGTGGATTTTCCGGCGGCGGAGGCGGCTCTTTTGGCGGAGGCGGAGCATCAGGTGGCTGGTAGAGGTTTAAAAATAATACCAAAGAGGTGAATATGGAGAGAGAATTACATCCTAAAAAATTTTTTACTAAAGAAGAAGATTCCCAAATCATCCGGGCTATCCAAAAAGCCGAAAAAGCTACTTCCGGAGAATTAAGAATTCATCTCATTAAACAGATAAAAAAAGACCCGATGCGGGAAGCAGTAAGAATATTTAAACTTTTAGGAATGCACAAAACAAAGCAGCGCAACGGATGTCTTATTCTCATCGGTTTAAAGAACAAAAAAGTTGTAGTTATCGGCGATAAAGGAATCAATGACATCGTAAGAAACAACTTCTGGGATGATGTTGTAGCCGTGATGATAGAAGGTTTTAAAAAAGACAAGTTCGTAGAAGGATTAGAGCGGGGAATTCTGATGATCGGTGAAAAATTAAAACAGTACTTTCCTTACGCAACCGACGACGTAAACGAACTGTCTGATGAAATAAGTAAAGAAGAGCTATAAAAAGGGAACAGCGACCTTTTCTTTTCAACGGTTTATGATTATCTTGAATCGGTTTCGGTGATAATTGTTTGTTTATAACTAACTGGTATATAATGAGTAATAGACGAGAGAACCGTCCCCTAAACTATAAATTAAGGAGGTCTGTTATGAGAAAGGAAGTGTTACTTTCACTATTTTTAATTTCAGTATTGTTTATAGCTGGATGTGCAAGTATGGGTGAAAAATCAAAGACTAGCGCTGTTGTTGGCGGATTACTCGGAGCAGCTGTCGGAGGAATCGTTGGTCATCAAAGTGGTCATGGGCTCGAAGGAGCTGCGATTGGTGGAGCAGCAGGTGCTATTAGTGGTGGTCTAATTGGTAATAGAATGGATAAAAAAGCCTTAGCAACTAACCCTAACCATATAACCGTTATCAAAATTGCTGAGATGGCATCAAAGGATATTCCCGACGCTGTAATTATTGGCGAAATTCAAAGGACTAATTCCGTCTATACTCTAAGCTCAGAAGTTATCACTTACTTAAAAGAGCATGGAGTTAGCGATAGAGTTGTTGACTATATGATGTCGAATGATTAGGTTTTAAAAGTTAGAAAAAAGGCGGATTTAGCGGAGGAGAAAAAGTAAGGTGTACCTTTATAAGACGTCTATTTTCCTTGCACACCCGATGTGCACTTAACTTAGTTAATAATCCCTTCATATATATTTAGGCCTCATAAACATGAAAGCAAAACACCTTGACATAACCTGCTAGAAGAATAGTATTTGCTTTTAACCGCAAAGACATAGTTGTTGGGAAAAGGGAGTTGACCCCTTTCTTTAAAAAAATAAGTATAAAAGATATCCCTATTTCACCCAAAATGGCAAAAATTAAATTAGACCTACATGATATCTTCGATAAGGGACAATCTATTGAGAAAGAGCTTAATCGAGTTATCAAAAAGGCTGTGGATGAAAGGATTTCTCTGATAGAAATCATACCCGGAAAGGGAAGCGGACAGCTAAAGAAGCATGTTCTGAGATTCTTGCAGAATAAAGAGATAAAAAGGTTATATCATAAAATAGAAAAGGATAGTAAAAATTTTGGAAGGGTTTTCGTACATTTTAAGTTTTAAAGAAGGAGATGTATCTTATAGACTAGAGAACGCTTCTACCCTTAAGCAATTAAGTGTTGTAGCTCTATAGTTTATAAAACAAGCGTTACTCGTTCTGTATAATTTAGCAAAACCTATAGTTTCTGATATAATATCTTAATGAAAAGAAATAGATTTTACCTACTCACCACAGGGGTGGAGAGCAAAGCGTCCGAATCTTATAGAAAAAATACTTTTTGTATTAGAAAGAAAGTGATTAAGCATGACTAATATCAGAGACAAACTTAATGAAACAATTTTTTTTCTGGAAGAAATGAAAAGTAGAACTTTTGATCCCATAAAGTTTCGATATGACCTTAGCGCTTTTTCATCAGCTATTCGTAGTGTTGGATATATTATGGAAGAGGAGTTCCCGAAAAGACCTGGTTTTTCTGAGTGGTATACCCAAAAGTGGAACGAAATGAAGAATGACCCTATTTTAAAGTATATGCATACGCAGAGAGACATCGCGACTCACAGACACCCTATTGTATACCCCATAAATACAACAGAGCAAGATATCACCAGCACAAGAATGAATATCATTATTACTGGTACCAGAAGTAATACATTAATTAGCAAAACTGTAACTTTCCCGGTAGTACCATCAACAATCACTACTGTAAAATATTATTTCAACGACATAGTTAGCAAAGAGAAAGACGTAATCGTCATATGCCAAGAGGCGGTAGATATAATAGAGAGTATTGTGAATGAATGCGAAAACAAGTTTGGTGGAGCATCATCTTGAAAGATAAATAATAAAGAGGTAGAGATCAAAGTAAAAAACCCCGGTTTAGGCGAATCCTAAACCGCTCCCTCAGACCTTTTGGGTCAAATTTAAAGCCAGTATTATTTTTGTTGAAAGACCCCATACAAAGGAGTACTATGTACTTAAAGCCACGAAAACCTAAGTATGAAAAGGTCAATTACAATACTCAAGCAACCTCTTTGGCGGCAAGGGGT
>Ga0307990_1004096_pt1 | contig 10823 bp, 13 predicted proteins | sample EllFjometagen129_FD_203168 | JGI IMG/M metagenome (GOLD analysis project Ga0307990, IMG submission 203168) | Marine microbial communities from Ellis Fjord, Antarctic Ocean - #129 | ecosystem: Environmental > Aquatic > Marine > Unclassified | place: Southern Ocean | collected 2014-10-08
GGTTTGATTATGAAAAATCCAGAATTAAAAGAAGTTGTTGATGGGAAAAAGGTTATTGAAATTATTAAGAAGTTCCTTTCCTAATTTATGTCTTTAAAAGTTTTTCCTATTTATGTTTTCATTATTTAGAGGATATAAACCTTTAAAAGTCAATGAAAGAGTTTAGAATTATCTAAATGGAGGGTTTATAATGTCAGAAGACGAAGAAAAAATTGAAGAATCTGAAGATAAAGAATCTGAAGAAAAAGCTGAAGATAAAGAATCTGAAGAAAAAGCTGAAGATGAAGAATCTGAAGAAAAATCTGAAGATGAAGAATCTGAAGAAAAATCTGAAGATGAAGAATCTGAAGAAAAATCTGAAGATAAAGAATCTGAAGAAAAAGAAGATTAAATCTTCTTCTTTTTTATTTTTTATTTTTTTTTAATTAAATTTTTGAGTTAAGCAATAAATTAATAAATGATATTTCTCTTTTTTAATTATGAAAAGAACATATATAAAAAACATTGTTTTTGGAAAAGATGTTTTATTAAAAGGGTGGGTGTATGAAATTAGAGATTTTTCCAAATTAAAATTTGTTTTAATTAGAGATTCTACAGGTATTGTTCAGTGTGTTCTTAAAGGTGAAAAACTTATTAATGATTTTTCTAATTTAAGTTTAGAAAGTGTGCTTGAAATAAAAGGCAGGGTTAAAAAAGCAAATATTAAGGCAGAGTTTGCTATCAAGGATATTGAAGTTGAAGTTTCCGAGATTAAACTGATTAATTTAGCAGAAAAATTACCTATTCATGTTAATGAAAAAACTATAACTACTGATATTCCTAAAAGACTTGATTTTAGGTCTTTAGATTTAAGAAAACCAAAAATTTTTGCTATTTTTAAAATTCAGGCAGAAATTGCAAGAGCTTTTAGAGAATATTTTAGCAAGAATAATTTTACAGAAGTTTTTCTTCCAAGTATTATTTCAAGTTCAAGTGAGGGAGGAACTGATTTATTTCCTGTTAATTATTTTGAAAAAACAGTTTATCTTGCTCAAAGTCCCCAGTTATATAAGCAAATGATGGCTTGTTCTATTGAAAATGTTTTTACTATTGCACCTGTTTGGAGAGCTGAAAAACATAATACAGTTAGACATTTGAATGAGTCAAGACAGATGGATATTGAGATGGCTTTTTCTGATCAATTTGAGGTTATGAAAGAGCTTGAAAATGCAGTTAAATATATTGTTGAAAATGTTTTGAAAAATTGCAAAAATGAAGTTGATTTGCTTAATTTAAATTTGAAAATTCCTAATGTTAAATATCTAAGTTATGATGAAACTATTGATTTATTAAATTTAAAATATGGGGAGGATTTAACCCCTGAAAATGAAAAAAATCTTGATAAAAAATTTCCAAATTCTCTGGTTTTTGTGCATTCCTGGCCTATGAAGTTGAAACCTTTTTATATTATGCCCAAAGATGAAAAAGATGATGCAAAATTAAGTGAGGGTTTTGATTGCATCTATCGTGGTTTAGAAATAACTTCTGGAGGTCAGAGAATTCATTTTCCAGAATTACTTGAAAAAATGTTAAGGAAAAAAAAGTTAAATCCTAAAAATTTTAAGGATTATATTAATAGTTTTAGATTTGGTAGTCCTCCTCATGCTGGTTGGAGTATTGGTCTTGAAAGAATTACTCAGTTAATTACTGAGCAAAAAAATATTCGAGAGGCTTGCATTTTTCCAAGAGATAGAACAAGGTTAACACCATAATAGTTATATATTATTTTTTAAATGCCTTTAATGGATTCAATAAAATTATCCTTGGAAAAGATATTGCATAAAAAGCAAAGATATTAGGATGAGAATCAAATCATATTGTAAAAGCAGTTTATTTAAATAATAAACTAGAAATGTACATATTTATCTCTCCTGAATTAGGACAAAAAATATTTCCTAAAAAACTTTCTGTAGGGAATTTTATTTTATTAATGAATTTCTAGAATTCTGAAATCTGAATTTGTGGATAAAATTACTAAAATTAATCTTTTTTAAAAACATTTAAAAGAAATCTAATCTTATTCTCTTTATGAATTTTATATCTATTCAAGAAGCAATTAAGAAAGCTAACGAAAATAAAGAAATTAAAGTAGCTTTAAGGGGATGGATTTATAGGGAGAGAGGGAGTAATAATAAAAAGTTTATTGTTTTAAGGGATTCTACAGATATTATTCAGTGTGTTTTATCTCGAGAGAATTTTAAAAAACAATGGGGCGATATTGATAAATTGCAGGTTGAATCAAGTTTGGAAATTTTTGGAGAGATTAAAAAAGATAAAAGAGCTCCTACAGGTTGCGAAGTAATAGCAGATAAAATTAATATTATTGGTTTTTCAGATGAATTTCCTATTCAAAAAGATTTAAATGAAGAGCTTTTAGGAGATAGGAGACATTTATGGTTAAGAAGCAGAAAAATGACTGCAATGTTGAAGATAAGAAGCACTGTTTTTGGTGCTTTGCATGAATATTTTAGAGGTAAGGGATTTTTTGAATTTCATAGTCCTTTAATTATTCCAGGAGGTGCAGAAGAAGGGCCAACTCTTTTTGAGATTAATTATTTTAATAAAAAAATGTATTTAACTCAGACATGGCAGTTATATGCTGAAGCAGCTATTTATTCTCTTGAAAAAATATATTGTATTGCTCCAAGTTTCAGAGCTGAAAAGTCCAAGACATCAAGGCACTTAACTGAATATTGGCATACTGAAATGGAAGTTGCCTGGGCAAATCTTGATGATATTATGAATTATGGGGAAGAAATGATTAAATATGTTATTAAAAATGTTCTTGAAAAAAATAAAAAAGAATTGGAAACTCTTGGAAGAGATATTAAAAAACTTCAGCCTAGTTTGAAAAAGAAGTTTCCTCGAATAACTTATACAGATGCATTGGATATTTTAAAAAAGAAGAAAAAAATGAATGTTTTTTGGGGTAAAGATTTGAGAACTATTGAAGAAGAAAAACTTATGGAATTATATGACACCCCTGTTTTTGTTACACATTACCCTAAGGAAGAAATGGCTTTTTACAAGCCAAGAGATAAAGAAAACCCTAAAACAGCAAGATGTTTTGATTTATTAGCCCCTGAAAATAATGGGGAGATTATTGGGGGTAGTGAAAGAGATACTGATATTAGTGAGCTTAAAAAATCTCTTAAAGCAAAAGGAGAGAAAATTGAGGATTATTCTTATTATTTTGATGTTCATAGTTATGGAGCTGTGCCTCATGGAGGTTATGGTTTAGGAACTGAGAGACTTGTTAAATGGATTTGTGGATTGGATTCTATAAAAGATGCAATTGCTTTTCCAAGAACAATGACAAGAATAAAACCTTAAAATGAAAAGTATAGATAAGAAAAACTTAATGATAATTGGACTTTTTTTGTTGGTTATTTTAATTTCTTTTATTTTAATAAATTATAATAAAAATAATGTTGAAAATTCTGGAGAAGTTGAATTTGAATTTTTTGATTATGATTATCGTGATTTTTCTTATGAAGAGGATAATGAAAAAATAATAAATTCAGAATGGATAAATGAATCCACCCTTGAGATTAATGTGTCAATAATTCTTGTATGTGGATGTGAAAAAATAAAAGAGGTTAATTATGAAATTCATGGAAAAGAACTTGTTCTTTATTATAATGCTTTTATTGATTCCGAATATTTATGTGCAGATTGTGCTTTTCCAAAAGGTGTTAAATTTAGAATTAATAATATAAATAAAAAGATTTATAATATAATTTTGAAAAGAATTTAATTCTAAAAAATTATTGATTTAAATTTTAATAAAAACAAAAAAGAAGGTTTTTCTTCAGTATTGTAATGATATGATGTTTCAAGAGATAGTTCTTTTCCTTGTTTAAACTCTTTTAGAAGGTTAAAATAAAATCCAGCAGTTTTTCTTTTCCAGTAATATTCTGTGTTAAATTCAAATTCTAATCCCGGATTGATTCTATAATTTAAGTTTATTTCACTGATATTGTTTCTTTTATTAATTATATAATTATGTTTTCCTGAAAGAGTTATTTTATCATCAAGAAATTTTTTATCAGTTTCTAATCCTATTTTATTATCAAAAAGATAAATAAATAGTTCTGGTTTTATATGAGAATATTCTGCTTTGGTGTATAATTTAAGTCCATATTCATTTATTTTTAATAAATCCTGTAATTTTTTTGGGGGTTTTGTAATATTAATCCCTGCTTCTATTTCAAATTCCAAATTTTTTCCTGATTTTAATCCTTTAAGTTTTTTTTCTTTTTTATTCGCCTGATAAAATAATCCAATTGATTTTAATCTTTCAATATTATTTTCTAGTTCATTAATATCTCTATCAAGAGGGTTTATTTTTCTGTTTATTGATAATGATTTTAATTTTGTTTTTCTGCCTTTAATTTTTTCTAGTTTAATGCTGGTAAGTCCTTTAACTACCTCTTCAATTTCATTGTATAGGTGTGTTTTTCCAATAGTTTTACTTATTGCTTTTAGATAAGCTTTTTCAGTGGCATTTTGGACATTATCTACCCATTTTTGTGTTAAAGGTGTTAAGGGAGTATTCTCAACTATGCTGTCAGAAAGTTGATAAGGTATTTTTTGTATAACATTATTTTCCCAAAATTGAAGTTTAAGTTCAGAGTTTAATTCTTCATTGAAAATCTCTCTTAAATTTTTCTTTTTTTTAATATATTCAATATTTATCTTTGGATTGTTATTTTGAGGATAAACTCTTTTTGTATTTAGGGAAAAAAACATAAGTGTTGTAAGAAAGGAAAGTGCTAATATCTTGCGAATTTCCATCTTTTCTAAAAGGGTTTTTTGTTTATAAGAATTTGTTCTTTATGAAATATCTTTTTTTGAATATAGACTAGTTGCTTTAGTAAATTCTTTTTATTTTAATAATTTTTTCTAAAAAACCTGATTTTTATATCTTAAAATTTCATAAATGAACTTAATCTAATTTTCAATTCAGAATTTTTATTAATTATTTTTATCTCATAGAATAAATATTCTTTAATAATTCTCCAAAAGTTAAAGTAATCTTTAGACATATAATCACAATAATTTTTATATAATTCTTTTCTTTATTTTAATTATGGGATATGACAAGAATAAAATGCATTATGTTGTTGCTACATGTATACTTGTTAAAAACGAGAAATTTCTTATTGTTAAAAGGGCTAATTGGGAAAAAGCTTTCCCTGGGAAATACACTGTTCCTGGAGGAAAATTGGAAGTTTTAGATTATGTTTTGAGGGAAAAAGATACATCTCAACACTGGTATAATGTTGTTGAGGATTTAATAAAAAGAGAAGTTATGGAAGAAGTTGGGTTAGAAATCAAGAATATTAATTATGTTACAAGTTTAGTTTATATTAGAAGTGATAAAATACCAACTTTAATTCTCAGTTTTAGTGCAGAACCAGTTGGAGAAGAAATTAGATTATGCAATGCTTTAACAGATTATAAGTTTGTTAATTTAGAAGAGGCTAAAAATTATGATTTAATTGAAGGAATTTATGAAGAGCTTAAAATTTTAGATAAAAAATTAAAAACCGGGAACATAGAAGAATGGAAAGCTAGTTATTGAATGTTATTTTATTCTTTTTTATCTAATATGGATTCAAGAGTTTTATAAGTTAGATATCTTAGCAATGTTTCTGAAATAAATATATTCTTGAAAGTTTTGCAAGAGCATTATAGTCTTGAAAAAATCATTAAAATAGGCAGAATTAATTAAATTTATATATAAAAATCTTTAAAAACTAATTTCATTTTTCTTTTTAATGAAAATTTCAAATATTGATTTAAAGTGGTTAGGGCATGCAGGATTTTTAATTAAAAATTCTTCTGTTATTTATATTGATCCTTATAATATTAAAGAAAATTCTGAGAAAGCTGACCTTATTTTAATTACCCATAGCCATTATGATCATTGTAGTGTGAATGATATTGGAAAAATTATAAAAGAGGGCACAAATATTTTTATTACTGCAGATTGTCAGAGCAAAATAACTAGATTTAATACACCAGTTAAAATAACAATTGTTGAACAAGGGAAGGAATTAAGTTTTAAAGATATCAAAATTTCAGTTTTACCTGCTTATAATATTGATAAATCTTTTCATCCTAAAGAAGAGGGATGGGTGGGTTATTTAATTAAGATGGGAGATGTTATAATTTATCATGCCGGGGATACAGATATTATTCCAGAAATGCAAAAACTTACTGGTTATAAGCAAAAAGGAAGAGAGTTTATTGCTTTATTACCTATTGGGGGTAGATTTACTATGAGTGCTGAAGAAGCTGCAGATGCAACTAAAATAATTAAACCTGATTTAGCAATTCCTATGCATTATGGTTCTATTATTGGAAATGAAGAAGATGCAAAAGAATTCAAAGAACTTTGTGGAGAAAATGGAATTAAATCCCAAATATTAGAAAAAGAATTTTAAAATGAAACAAAATAATTCTTTTCAAGAAATTTATGATAAGCTGAAAAAATCAAAAAAAGTTCTTTTAACACTTCATTCTTCACCAGATGGAGATAGTTTAGGTTCTTGTTCTGCTATGAAATATGCTCTTGAAAAATTAGGAAAAGAGGTTAAAATAATAAGTTATGATAATCTTTCAAAAAATTTGATGGAATTTTATTTTACAAAAGAGGTTGATTTTGGTGTTGATATAGAAGATGTTGATTTAAGGGATTTTGATGTTTTGATTGCTCTGGACACTTCCTCAGAAAATTTAATTTGTAAGGGAAAAGAAGAATATAAACTTTCTAAGAACAATTTTGTTATAAATATAGATCATCATGAAACAAATGTTTTTTTTGGAGATATGAATTATGTTGATGCAAGAAAAACTTCTGCCTGTTCTATTTTATTGGAATTTTTTGAGAGTATGGATTTTGAAATAGATGGAGAATTGTCTACAAGATTATTATTGGGAGTTTGCACTGATAGTGGTTTTTTTAGAACAAGACATGCTGATTTCGCTTTAAAAGATGCGGCCAAATTAATTAAGAAAGGAGGGGATTATTATTTTATTCTTAGCAGTGTTTTGTTTAAAGAAAGATTAGACCTTAAGAAATTTTTTGGTGTTGTTATTGATTGTTTGAAATTTGATAAAAAGAGAAAATTAGGATATTCTCTTATTACTTATGATAAAATTAAAGATTTCGATTTAAATCCCCCTGAGATAAGGCTGGGAATTAATGAGATTATGAATATAGAAGAATTTGATTTTGTTTTAACTTTAATTTATATTAAAAATTCAATAAAAGGAAGTTTTAGGTCTGTTAAAGGTGTGGATACTTCTCTTTTTTCTAAAGAATTAGGGGGGGGAGGGCATAAAGCTGCTTCAGGTTTTCAATTAGAAAATATGAATCTTGAACAAGCAAAAAACAGGGTTTTTGAGGTTATTGATGAGGTTGGAATTCATAAGGAGATTTAATTTTTATTCCTTGTTTTTTACAATAATTTATTGCTTCTTTTCCAGAGCCAATATATAACTGGGGTTTTCCATAATAAAGAAAAATTCTTAAGATTGAATTTTTCTAACTTTTTCTTTTTGATTGGATGTATTTCCAAAAAGAAAAATATTAAAATAGTCTTATTTCCCTTAAAGTTTATGTCAAATGATTATTTTAATCAGAGAAAAGAATCTATTTTGAATAAGCAAGATAAATCATTTAAAGGAAATTGGGATAAAAAAATTGTTAATTTGTGCAAAAAAATTAATTTAAAAAATAATTATTATACAACTTCTTCATGTTCTGGTAGAGTTGTTTTAATGTTTGATAAGGAGGAAAAAAAGAATAATTTATTTATTCAGATTTATCATGATTTAATTAATTTTAAACAGTTAAAAAGAGATTTGAATAAAATTGAATCTGATAGTTTGATTAAATTTAAGCAAGAGCCGTGTATTTTGCATATTGCTTGTAAAAGTTTAGAAGATGCAAAATTTATTTTAGGAAAAGCACGTTTTGTTGGATTGAAAAGATCTGGAATAATTGCAACTGAAAAAAGATTTATAGTTGAGTTATTAAGTACTGAAAAATTAGAGTTTCCTATAATTAATAAAGGTAAGATTTTAGTTGATGATTATTTTCTTAAGTTAATTATAAAGAAATCCAATTTTAATTTAAAAAAGAGTTGGGAAAAAATTGATAAATTAGAGGAGTTGATATATAATTGTTGATTTTATTATATAAATTCTTATAAATAAAGATAAATTTGAAATATATGAATAAATTAGAAAGAAAAATACTTAATGCTTGCATTAAATATGTTGAATCTGAAAAGTCTGCTTTGAGGATTGAGATTGATTATATTTCTTCTGAATTTTTATATTTAAATATTCATGGGAAGGATAGTAAAGAAAGATATGCAAAACAAATAGGATTCATTAAATTTTATAATGGTAAACTTCAAGATATAATCGGGATAGATAATTTTGCAAGATATATACACAAAGAACTATTAGTTTGATAATAATCTTTATCTTTTATCACCAAAATTTATTTAAATGAAATATATTTTATTTTATTATTATATTAATTATTTTAAGTTGGCGCTTTAGTAATTAATATTGTATAGAGGTGGTTTCTTTCCTCTTTTCTGTTCTAATACTTAGAAGTGTGGGGAGTATTTAAATTTTTCCCTGAAAAACTTTTGAGATGATAAAGATGAAAGGAGGAAATAAAAAAAAATGGTTTTAGATTTTGCTAGAGAAGCTATACAAAACACTGATACTCATAGCATTAATTTTGATGAATTAAAAGCTGGTAAAGCAAGTATCAAAGTTATTGGTGTTGGGGGTTGTGGATGTAATGCAGTTACTTGGCTTTTTAATAAAGGTATAACTGGAGCAAGTATCTATGCCCTAAACACAGATGCTCTTCATTTAAGTGTTACAAAAGCTGATGAAAAAATTCTTATAGGTAAAGAATTAACCAAAGGTCTTGGTGCAGGCGGAAAACCTAGTGTAGGAAGAGAAGCTGCAAAAGAAGGTTTGTCAGATATCAAGAGAGCTGTGTCAGGAGCAGATATGGTTTTTGTTATATCTGGTTTAGGAGGAGGTACTGGTACTGGAGCATGTCCTATCGTTGCACAAACTGCAAAAGAAACTGGAGCAGTTGTTATAGGAGTTGTGACTATGCCTTTTGAATCAGAAAAAGCAAGAATTGATAAGGCAGAGTTCGGATTGCAAGAACTTAGAGAAGTTGCTGATACTTGTATTGTATTAGATAATAATAGACTTGTTGATATTGCTGGACAATTACCTATTGAACAAGCTTTTGCTGTTGCAAATGAACTTGTAAGCACTATGATAAAAGGAATTGTAGAAACAATAACTCTCCCAAGTTTGATTAATTTGGATTATGCAGATGTTTCTTCTATTATGAGGGGTGGTGGAGTTGCTGTTATTGGAATTGGAGAGGCAGATACGCAAGATCGTGTTAATGAAGCTGTAAAGCAGGCACTTACACATCCTCTACTTGACGTGGATTATAAAGGGGCTGGCGGGGCTTTAATACATGTGACTTGTGGTCCAGATTTTAAGCTTGAAGAATTTGATGTAGTTGGTAGAACTGTATCAGAGAATCTTAGTTCAGATGCACAAGTTATTATTGGCGCGAGAATTAGTAAAGATTTTACTGGAAAAGTTAGAGTTATTACAATTATGACTGGTGTAAAAAGCCCTTATGTATTGGGAAAAGGACTTGAGGAACAAGCAGATTTAGCTTCAAAAGAAATGACAGATTTAGGCATAGAAGTTTGGAGATAATTTTTTACATTATTTTTAGTTTTTTATTTTTTAACCTCCCTTTTTTGGGAGGATTTTTTTTTAATATTTTTTATACAGAAATTTCTAGCTCAGAAACTCTCCTAAAAAAATACCGAGAGTTTATGATAACAATTTTTTTAAAGAGTTTTTTTATAAATATAGATGGTTAAAAAATCTCAGAAGAAATTACCCGCTTGTCTTTTACCTATTTCAGAGAGCGATACATTTAATAGAAGCGGTAAAATTTCTGATTATCCTTTATTTTTATTGCAAACTTTTCAAGCAAGAGCAGAGTTATCTTTTTTTGGGAAAGGAGTTTTAGTAAAGAAAGTATTAGAAGAATCGTCTTTAGATGATGATTTAATAATTTTTCCCAAGGGGCCTAAACCATTTGGATGGGAATTGTCTCCTTTTGGTTATCTTGTAGAAAAGGAAAATATTAATAAAAATGGAGAAAGAGTAATAATTAAAGGTAAAAAAAATAAATATTATCAAGTTAATCCAAATAAAGTCAAAGATATTTATAGTTGTTCTGTTGGTTCTAAAGGAGTCTATTTATTTGATGGGAATAGTAATAGAACAATTAAAAAAAGTCTTGATTTTTTTTCAGGAGAAATGTTGGGAAATTTTGATGATTATTTTTATGGGGAGAAAAAAAGAATACTTAGAGATTTTTTGTTGAAAGCTTTTAAGGAAAAATAATAATGTTTTTTTAACTATTCTTCTGTTGTAATATATTATTTTAAACTTCTGATGCCTTGTTTTTATAATTGATTTTAAAATAAAAAGAAATGATTTTTAAAAAATGACTGATATAAAATTCGAGATAGAGAAATTAAAAATTTCTAACCTCAAATTTTAAGATAAAAATGACTGATATAAAATTCGAGATAGAGAAATTAAAAATTTCTAACCTCAAATTTTAAGATAAAAATGACTGATATAAAATTCGAGATAGAGAAATTAAAAATTTCTAACCTCAAATTTTAAGA
>Ga0307990_1004097_pt1 | contig 10817 bp, 11 predicted proteins | sample EllFjometagen129_FD_203168 | JGI IMG/M metagenome (GOLD analysis project Ga0307990, IMG submission 203168) | Marine microbial communities from Ellis Fjord, Antarctic Ocean - #129 | ecosystem: Environmental > Aquatic > Marine > Unclassified | place: Southern Ocean | collected 2014-10-08
CCACAAGCTTCGCTTGAAGGTGCCGTCCTGTAAACCTAGTCTGCATTTCAAAAAGCTGCGGGCTGGAAGCCCCCGCTACGATTTATACTCTTCTGACGGATTCTATTGTTACCGGTTCTGTCGGTACGTCGTCGTGCATTCCCGTGCGGCCTGTCTTTACTTTTGCAATTTCGTCGATGGTCTCAATGCCGTCTGTGACCTTTCCGAATACGGTATAGCCGGGGTTTGCCGAACCCGTGTAATCAAGGAACGAGCTATCGACGAGGTTGATGAAGAACTGGCTTGTTGCGCTGTTTGGGTCGTTGGTGCGTGCCATAGCTAAAGTACCGCGTTCGTTCTTGAGACCGTTGTCGGACTCTATCTTGATCGCGGCGTCATTGAGTTTTTCTTTCATATCGGCATCCATTCCGCCGCCCTGAACCATAAAGCCGGGGATGACACGATGGAAAATAAGCCCGTCAAAGAACTCTTTGTCGACGTAGCTAAGGAAATTTTTGGCCGTTATCGGTGCAGCCTCATCGTTGAGTTCGATGATCATAGTTCCCATGCTTGTTATAATTTCTACTTTGGTACTCATATTTCACTCCGAATTTTAAAAATGTCTACTTAATGACTTTTACTGATTTTATTACTATTGGTATTTTGGGACATAGCTGCAATGGCGCTCCCCTTTTTGAAGTCCTGACAATCGTCGGCACGATAACGATTTTATCTGCAACTTCCATGCCCTTTATGACCTTTCCGAAAACGGCGTAACCTGCTGTGTCAATGGAGCCATCATCGTAAGTGATAGGCTTGCCATAATCGATACCGGCGTTATTAACTACATTAATAAAAAACTGGCTTGATGCCGAATTGGCTGCCTTACCTCTGGCCATCGCTACTGTTCCACGAAGATTGCTTAAACCGTTATTTGCCTCGTTCTTGATCGGCATGTGAGTTTGCTTTTCGATCAATTCGGGGGTAAACCCGCCACCCTGAATCATAAAGCCGGGCCATACACGATGAAAGATAAGTCCGTCATAAAAACCATCGTTTACATACTGGAGGAAATTCTTAACGGTGACCGGAGCCTTTTCGGGGTTAAGCTCGATGACGATCTCGCCCATTTCGGTTACAATAGCAACCTGCGGGAGAGCGGGCTTTACTTCGATAACGGGAGGAGCCTCTTTAACGACAGGAGGGGCCTCTTTGACAACGGGAAATTCCTCGACAGCAGGAGTGACTTCGATTTTGGCCGGTTCTTTGGCCTTATCATCCTGACAACCGGCTATGAAACCGCAAAAAGCTACTGCTAAAACAACAATTAAAAACCACGATACTAGATTACGAACCATATTAATCTCCTTTTTAAAATAGTTAACGAGCATATATATACACGGACTATTGGAAAAAAGCAATATGGAAATTATTAAATGTTTTTCTATCCCTGCGCTTCGGGTTTTTGTTTCAGGATAGCTGTCAGGGCTTGTTTCAGCTCCGGATAGTTAAAAACGAAGCCGGAATCTAGTAGTACGCCCGGTTCTGCGCGTATGCTGGACAAAAGAAAGACATTGGCTAATTTGCCAAGCATTATCCGGGCGACCGGTGCGGGAATTATCAAGAATTGCGGTTTGTTCAGAACTCTTGCCAGGGTCTTTGCGAACTGGGTATTTGTGACCGGATGAGGAGAGGCGACATTGACCGGGCCGCTAATGGACTCGGTGGTAATTGCGTGTATTATGGCTCTTACGACGTCTGACCTGGTGACCCAACTCCAATATTGGTGTCCGTCGCCAAATCTTGGGCCAAGGCCGACCTGAAAGGAGCCAAGCATTTTGCTTAAGGGGCCGGTCGAATCTAAAACCATTGCAAAACGCGTGTTAACAACCCTGACGCCGCAGGTTTTCAGCGAATCGGAAACGGCTTCTCTGTCTTTGGATACCAGGGCGAAAAAATCGGTGCCACAAGGCTGGTCCTCGCGAAGTTTCTCTTCGCCCCTGCTGCCGTAATAGCCGATACCCGATGCGCTGAGATAAACCTTGGGGCGGGTTTCGAGTGACATGATCGCATCGCAAATTACTTTGGCACCTTCTACGCGGCTTTGGCGGATCTTGTGCATCTTCTGTTTTGACCATCTGCCCGCTACGTTTTCGGCGGCTAGGTGAACGACGGCGTCGCAGTCGGTAAAGGCCGCTTTGTCGATGTAGCCGTCATCAGGCGACCAGATGAAATCTTCGGTCTGCTGAACACTTGTCTTTCGAACAAGGCGGGAAACTTGATGGCCCTGATCCTGTAATTTTTTTACGAGTGCCGAACCGATAAAGCCTCTTGAACCGCTGACTAGGATTTTCATTTTGTTCTCCGATTTTAATTGTTATCTTGACAGCTGGCGAGTTAACAGCATGGCCACAGCCCATCCTACCACCTGGAAGCCGGCGCTACGGTTATGCTACTGTTACTTCTTTGCATTGATAAACGTCCTGTATTGCGTTTAGGAGCTTGATTCCATCTGCCATTGGTTTCTGGAATGCCTTTCTACCGCTTATCAGGCCTATTCCGCCTGCTCGTTTGTTTATTACGGCTGTTTGGACCGCCTGGCTGAGATCGTCTTTGCCGGATGGTCCGCCAGAATTTATCAGGCCTACGCGTCCCATGTAATTATTAACTACCTGCCAGCGAGTAAGATCTATCGGATGAGCAGAATTAAGCTCGGTGTACATTCTCTCGTCGTACTTTCCGAATGTTTGGTCCTCGTTGAGAGCCTTATAGCCGCCATTGTCTATTGGAAGTTTTTGTTTGATGATGTCTGCTTCAATGGTTGCTCCAAGATGGTTTGCCTGTCCGGTAAGGTCGCTGGACGCGTGGTAGTCAACGCCATCGACTTTGAAGGCTTTGTTGCGCAGGTAGCACCATAAGATCGTGGCCATCCCCAACTTGTGAGCGGCGTGGAAAGCTGCACTTATCTCGACGATTTGGCGGCGGCTCTCCGGCGATCCGAAATAGATCGTTGCTCCAACGGCAACAGCTCCGATATCTTTGGCCTGTTTGACATTTGCGAATAATATCTGATCATGGCGGTTTGGATAGGACAATAGTTCATTGTGGTTTAGCTTTAGGACGAAAGGTATTTTGTCGGCGTACTTGCGGGAGACAGCCCCCAGAACGCCAAGCGTTGAAGCAACTCCATTGCATCCACCTTCAATAGCTAGTTTGACGATGTTTTCAGGGTCAAAATAGGCGATGTTGGGAGCAAACGATGCGCCGCCGGAATGTTCTATGCCCTGATCGACCGGCAGCAGCGACAGGTAGCCGGTACCTGCGAGACGGCCGGACCTGAAGAGGCGTTTTAGCGATTCAAGAACGCCGATGGGCCGGTCGGTAATACTGAAAATGCGTTCGACCCAGTCTGGACCGGGGATATGCAAATTGTCTTTAGAAATTTTCGGCCGATCAAAGCCGAGAAGGTAATCGGCGTGTTCGCCGAGGTGATCGGCTATTTTGTCTACCATAGTCATATGTTTTTCTCCTTTTGTTTTCAAATGTCCGAACGGTTAACGACCGCTACGAAAATTTTGCTACCCCAAATAGTACATTCATCAACCCTGTGTCAATGAGTCTATCGGCAGGAAATGCAGACAAGTGCAAAAAAAAACGAGCAATTTTCTAAAGATGGATTCCTGTCATTTCTATTACCTGTTTTAGTTCCGGTTCCAGTTCTGTTAAGGGTGTTCTTTCGGGGCATAATACTTTTTCTTTGGCCTGAAATATTCTGCTTCCGTTTTTGTTCATTTCTTTCTGGTATCTTTCAAACCAGCCGGTTCGCATTACGAATAGTAATGGGGCAGCAAGTCGCATGGAGTCTCGTTTTCCCTTGTACTCGATATTGATATGTTTTAGATTTTCGTCAAAATTGATGAGAAAATCTCTGCCTTTGTCCTGCGTAATATCTTCGGCGAATTCTACGTTTATTATGTACCTGCTTTGGTCAAGGTCGGCTTCTGCCCTGAAGTGCAACGCGGTAACACCGGTCTGGGCGACTGCTCGATAAGTCGCGTCTATAATTTGGTTTGCGCTGAGTTTTTCGCCGGTTATGTTTGTCATGTCGCGGCCCTTACGAACGAATGTGATCCTGGGCGTGTTGTTGTAGTAGCCTTCGACACGGACAATATCGTTTATATCGTAACGGTAGAGACCTCCCATCGTTGTAATAAAAATGTAGTATTCGCCTCTATCTTTGATCTGGTCGGCTGTGAGGTAGTCCCACTTATCCGGTCTATCTGGGTTTTGCTGCTGCTGGGCAATGTCTACAAACTCGTAGAAATTGGTTGTTACAGCAAGGGCTCCTGCGCTTCCGTCGTCTGAAAGAGGTATTGAGCATCTTGCCTCGCTGGAGAGATAACCCCAGTCACGGATCGGGATGTTTCTGTCGCCATCCGGATTGAACCACTGAGGAAACTTTTCGATGTAGTGACCGACGGTGCCGCCCTTCCAACAGGTTATGAGGCGAAGATTCGGCCAGTAGTCAGCAGGTAAGAGGAGCCCATCGCGTTTATTTCTAAGGCCTACTAGAACATTGCTTCTTTTGCGGTTTGGATGCAAATTCTTTTCGATGGAATCGCGAATATTGTCGGCTATCGGGAATTTGTATGACAAGGTTCCGTCGCGAATATCGCGTATGATGTCTTCGGAAAACTCGTTGCCTTTTTCGCACATTTTCAGGATCGATGACGGGTTGGCAGTGCTGATAACGGTCGCGTCCTGCTCCATCGCGATACGCATTACGGCATAATATTTCGCCTGATAGTCTTTGATCTCAAAGACGTGGTATGGAATGGCGTACTTTCTTCGGAAAATAGCGGGCATGTTTTTGTAGATGCTGCCGGATGTTGAGCCGTATGGAATTCCGGCGGAGGTGTAGCCCTCGATCGCGGTCGAGACGAGAGTGACGTTTACACCCTTTCGCAAATCCGGGTGGGAAGTGAACAGGTGGTAACCCCAGATGCCCATTACGCTGCCGTGCTCCTTGTCCTGGCAGGTTGGGGTTACAATTATGTACTTGGGCTTTCCCATCGTTCCGCTGGTTCGGGCAAACATCAGAGGGGGTTCGGCGGTAAGAACATTGTCGGCACCGGCGGCGACTCTTTCGACATATTCCCTGATGTCTTCGTAGGTAATTACGGGAACCTGACGCTGGTAATCGGTGACGGTGCTGATATCTGAAAAACCGTATTTCCTGCCGTACTCGGTATCCTTGTTCTTTTGGAGTATTAACAAAAGTTTATCGATCTGTGCCTGTGCCGGATCCATAGTGGCCTTTTCGTATTTATCGGCAACGTGCTTTGCCTTCATCATTATCAGGCCTATTATCGTTTTTTCAATTGGCATTTTGCCCCCCAGGCAATTTATGATTGATTATTGATTATTGTCATAGTTCAATCATTTTCGTTTTGTATTTGTTTATTAGCTTTTCGTTTGGACTTACTCCTATGCCCGGTTTGTCTATGCTTTTTGCCCAGCCGCCGAGGCCTATTGTCATCGACGTTCTGGTGATGTCGTGTTTTAGCAACAGGTATCCGTAAGAACCTTCGCACCACCTGATGTGTTTGCATCTGGTGGCAATGTGGCGGCCGACTGCTGACAGTATCGCGGTCTCTCCGACCTGTGCGCCAAGTTGACAAGCGAGTCCGGCTTGGGTAGCTTTGTGATAAATGGCAGCCGAGTTAATGAGTCCTCCGCATTTTGACACCCGGATATTAAAAACGTCGCAAGCTTTATGGTCGATAAGTTTTTCTGCGTCCTTGATACTACAAAGGGATTCGTCGGCGACTACGTCGGTCAGTTTTGCGGCGGTTACTTCAGCCATGGCCTCATAGTCGTCAGCGGCGGTGGGTTGCTCGACACCTGCGAGATCGAACTTTTTCATCATCTCCAATTGGTGTATAGCCTGGTCGGTTGTCCAGCAGCAATTTGCGTCTATTCGCAGCGATACAGATGCCGGCAGGTGATCCCTTACGCTTTTCAGCAATTGGAAATTATCCTCAAGCGACGGACCGACTTTTACTTTTATATCCTTAAAACCAAAAACTCGCATTGCCCGGGCGAATTTGCAGGCCTTTAACGGATCGGCGGTTGCAATGACTCCGCTGTAGCGTACTTTGCGGCGAACGGACGGGCCGATGACTTCGGCTGCACTTTTTGTAAAAGTAAATCCGGCGAGATCGAGCAGGGCTAGTTCGGCTGCGCAAAATGCGGCAAGCTGGTTTTTTTTTACGTTTATCAGCACTGATGAAAGGTGATCTGTAAGATGGTCAAAGCTTGAAAAAACATTGCCGATCATTGAAGGCAAAATATTTTCGGAGAGTTCTTTCATAACGCTTTCGACTGTTTCGCCGGTGACGTAGGGTCTTGGACAGCACTCGCCGAAACCCATAAAACCGTTACCGGCGATGGCGCAGACGATCACATTCGACGTAACCTTCCTCGCGGCGAGTGAGTGAGTAACACCGAAACGCATCGGTATTTCAATACTGTAAATCCTGAAACCTTCGATTCTCATTGCGATTTATATTTTAACCCCCTTATTGTATGTCCAAATGGTTATCGTCATGCTGGGGTGTTGGCTTTGAATAAAAATATTCAGAAAAGAGGGTAACACCCACAGCATGTTGTATTGACATTTTATCCCTGCGATTGCGCTTCGGGTTTTTGTTTGGAATTTTTATTCAAGAGATGCTGGTTTTATGTCGACTTTATGTGCAGTAATGTTTTCGGAATATACCGTTAAGCTCATCGGGGGGCTCAATGCCGCATAAAATCTACATAATAGGCGCAGGTGCTATCGGGTCGCTGATAGGAAGTTTTCTTACCAGAAAATTCGGTAAGGGAAAAATTGTTCTGGTTGATGTCGACGAGGAACATATCGACGCTATCAAGAAAAACGGGCTTAAGGTTTTTGACAAAGGCAGCAAGTCGCCCGGCCTTGAAACCGTCGATGTCACTATTGTCAGTGCCGACCAGATCGACAAATCCAAACTGGAAAACGTAATACTCGCCACAAAATCATACTCCAACGACGAATCGCTTAAAGACCTGAGAAAAGACATCCCGATGCTTGTGCTGCAAAACGGCTATGACGAAAGGCTGGAAGAATTTCCGAATGTGATCAGGGGCGTTGAGTTCGGGTTTGCGTGCCAAATCAAAGAGCCAGGGTACGTTTTCAATGCTGTTAAAGGCAAATATGTAATGGGCAGATCGGCGGGGATGGCCACCCATGTTGCCGACTGGGCAGCGATCTTCAATGAATCGGGTATCAAGGTTGACATAAAAGAAAACATCGACGGGTACCTGTGGAGCAAACTGCTGATCAACTCGGCACTGAACCCGGTTAGTGCGGTTATGAAATGTTCGTTTAAAGAACTGATAGAAAACGATATTTCGAGGGAGCTTTTCAAGGAACTTTATGTCGAGAGCTATCCGATTATTAAGAGAAAAGCCGATGAGCTAGACCAAAAACTTGGCAGTTTCATAGGACCGCCTAACATTGCTGACTGGGTATTTAAACAACCGTCAATATCGGACTTTTTGCTGAAAAGGATCGCCGGTAAATTCGGAGAGGTGGAAAGTTCGATGCTGCAGGATGTTCGCAAAAACCGCCCTACCGAGATCGATTTCATTAACGGGGTGATAATACGGCTGGGGAAAAAATACGGGATCGAGACGCCCAGAAACGAATGGATACATGAAGAAATTACGAATTACGAATTAGCAATTACGAATTGGAGATAAAATGAAAAATCTTGTTACTGGTGCTACGGGTTTTGTTGGGAGCCATGTTGCTGAAAAATTGATTGCCGATGGTGATCAGGTTATCGCACTTGCGCGTGAGACGAGCGATACGACTTATCTTAAACATATCGGAGCCGACATCCGGTACGGCACGTTGACGAGTCTGGCATCGCTGCACGAAGCGACAAAGGGAATCGACCGGGTGTTTCATGTCGCGGCGAAGACGGAGGAGTGGATACCGAAGGAGATTTCCTGGAAAACTAACGTCGAAGGGACGGCGAACCTGCTTGAGGCTTCTCTGGAAAACGGGATTAAGAGGTTTTTCTTTGTCAGCAGTCTGGCAGTAATGGGGTTCAAGAACCACTACAACACCGGTGTTGAGACCGACTATACCAAATCGCATGACCCTTATATCGACACGAAGATTGAGGCGGAAAAGCTGGTTTGGAAGTTTCATAAGTTCGGCTTGCCGGTGACGGTGCTTCGGCCTGGGTTTATGTACGGCCCTCGAGACAGACGATTTTTGAAGCGGATCCTGAGCAAACTGGAAAGCAACGGATTTATCTTTATCGGAAGCGGCAGTAACATGCTGAATCTGAATTATGCGGGAAATTTCGCCGATGCTGTCGCCGCTGCTGCAAGAACGGAAGAATCTATCGGCGAAGTTTACAATATCGCCAACGACGACAAAAGCCTGAATATGCAGACGTTTATTCACAAGGTCGCCGACATGTGGGGATACCAGCGTCCGCAAAAGCATCTGCCGATACCGGTCGCAAAGATCGCAACTAGCCTTATGGAAGGGTCGGCAAAACTTTTGCACAAAAAAGAACCGCCGCTGCTGACAAAAACAAGGCTGAAGTTCCTGAGCCTAAATCTGGAATTCGATATCTCCAAGGCGAAAGAACAGCTTGGGTTTAAAAATAATGTAAGTATTGACGATGGGTTGGCGATCACTAAAGAGTGGGTCGAAAGCGGGGCTTATAACTGACCTGCCGGTAAGTTATAAAATGTATAATGATTATTGTATAATGTATAATGATGGAAACCGCCTTCGGCGGAAACTATTTAAATGAAAAGTCATCTCCCTTTTACTTATCGTGACGAGCTTACTATCGACAGTGTCGAATATAGGGAGCGTGCGCGGATCGAGTTGGAGCGGCTTAGAGAGAAACGCGGGAGTTTGAAAACAATTATTCGGCTTGAGACTATTTTGGACGAGCCGGTGTCTTGTTGTGATAATTTTGAGGTTTGCAGCTTTATGTCAGCAGGCGGCCATGGAATTTATTACAATAAATGGAAGGTTGAATACCCGGAGCATGTTTTTATATTTCTAAACGGTCTGGAAAGTCATGCCGGATGGTTTGACGAGATGGCCGACACCCTTGCCGGTAACAAAGTGCGTACGTATGGGCTTGACCGGAGAGGGTCGGGGCTGAATTGCAGAAGCTTCGGGAAATACCAGGACTGGATCGATGATGTAACGCAACTGGCGAGAATCGCGAGAAATGAAAATCCTGTCGCTAAAATGCATCTTGTGTCAATTTGTTTTGGGGCAAAGCTAGCGACGGCTTGTTCGATACAGAAGCCCGGAATATGCAACTCATTGATATATTTATCGCCGGGACTTTCTGTCAAAGTGACCCCTACGCCGAAAGAAAAAATGCTAATCGGGCTAGACAAACTGCCGAAGATGTATTTCAATATTCGCACGCCGATAAAGAATGACGAAATGTTCACATCACAGTCAAAAGCCCTCTATTTCCTCTATACCGATAAATTAAGGACGCGTTCGCCAAGGGCAAGCGACTTTTACCAGGCGATGATGATTGACCTGTACATATCAAAAAATCTGGAAAAAGTAACAATACCATCGCTGGCCCTGCTAGCCGGCAAGGACCGGATTGTAAACAACAAGAAAACCCTAAAGGCCCTAAATAAATTCGGACAAAAACCGAAAATCATCCGGTACCCGGACTCGGATCATGTAATTTTCTTCGGAAAGTCAAAGGACGAAATGAAACGGGACATCTTAAATTACCTGGTCTCGGATGTTTGATGCATTTTCAGTTATTTTGTAGAACACAGAAAAGATGCAGCCCGTAGGAAAGCTAGAATCTTTAAGATTTTAATAATTTAATTTGAAACCGAAAGCTAAAAGGGATTGGAAAAAATTATTAAGATCAAAAAAGAATTGGAGACAGGGAAGAGCACCAGCAAGCTTAGCCCTGTCTTTTTTTGGTGATAAGTTACAGGTTAAAGGTGACAAGTAAAGCCACATTTTCATTGGTTTGAAACTGCTTTTATTCCTTCTAAGAGGGCTTTTTTGTTTATTGTTATCAGTGCCGCTTTTTTCTTTGCGAAAAGCTGCTCGATGGACTTTTCGATGCTTCTGGTTTTCAGTATGCCGGTTTTGGCGATAAAGGCACCTAGAGCGACAACATTTGCTACCCTTGCGTTTCCAAGCCACAAGGCTATTTTGGCAGCTTCTACATGTACAACGTCTAGATCTTCTCTTTCGACATCGCGTGTTATCATCGATGAGTTCAGGATCACAGTACCGTTTTCGGCGATCTGACTTTCGAACTTGTCGAGGGAGGGCTGGTTGAGAATTATGGCTACGTCTGGCTTGCTGACAAAGGGACTTGCGATCTCGCTGTCGGAGATCACCACTGTCGCGTTTGCCGTTCCGCCGCGCATCTCCACACCATACGAAACCATACCGGCGACATGTTTGTCTTCCATAACGCACGCGCGGGCGATGATGTTACCAGTCAGGACGATGCCCTGGCCGCCAAAGCCGGCGATAACTATCTGAGTTGCTTTATCTACCATCTTTTTCCTTAAATATTCCAAGCGGAAATACTGATTTCATATCCGTGTTAACAAAATTCGATGCCTGAACAGGAGTAAGCTTCCAGTCGGTCGGGCACATGGAAAGCACCTCGACGAGCGAAAATCCGCGGCCTTCGATCTGGTTTAAAAAAGCTCTCTTGATGGCCTTCTTGGCCTTGATCGTGTCTTTGGCCGAACTGACTGCGACACGTTCG
>Ga0307990_1004098_pt1 | contig 10815 bp, 6 predicted proteins | sample EllFjometagen129_FD_203168 | JGI IMG/M metagenome (GOLD analysis project Ga0307990, IMG submission 203168) | Marine microbial communities from Ellis Fjord, Antarctic Ocean - #129 | ecosystem: Environmental > Aquatic > Marine > Unclassified | place: Southern Ocean | collected 2014-10-08
GGCGGCCTCGACAACCAGCGTGCCCAGCGACAGGCCCGAGATTATCCGGTTTCGAAGCGGGAAGTTCCGCGACTGGACGCCGACGGCCATCGGCAGTTCGGATACGATCGCCCCTCGGTCCTCGGAAACGATCTTCTCGAACAACTCGGCGTTCTCCCGCGGGTAGGTCGTGCTGAGCCCGCAGCCCATCACGGCCACGGTTCTTCCCCCCGCCGCCAGAGCCCCGCGATGGGCGGCAGTGTCTATGCCTCGCGCCCCACCCGAAACCACGGTGAACCCCGCCCGCGCCAGCAGCGCCCCGAACCGCTCACCCTGCTCCAGCCCGTAGTACGTACACCGCCGCGAACCGACGACGCCGACGGCGACCACGTCGTTGCGTTCGAGTCGACCGCGAACGTACATCACGGCTGGGCAATCGTGGATGTTCCGCAGCGCTTCGGGGAAGTCCTCGTCGGCGGCGGTGAGTATCCGCGCGCCGGCCTGGTCGGCGAGTAGGAGTTCGTTCTGGACCTGCTCGTCGGTTACGGCCGCGATGGCCGAGGCGGTCTTCTCGCCGATCCCCTTAACCCGTCGCCATCCGCCCGGCCCGGCATCCAGGGCTGCCGCCGGGCTGCCGAACGCCTCGATAAGCCGTTTGTAGGTAAGAGCCCCCACCCCGTCGGCCAGGTGAAGGCGTAACGTCGCCTCGATAACTGCCGTGTCACTCATGTTCGGTCCTTTCGGATGGGGATTGTAGTCTCAACGCGGCGGGCACGCAAACTTCCCTCTTGCACGCACCGAGTGGTCGCTGATACACCTGCTCATTCGCGGGGCTGACAGCCCGTTTAGAAAGCTGCCCTTGCCGCGAGCATCGGCTTTTTCAGGTTTGTGCGTGACACCGGCCTGAAAAGCCGGTACGATGAGTAGCTTGATTAAGGCCGGTCCGCCGGCTGAGTTGATACGCGTAACAGCAAGAGGAATTTCATGGCCAAGCCGAGACGCAGAAGGAAGATCGGTTCCAAAAAACGCCGCGAGCGCCGGAACCGCCGCAAGAAGTAAGCCGCCGACGCAACTGACCCGCGCACACGGCCAGTCTGGACGTGTGCGCGGTTACTTATGCGCACATCCAGGCAAGTCACCCCCGCGACCAGACGCCCTCGATCGCCTCGCCGCATTTCGGGCATAGGCCGTCGCTGAGGCGTATGCCCCGGACGGAGTAGCCCTGCCGGTCTATCAGCATTTCGTGGCAATTCGGGCAATGGGTGCTTTCGTCGGCACAGCCAGGCAGGTTGCCGCTGTATACGAATCGCAACCCCGCCTCCCTGCCGATGCGGCAGGCAAGCGCCATCGTCTCGATCGGCGTGGCGCGAACGTCAGCCATCTTATAGTCCCCGTGGAACCGGCTTACGTGCCACGGAACGCTCCGGCCAAGGTCCTTGGCGATGAACCCCGCGATATCAGCCAACTCCTCGGGCGAATCGTTCATGCCCGGCACGACAAGCGTGGTGACCTCCACCCACACGCCCGCGGCCACGAGCGCCCGCAGGGCTGTCAGGACCGGCTCGAGCCGGGCCTTCATCACACGTTGGTATGTCTCGTCGCGAAAGGCCTTGAGGTCCACGTTGATCGCGTCGAGGTAGGGGGCAATCATCTCGATGGCTTTGAGCGACATGTAGCCGTTGGACACGAACACGTTGCCGATATGCTTCCGGTGGGCGAGCACGGCCGTGTCGTACGCCATCTCGAAGAAAACCGTAGGCTCGGTGTACGTATAGCTGATCGATGCACAGTCGTGAGCAATCGCGCCCGAGACCACCTGCTCCGGGCTGACGGCTTGGCCTCGCACGTGGGAATCCATCCGCGGGCTCTGGCTGATTTGCCAGTTCTGGCAGAACTCGCACTGGAAGTTGCAGCCTGGCGCGGCAATCGAAAGGCTCTTCGTGCCGGGCAGGTAGTGAAACAGCGGCTTCTTCTCGATGGGATCCACGTTGAGCGCCACGACCAGCCCGTATGTCAAACTCCGAAGCCGGCCCGCAACGTTCTGGCGAACCCGACACAAGCCATACTCACCGCTCGCGATCACGCACTTGTGCCCGCAGAGCTCGCAGCGAACCTTCTCGCCGTCGAGCTTCTCATACAGCATCGCTTCCCGCGACTCATCCACGACTCACCGCCTTTCGCGTCAGGGCCTCCCCTTGCAGCATAGCCGCCACAACGCGGCCTGACAACATGGACGGGTGGTGCCCGTTGCACAACTCGCCGGTCAGCGCGTTCGCAAGGCCCAGCCAGCCAGCCATAGGACCATAGCCACCGCGATCAGAAGAGGCCAGAACTCCAAATACGTGCCGATGGTTTGTGGTTCCGGCAGCGGCGCTGACGCGACAACGGACGCCGGCGATTCGGCGACCCCGGCCGGGCCGCCCAAGGCCACCAGACTCACTGCCCGCAGGCGCTGGGCCTGGTCGATGTACACGCCCGGCGCCGCCAACGGCGAGTCGCGGTAAGCCTCGACCGCCCGGCCTGCCGTCGCCGCCTGGGCAGGCACCGGCTTCCATGCGGCAGAGCGAGGCGCCAGGGCCGGGGATACGCATTCGTATGTCGCCTGAGCCTTCCCGCCAGGCGCAAGCCGACGAACCGCGTTGGCCAGCAGCACCACGAACGCCCCGGATGCGCCGAAGTTTGTGTTGTCGCCTGACAATTCGAACCCAACGTAGACCCGAGCGGCGTCATCACCTCCGCCCCGAGCGATCCGCGGCACGCTTGCGAGAACCACCGCGCCGCCTTCGACGGACACCAGCGGCTGAATCGAGGACGGGGCCAGGCTCGCCCAAGGCCGAAGCCTCCTGATGGCCACGCCGGAAAGGTCAACCCCACGAAGAAGCGGATCGTCGCCGGCGACGTTTGCATCGGCAAGAGTGACGGCGCGGCGCATCTCGTTGCGATACCAGCCCGGCGGGACTTTGGGAGGGTCGATCACCAGTGCGGGCTTATCCGACGGCGGCTCGGTAAGGTTGGCGAACACCAGGTCAGCCTCGCCGGCCGAGCCAACCAGCTCGAGCGTGCGGTCGGCCCGGATGAACCGTCGCAGCAGCGGCTCATCCCGGCCGAGAAGTGCGACCTTGCGTTTGACGGCGCTTACGCGGACAAGCTGGGCTTCGTCCAGGATCGTCCCATCGGCGGCGACCACGGCGACTCGAACGGCTTCGTCGGCGGCGGTGCGAAGTGTGAAGCCCTCGCGCCCGCCGGCGGCCACTTCGATGTCGATGTGTCCGGTCGCCTGCCACGCGGTCAGGTCGGCCTGGAGGCCTTCCACGCGAAGCGTCGCCCGCAGGGTCGCATCGGCATGGCTGCGAACGGCGACGTAGAGTTCCACCTGCCCCGGCGTCGCGGTTGGGGTAGCTTCGACGAGCGCGGCGCCGATGGCGTCGATCGTAATATCGGGCAGATGCGGCGAGATCGCGATGACGGTCGTTCGCGGCCCGCTCGCCGGTGCAAGCCCTGCCGTGGCGAAGCGATATACGTGATCGACGTCCTGAGAGTCCGGCGATATGGCAAGATCGCTGCCGGCGGCAGGCAGAAGCGGCAATTGGCTTATGCGAGCGGCGGCATCGGTGGGCGAGAGCGGTTCGGTGGTTCCACCAAGGCAGGCCGGAAGCACCAGGCGGATGCGGTCGCCACCGTTCATCCTGGCCAGCAGGCTCCCGGCAGCGGAGGTCATCTCATCGAGGCCCGCCCGCCCGAGCTCGGCCGACGGGGCCAAGGATATCGCGACGTTTCGCGCGGGGGTTTGCGTTTGGAACACCGGCCTGGCCAGGCCGAGGACGCCCGCGACCGCGCCGCCCAGCAGCATTACCCAGGCCACGGAGACTTTCCTGCTGGAGCGTTTGGCGGATCTATCCAGCGAGGCCAGGGCCTTGCGCCAGACAGCCAGGGTGCCGACGACCGCCTCCTGTCGGCCTGGACGAAGCAGAGCCCAGACGGCGACTGCAGCGACAACGAGAAGTCCCACCAACGATAGCGGCCAGATGAACATCATGTTCAGAACTGTCCGAGATTCAGTTCTACAATTACCTTGCGAATCAGCAGGTACCGGTTGCCCGCGTAGCGTGTGATTTTACCGGAGACGCGGAAGACCCGCATCCTCCCCGGGCGGGACCCGGCGGCGAGGGCCTGTGCCTTAGCCAGCATGCCGCACGGCAGCAGGCGCATCGGGGGTTCCTGGAGCGTGTTGTCGGCCTCGAACGCCGCCAGCCACCACTTGCCCTTCGGGTCGGGCATGATCCTTACGAGCCTGTCCGCCACCATCTCGCCACGAACAACGGGCAGCACCTTTGGGCCTGTCGGGGCGACTGATGACGGTTTCGGCGAGTCCGGCAAGACAGGCACGGTTTGCACGGGCCGACCCACCTTCTCGCTGAGAAGGGCGTTGAGCAGATCGTCGCTGCTGGGCTCGGCGTTTTTGGCGGCGGCGGGCGCGCTGGCCGGTGCGGGTTTGGTGGTGGGAGTCGGCACCTTGGCCGGGGCTGCGGGCGATGGGGCGACCTCGGGCGGCAAGGCTGTCACCTTCGATAGCAGAAGGTATGCGTGCTTCTGGAATACGGTCGTCTCGCCCGAGACGCGAAACCGCATACCAGGAGTGCGAGCCGCCAGCGTCTCCATCTGCTCCATCAGCATGCTTGGCAGGACGCGACGCTCCACTTCGCCATCCCGGCCTGGCTCGGGCGCGAACGTCAGCACCAGCCACGCGCTGTTTCGCTCCGACCACAACCGGGACAGGCGATCTACCACCATCGAGCCTTCCGCTGGTAGTGGCGCCGCCTCGACGGGCTTCTTGGTGTTCAGCGGCTTGGTTATGGGAACCTCGGGCTTGTCCCTCAGCAGACGCGTGATGTTCTCCCCTACATCCGAGGCCGACATATTGAACCCCGGACGGTTCGGGTCGCTGGCATCGGCCCCAGGCGCAGGCAGGGCGCACGCGCCGCCGATAATCGCGGCTGCGACAAGCCAGGATGTCATCGCTCTGCCTATAATCATTTCACCTCTGACGGGGCTCGAATGCCCCCGCGCCGGCGGTATCCTTATGTTCATCAACTTATTATTGTACCGTAGCGTGCCCGTCCTACCAAGCGCCGGTCGGCAAAGGAATTCGGGATTCCATTGAGCATCACCCGATTCGCGGGAAGAACGTCTCCAGGTCGTCGGGGTCAGCCGCGACCGATACGAACTCCGCGTGGGCACCTCGAACACCGGCGATTATCTCCAAAAGCGGGTGCCAGAACTCGCCCATGCACACCACGGGGCGGGGCTTGGCGAACTTCTTGGCCATCGACTCCCAAACCCACGCCAGCTCCAGCAGTGTGCCCGTGCCGCCTGGCAGGATGACGAACCCGGCCGAGGCGATCTCGGCCAATTTCTCGACGCGCTCGGACAGGCAGTTCGTCTCGATGACCTCGCCGATGTAGGCGTTTGGCCTGGACCGCCACAGCGAGCACGTCACGCCGATGGTATTCCCGCCGGCCTGGCTGGCGCCACGAGCGCCGGCTTCCATCGTGCCGCCATATCCGCCGTTGGCGACGGCGTAGCCGAGTTCGGCGAGCTTTCGCCCGACAGCTTCCGCCTCGGCCAGCCCTACTTCGCCCGTGGCGTTCGAGCCAAAGACCGCAACCGTCGCCCTAGTCTGCCTGGCTGGGTCGGACATGCTACTGCCCGCCTTCCCGCGTGTAGTTGAGCAGCCCGCCGACGGCGAGAATCTCCCGCTGACGCGGCGCCAGACTCACGCGACACAAAAAGTCGAAACCCTTGGTAGCGTTGGTAACCGTCACCGTCTCGCCTTCGACGATTGCGCGAGCGACGTCGGCGACGGTAAGTTCGTCGGACTGGTCGATGCGATCGTAGTCGGCCGGGTCGGCAAAAGTCAGAGGCCAGATGCCGAAGTTCACCAGGTTCGCCTGGTGGATGCGTTCCATCGCCTTGGCGATCACCACGCGGACGCCAAGGTACATCGGACAAAGGGCCGCGTGCTCTCGGCTGGAGCCCTGCCCGTAACTGTCGGAGGCGACTATCACGCCGGCCTTGCCCGTAGCCTGGACCAATTGGGCACGCTGAGCGAAGGTCGGCTCGTCTTCCTTGTTGAAGCAGTTAAAGACGTACTTGGCGTATTCGGGCACGTTCGAGCGGTACTTCAGCAAGGCCCCAGCCGGCATTATGTGATCGGTGGTAACCTTGTCGCCGACCTTGATAAGCACCTCGCCGGCCAGCACATCCGGCAGCTTCTCGCCGGCGGGCGGCTTGACGATAGTCGAGCCGCGAATCACCTGGGCATCCTTCGCCTGCTCGTCCGTCAGCGGCGCCTGGAGCAGTCGGTCGTCGAGCTTGAACTCTCGCGGCGCCTCGATTCGCGGATACTCCAGGCCGAGCTTTTCGGGCAGTGTTCTCGGGTCGGTTATCTCGCCGGTTATGGCTGCCGCAACGGCGGTCTCGGGCGATACTAGGTACACCATGTCGCCAACTGTGCCCGACCGCCCGGTGAAGTTACGATTGAACGTCCTCAGGCTGACGCTGTCTTCGGCGGGAGAAAAGCCCAGGCCGATGCAAGGCCCACAGCCCGACTCGAGTATCCTCGCCCCGGCAGACACCAGATCCGCCAGTGCGCCGTTCTCGCTGAGCATCTCCAACACCTGCCTGCTGCCAGGGCTTATGCCCAGTTCGACGCCCTCGTTGACGCACCGGCCCTTCAGCGCCGAAGCCACTACCATGAGGTCCTGGAAACTCGAGTTCGTACACGAGCCAATCGCCACCTGGGCGACCTTCGTGCCGACAAGGTCGGCGATGCGGGAGATGTTATCCGGGCTTGGCGTGCCAGCCGCCATGGGCTCCAGCTTCGACAGGTCGATAACGACGTGGGCGAAACTCACCTCGGCGATACCGTCCGGGCCGGGCTGGCCGATCTCCACGCCGGTGCAGTACTGGCAGATGTTCTGGATCGTCGTGGCGTCCTTTTCGGTGTGCAGGCGTTTGGTGATGCGGTCGAAGGCCGCGCCTTCATCGCGGGAAAGCGGCTTGTACTTATCGCCCCGGCCTTGGGCTTCGAGAAACTGGCGCGTGACCTCGTCGGCAGGAAAGACGCTGGCCGTGACGCCAAACTCGGCGCCCATGTTCGTGCAGGTCGCCCGAGCCGGCACGGGGAGCGTCGCGACGCCCTCGCCGAAGTACTCGACCATGCACCCCACGTTGCCTCGCGTCGTCAGCACACTGAGCAGCCGAAGGATGATGTCCTTAGCCGAAACCCAGTCGCCAAGCTTGCCCTTGAGCTCCACGCCGATGACTCGCGGGCTCGTCAGGTAGAACGCCCCGCCACCCATCGCAACCGCCACATCCAGCCCGCCGGCGCCCATGGCGATCATGCCCATGCCGCCGCCGGTGGGAGTGTGACTGTCGCTGCCGAGCAACGTCCCGCCGGGACGGGCGAACCGCTCGAGGTGGACCTGGTGGCAGATGCCGTTGCCAGGCCTGGAGTGATACGCGCCCAACTTCCGCGAGATCGACTGGAGGTACAGGTGGTCGTTGTGGTTTTCCGGACCGAACTGGGCCATGTTGTGATCCACATAGCTGACCGACACCTCCGTCCGCACGCGAGGAACGCCCATCGCCTCGAGCAATAGAAACGCCGTCGTACCGGTCGCATCCTGCGTAAGCGTCTGGTCGATCGTGATGCCGATCTCCCCGCCTGGGACCATGTCGCCCACGACGAGGTGTTCGGCGAGTATCTTCTGCACTACCGTCTTGGCCATGGTGGCTCCTAATTCAATTCGCACGCCCTGCGGGAATATCCAGCCCGACAACGACGCCAGACCGCAGGTCCAGCGATACTACCAAATAGCTCCGCCACGAGCAAATCAAGCAACAACCGCCTCCCGAATGTGACCTCCACGCCGCAGGAACTCGCGTCAGCCCAAGCTGCCCGCAAGTCCCGAATCGGCAACAGGGCCGTCTCAATCAGCGATTGTCTTTCCTCGTGGCGTTTCAGAAGCCGTCATTTACCGCACCGGCTTGAGCAATAGCGCCTCATCGCTCTTTACACTCAGGTTCACCCTGCCACCGGAAACTTTGGCGACTCCCGCGTCCTCCAGGCCCGTCAAGGTAATCCGGAACAAGGACGCCGTCTCGACATCCTTCCAGTCGGGCGGCAGTTCCCATGTCTTGCTTTCATAGCCTTCCTTGCTGTAAGCAATCACGGATCTGTCCTGCCGCCAAAGCGCGGGCATGCAGATGTCATCACCGTCGCGCATCTGCTGCTCGCCTTTGCAGGCCGAGGCGTTGTTCTTGTAGTACCACGGAATGACATACAGGCAAAACTGCTCGAGTAAACCTGTAAGGTTTTCCCAGTCTTCCTTGATCTCCCGCCCCGCCTTCATAACAGTGGTGCAATAGAGCTCGTCGGGAAGGTCCTCGATCTTGTCGCCTTGATGCCACGCCCATGGTTGTAATCCCACAAAGCGATCAGGCCGCAGACCAAACACCCATTCGGACGTCACATCAATACCACGATCCCTCCAGTAACGATATATCTTGCGCTGGGTTGCTATTTCTTCTTCCTGGGTGTAACCCAGATATGGACTGATCAGGCCTTTCTGATCCGCCGGCCTGGCGCCAAGAAAAGCGTCAATGTGTATAGTCTTGCTATCTTTGAGTTCCGGCAGCATCTCGATCAGATCGTCGATCCGCTTCTGCGCCAGGCCCATCTTCCATTCCTGGGTATAACTCATTTGATAGGACACCATACCCGCCCACTCCTTGCCGGGGATGACCTTGCCCTCCTTGTCCTTGGCGATGATATCCTTCTCAACATACAGATCCCACAACGGGCTCTCCGGATAGGCGTCGAACATATTGACGTGCAGGCTGACCAGCGCATTGTACTTCCGCGCCTCCCGCATAAGCCATCGCAGGCTCTCCAGGGCGGTCTCATCCTCTGATCGCTTGAGGTGTCTGTTGGCCTCCGCCCAGGAGGGGTACTTCGAATCGTGCCCTTCATACTGCCAGCCCGTCAGGTAAAGCACCTGAGGCATGCCACAGGTCATGTGATATATCTTCTGGATCACCGCCAGGGTCTGCTCGAAGGTCAGGTACACTTCCTTCATATTGCCTTGAGCATCCTTTACACAATTCATCACCTTGTAGACCAGACTCTGATGATACGGCAGGAGCCATGGGCGCTCCGGCTTGCCTGTAATGGTCCAGTCATAATATTCGCCGGATGGTTCGTTATTCATCTCGCCGAGTTCTCCTTGCTTGTTCCTGGCGTCCGTTTCATGCCCCACAAATCTGCCGAGGCCGACGGGACTCCGTGCGGGTAAGTTCAAAAAGCATTTGCCTGAGCAACCTGTTTACCACTGGCGCAAACGCTGGATCGTTGGCCAAGTTCTTCATCTCATCAGCATCATTGATCCGATCGAAGAGCATAACCTCGTCAGTCGGCGCGTAATACGCCAACTTGAACTCATTGGTGACCAACGATCGCATCTGAAGGATGTCGAAAGCGTTCTGCGTATCCGAGTCGTACTCCACCAGTGCATTCCCGCGCTTCGGACGGGCGTCGCTTGTCAGAACCTCGGTGAGGATTTCGCCGGGCAGAGACGTCCCGGCAGGGTGATGTTTTTCACTCCACCAGTCAGTCATGAGTTCATCATCGGGCTGACTGACACGGGCGAGGTCCAGGACGGTTGGCATGACATCGAGCATGCTGACTACATCGTCGATGACCTTCCCCTTCTGTTTGGACCAGGGCACCTTAGCCACAAAGGGAACGTGAGCATGACCATCGTAGGGATAGACGCCCTTATAAAACAGGCCGTGCTCACCCATCTGGTCGCCATGGTCGGAGATGAACATCACGATGGTATCCTCTGCCATGCCGCCCTGCTCCAGTGCATCCATCACTCGTCCAACCTGTTCGTCGACGTGGGATATCATGCCGTATGTCTGGCGGATGCACTTTTTGACATATTCGGCATCCTGGACCTCCGTGCCGGCGCCAATGGCATGCATCGTCTCGGACCGGTTGTCGGGACTGAGTTCTGTGGTGCATTGCGGAAGCTCTATATCCGCATCGGCGTAGACGTCGCTCCACTTCTTGACGGCCGCGAAGGGTTCGTGGGGATCCGGAAAGGAGCACCACAGGAAGAATGGTTGATCCTTGTCGGCCTGGGATTCAATGAAGTTTATCGAACGGTCCGCGATCCACTTGTTGTAGTGCAGTTCTGGATCAATTGTCAGCGCCTTGGGGTCCGACCTCTTGTAGGCGTACCCCTCAAAAGCGCCCGGATGATTCTCGTCGAGCCACGTTTTGTAGTCGCCGTTGATGTAGTTCACGTGACCGTTGGCGGAGTCCTGGGTCTGGAATCCGTAGTAGTTGTCCGGCGATTTCTTGATCAGTCCCTTATCCCAGAACACGCGACGTTCGGGGTTCTGCTCGGGAGTCTCCATCTCAGTAATGTCCAGGCCGCCGGGCTTGCCCCAGGTCTTGAGGTGCAGTTTGCCGACCGAGTGGGTCCGATACCCCGCCTCCGCCAGCAGGCCGGGCAATGTGGGAATATCCTCGGGAAGCGAGACGCCGTTTGAACGGACGCCCGATGCGCGGTTTGTGAGTCCGGTGAACATTGTCGCTCGCGCCGGCATGCAGGCCGGGCTCGAGCTGTAGCAGTTGCGAAACAGCGAGCCCTCGGCCGCAATGCGGTCGATATTGGGGGTCTTCAGTATGGGGTGCCCCATGCAGCCCAGATGGTCCGATCGCTGCTCATCAGTGCAGAAAATAAAGATATTGGGTCGCGCGTTACT
>Ga0307990_1004099_pt1 | contig 10814 bp, 8 predicted proteins | sample EllFjometagen129_FD_203168 | JGI IMG/M metagenome (GOLD analysis project Ga0307990, IMG submission 203168) | Marine microbial communities from Ellis Fjord, Antarctic Ocean - #129 | ecosystem: Environmental > Aquatic > Marine > Unclassified | place: Southern Ocean | collected 2014-10-08
AATATTATCAAAAACTTTCTGCGTCAATAAATTTATTTTACTTCTTATCTCGCCATAAACTTGTTTTTTGTTATTTGATTTAATGTCTAAAAACACTTCTAATATTTTTTCATAATCAAATTCCTTGAATAACGCCACCTTGAAATCATCTGTTAAACATGCCATTGGTCTTTTGTCGCAAACATCAACCTCATCAACATTAAGTAGGGATAAAATATTGAAAACAAAATCATTACCGCCAGCAATAGCAAAAATTTTATCAATTTTTTTCTTTCTGTCTAAATTTTTGAAAAATCCGTTTAATTTTTCGTTAGTAAAAAACCACGATGGATAAAAATTTTTATTAAGAATTTTTTGATAATTTATTTTTTGGCATATTTGATTAATATTGTTATTCATTTTGTTAAAATTTCAATAAGGGGACGAAAACTTAAAATTGTGCTCCAAAATGTAGATGGGTCCCAACCCAAAGAACCAAGCGATTTCCAGCCGCCAGCTAAATTTTGTTTTTGCTCAAATTTATCTTCAAACCATTCCCAAGTATTAGTACTAGCCCATTGGGGATAAAAAACATTGCCTAAATAATTATATTCTATAAAACGAGGCAAACGAATAATCTGATTTGAATTAATTTTCAAAATATTCAAAATAAATGGCAATATTTTTTTAATATCATCAATAGATAAACAAAATCGCGAAGCAAATCCTTGATTATTCAAAATTTCTGTTAAATATTCATCTTGATATGGCTGTTTATTTTTCTTCCTTAAACCTTCCCTTAGATTAAAACCTATCTTCTTTAAAAACCGCTCATCATTAGAATTTATCCAACGATTCATTTTTTTTGGCTTGTCTCGAGCATCAATTAAAATCCATTTTCCAAATAAATTTTTAGATTCTGGGCTAATTTTACCTTGCATCATTTTTTCATAAAAAATCTTATCCGGCTTATGTTTCCACAAAGGCAAATTCATGTCTCTTTCTAAAGAAATTTTAGGGAGATAATGTAAGTCAAAGTTAAACTTTTGCCAATGGGCAATAATTTCATCATTAACCCATTCTGGCAAACTTGGAATATCAAAAGATGACCAATTAAAAAATCTTTTGATTATACTTTGCTCCCTTTCAATTATTTGATTTACTGTCTGCATAAGCTTTCCTATTTTTAAAGGGGACTGTCCCCTTTTCAACCATCCCCAAGACCCGTGGTCAGAGCGGACTTTAGACTACTTGTTTAGAATCCGCACGTTTTTGCCCAAACACAAAAATGCCACGCAATTATATCATTTTTGTACTCTTAATAAATACTGGAGTCTCTGTATCTTCTGAACAAAACCTGCCTTCAACAAATTTTATATAATCTAATCGCGCTTGTTCTAAATCGTTAATGCCGATATAAGACAAAAATTTGTCTCTATCTATTAAATCGTCACCATAAATTTTTTGGCAATAGATAGAAAAACTGCTCCAAAGATAATCTTTCGGATTTTGGGCGAGCCCAGCACGAACCGCATTCAAATCAATATAACATCCAACTGCCCAAAAATATTTTTCTTTATCAATTATGTTGCTAAAAAATCTGTCTTGGAAAACATGACCAGATCGATTGTGGCGATGGTTAAAATAAGTAGCATATAAAAAATTCACTCGCCCCATAAATTTTGAGAGAGAAAATTCACGCGTCTCAACCAATAAATGGAAATGGTTTGGCAAAAAATTATAAGAATAAAAATAAAATGGGAATTCCTTTTTTGACAATCGAATAATATTTAACAACCGCCTGTAATCTTCTGACCTCCTAAAAATCCTTTTTTTGTTATTGCCCCTACAAACAATATGATAAAGTGCTTCCGGCCTATCAATAAATTCTCGCGCTTTTCTTGGCATAATATTTAATATTATATTAATTTTATTTAAAACGCACAAAAACGTGCGGAATTCAAAAATTGGTCATATAAACATCTACCAGAGCCACTTGTAGAAAAGGTGATTTAGGGGACAGTCCCCTTAAGTTATGCAAGGATGTTGAATGTTTAATAAAATCTTATTGATTTACAGAAGGATGCTTTAGGGCGGAATAACGCGCGTTTTCTATTTTTGAAAAAAAGTTTTCTGGATCTTTGAAAAAATGACTATTAAATAAATCATCAATGTATTTTTCAACACCTTTATAATCTCTTCGCCAATTATTATACTCTAAAAAACTAAACTCTTCGGAATTCAAAATTAAATCAACTATACGTTCTTTTTCCCAATGTTGAATCCTGTATTCTTGAATCCAGTCTTCAATTAACAAATGAATGATTTCATGAACAATTGTTTTAAATCCTCTTTTACTATTTATGTTAAATACAATTATATTTGGAAGATTATAAGAACCATTGACTCCATAATTTGTCAAATAAACAAAAAATGTAGTTGGGATATCTTTATTGAAAATTTCTTTTAGTTTTTTAGAAAATTGTTCTTTTATTGTTAAAAAATCAGAAAGAATTTGGTTTGCCCTTTCTTTATACTTTTTTCCATCAAATTCTTTTACGATTTGGTTTTGAATCTCTTTTTTAGATGATTTATCATTTATTCCCTCTGGTAATTTTGGTTTATATCCTTGCGAGTCATACCAATCTGATTTCGCAAGAGTGTTTTTTACTCTTCTTAATTCAAAATCAATCTTGAATTTAATTTTAATCTTCGTGGTCATAAATATATAATCTAAAAGCTAACGTTAATTGGCGGAGAGGGAGGGATTCGAACCCTCGAGAACATTGCTGCTCTACGACTTTTCGAGAGTCGCGCCTTCGTCCACTCGGCCACCTCTCCGTGAAATGATTATCATTAATCCTATGATTACCCAAAAAAGAATTGCTAAATCATTTTTAAAATATGGAGTATCAACTAATCCGTGAATTAAAATAACTACCATTGCCCCCATAATTGAACCAATTAAAATTGGTTCTTTCTTAAAAACTTCGAAACCTTTCTTGAAAAATTGAAACAAAATCAAGAAAAAAATAACCAGACCCAACAATCCAAGTTCTATCCAAATTGTCAGAAACAAATTATGTGGATAGGGATGGGTTTCAACGGAAATTAATTCTTGGGTGTCTTTATCATAATAACGTTCTTGATATTCGGGTGCTAAAACCTGATATCCATTTAATCCTACTCCTAAAATGGATTTTTCTTTTAATATCTCTGTGGCTCCTTTCCAGATATTAACTCGCAAACGGCCAGAAAGATCTTGAAAAAATATTTTTTCTGTTAAATAATGACGAGGAACAGAAAAAAATGACACAAATAAAACAAAAATTAAAACAAAAATTAAAACCCATTTTCTTATTGGCTTATAAAGCATAGCATAAAAAAACAAGGCAATAAAGATGGCTATTATCGCTCCTTCGGACTTGGCGAAAACAAGAGAGCCTAAAAATAATACCGCAAAAAATATGATTTTAAGAAGAAATGGGATATTTTTTTTAAAATTCAAAAATATATATCCTAACCCTAGCATGAACAAGGGGCCAAGATACAAGCCCAAAAAATTAGGATGAGGAAAGGGCCCTGTCGTTCTTAAAATTTTTGGTTGTCCCCAAATTTCAGTACTCCAAACTCCTTGACCAGTAATTTTTTGATAAAAAGTATAAAAAGTAATTAATAAACCTGAACAAATTAAAGCTCCAATTGCTAATCTTAAATCCTTTTTATTCTTTATTACATCCAAAAACACAATAAGGAACAAAATTGGCTCTAAAAAATAGGCCTTCCAAATACCAGCTCCAGCGCGCAAATCAGGAGATATAAATACCGCTATTATTGATATTAAAAGCCATAACGAAATTAACCAAAACCATGTTCCCATCTTTTTATAACGAAAAGCAGGATATTGCTGATGTCTTATTTTTTTAATTAGCCAGACAGCCCATAAAACCAAAATCAAAACCTCCAAAAAGGTTAAAGGAATTCCTAAAACCTGAAAACGAATCTGATAAGCTGGCAAAAGAGCCAAAATCAAAAATAATGACCATTTCTGATAATTCCAGCTTAACCAAACAAAGAATATAGAAAAAAATATAATGCAATAAAACATATCAATTGATTTACTGATTATTTAAGAATTTATCCAAAATATGGATAAATCTGAATTTTATCCCTAAAACTCAGGGTAGAAAAGGGTTTCATGTATTCTTTTCTCGGTACCAGGCACCTATACTTTTAAACTGTTTTAATTATGTCTTTGATCATTTTTTTGTTTATTCCTCTTAATAAATATAAAACTGAGAAATAAACAAGAATTGCTAAGAAAATCAACAAGAATAAATTGGCCTGATTAAAAATAGACAAAACAAATCCCATTACTGAACTAGACAAAATTACTGGACCAAAAATTTTGAAAGAAGGAAAAATTCTACTATTTTTTTGAATAATAATGAATGCCGAAACAGTAATAATAAGCTCAGCGACAATGGTCATATATGCCGCCCCGTAATATGAATAGCGTGGAATAAAAATCAAATATCCAATCAAAGCCACTACCGCAGCCAAACTATAAAACCAAAGCATTGCGCGTTGTTTATTCATGGCAATAATTGTATGACTAACCAAGCTCCCGAAAAAAATGAGCGCTGTTGCGAAAATTAAGATTTTAAGAGGTTCGGCAGAAACAGAGAATTCTTCGCCAGCGACAAAGACCATTAAGGGCTTAGCCAGAAATAAAGTGCCGATTATCAACGGTATAGCAATAATTGTAAAAAAATCAAATGATTTTTGGAAAATTCGTTTAAAAGTAAAAATATCTTTGTTAGCCCACGCCAATGTTAGATGTGGCAAAATCAAGCCCATAAAAATTGGCGGGAACATAATCAATGCTTCTAAAATCCTATAAGCAGCGCCATAAATTCCTACTTCTTGAGATGATTTAAATAAAGAAAGAATAACAGTATCTCCCTTGAAATAAATTGTTGTCAAAATAATTGATAGCCCAATTGGCCATGTTTTTTTAATGGCATTACGCCAAATAATTTTGTCAAAGCGCAAGGAAATTTTAACAAATTTACGCGAAAATAAATAAAGTAGAATAAAGTTTATAAAACCGCCAACAACGACTACGCCCAAAATGCTTAAAAAACCAGCATCGGAATAAACAACAAAACACATCAAACCTACAAAAACTAATTTACTAATTATTTCCGCAACTGCAACTTTTAACATTTTCATTTTTTTCTGAAAAAAACCAGTCAAAAGTTGTGTTAAAGAGCCAAAAAGAAACGAAATTGCGGTAATAGCAATGCCTAGTTTAACAATATGAGAATACTGAGGGATTAATAAACATATTAGGGGAGCAAGAGATAAAAGAAAAATACTAGAAACTAAACGAATCGTGAAAAAATTGCTAGCAATCTTTTCTTCATCTGCATTTGGCAAAGAAAGCATTTGGATAAAAGTCATATACAACCCTAAATCGGCAAAAATCGCAAAGCCCTGAAGATAAGCAATAACAATAGTAAATTCTCCAAAACCATTTACACCCAAATAACGCGCAATCAACGCAAAAACAAAAACATTTAAAAAAAGACTGATAATCTTACTTAAAAAATGAATAATAGTATTTCGTCCAATTTTTTGCATCAAAAACATAATCTTATAATATCAAGAAAAGGAAAGAGTATCAAGATATCTTGACTTCTAATTCAATTCTGGTTAAAGTGAGAATATGAAAAAATTCATCTCGCCGAAAATAGGACTAATTTTTGCGCTAACCTTTCTTGTTTTGCCATTAACAGCTCGCGCTGAAAATATATACCAAGCGCAAAGATTGGAACAAAGTCATATTTCTCTCCAAGAACTTTATCCAGGTCAATCTTTAGAATTTTGGGTAAAATTTAAAAATATTGGTTCCCAATATTGGCGAGGAGACGGTAATAAAGCTGTAACCCTAAGAACTATAAGCGGAATGCAAAGCAAATTTAGACATTCAACGTGGTATAATGGTTATACCCCTAATCGCGTTAATCCCGTTTTGACTATTGAACCAGGAGAAGATGCTCTTTTCAGGTTTAGGATTAATGCGCCTAATAATCCGGGCATACAGTGGGAAAAATTAAATCTTTTTGCCGGTTCAACTATTATTCCCGGAGGAGAGATAGAAATAGCAATTAAGGTTTTAAGTAAAACCGAAGAAATCAGCAAACCAGAACCTACTCCAGAACCAGAACCTACTCCAGAACCAGAAAAATTGTTCTGGCAAACCATCCCCGCCCCGATAACGATTGACAATCAACTTCGCTGGAATCAACTATCTAATGGTCCGCAAATACGCGTTGGGTTACTTTACGTAGGCTCAGAAGAAAAAAATAACTATTTACCCTTCAAAATTTCTAGCCTTAACAACAAACTTTACAATATTTACGACCAGAATGATAAACTATTAGTTCGTAATACTGCTGGGGAAATAATAGAAGTAGACTATGATTACAATACTGGTTATTACTTCCTTAATAATAGTACGGGGAAAAGATTGCTAATGACTGATTCTTATATCAAATTATCATCAAATAGTGACAACATATTTAAAGTTAATAGCTGGACTAACGGTCCTTTTTGGGGTCAAAATGTTAATGATAATGAATTTCGAGGTAAAATCGAAATTCAACATAATCCTAATACTGATCGCGTCTGGTTAATTAATGAACTCTCTTTAGAAAAATATTTGAAAGGCGTGGCAGAAGTATCAGACTTAGCTCCTTCTGAATTTTTGAAAGCTCAAAAAATTGCCGCTCGAACCTACGCTCTCTTTCGTTATTTAACGCCAAAATACACAAACACCCCTAACGGAAACCCTTTGTTTACTTTGCGTAGCACTCAAGCTGACCAAGTTTATAGAGGGTATAATAGAGAAGTGAGAGCCCCCAATACTTTTCAAGCCGTTGACTCAACTCAAGGAATTATAGCTACCTATAATAATGATCCAATCTTGGCTTATTATTTTGCGCACAGCAATGGCTCAACCATATCTTCTTATGATGCTAATATGACAGCCGCGCCTGTTGCTTATTTGCAAGCAAAATTAGACCCGCCCAGTCAAGGCCAAAGTATGCTCGGACATGGAGTAGGTCTTCCTCAGGTTGGCGGTATGGCTGCTGCCCGTCAAGGAGCAAATTATTCTCAAATCTTAAAATATTATTACACTAACATTGACTTGACCCGAATATACTAAACGGGGCGTAGCCTAGTGGCTAAGGCGCCTGCTTTGGGAGCAGGAAATCGAGAGTTCGAGTCTCTCCGCCCCGACCACGCTTAGCTCAAAGCTGAGCTTAGCTCTGTGGTTTCTGGTACGCTCAGCGTACCGACCAAAATAAAAAAACATTTGGAAGCTCAGCTCCCAAATGAATAAACAACACTATTAAATTTTAATAGTGTTTTTTAATTATTATTCGTGCCTTAAGGCCTCAATCGGACTAAGTTTAGCGGCTTTGCGGGCTGGATAAAATCCAAAAATCAGACCAACTGAACCAGCCACGCCTAAACCTAGAAAAATTGCTACGACTGAAACACTAAATTGCCAACCTGGTCCAACAATTTTTGCCAAAACTAAAGCCGAGACAAAAGAAAGTCCTATTCCCAAAATTATCCCTATGATCCCTCCCATAATCGTCAAAATTATTGATTCAATTAAGAATTGAATTAAAACATTTTTGCTTGTTGCTCCCAAAGCTTTTCTTAAACCAATTTCTTGAGTTCTCTCTGTAACCGAAACTAACATAATATTCATAATCCCAACCCCACCAACAACTAACGAAATAGCTGCTACTGACGTTAAAAGAATAGTTAAAACATCAGTAATTAATTTTACAGTATCAATTATATCGCCTTGTGTTGTTACATTAAAATCATCATCTTCAAAATCGTCAATATTGTGTAGATCTCTTAAGGTTAATTTAATGTCCTCAACCATTCTAGGAACAGCTGCTTCGCTTCGGGCCATAATATGAATCTCCTGATAATAATCAATACCAAGAATGTATTTTTGGGCAACAGTATAAGGAATAACAATAAACTTATCTACATCCATAAAAGAGGAGACTGAGCCACTGGGAGGAAGAACTGCTACCACCTTAAAATATTTATTCTTTATTTTAATTTTTTCTCCAATGGCTTCAGTAGACCCGAAAAGCTCTTCTTTTACTTTTTGTCCAATGACAGCCACTGCCCTTCGGGACTTAATATCATCTTCAGTAAAGTAACTCCCTTCTACGGGATAAATATCATAAAGTTTGCCCAACCAACTTGCTGTCCAGCCAAGTATAGTCGGCCGATAAATTTCTCCTTTATAAGAAACGCTACCTGGTACCATTAAAGAAGGCGTAATATCCTCCAGGTCTGGAACATTACTCTTATTTTTTAATGCCTTGATATCTCTTTCTTTTAAAGAATCCAGAAGTAAATTGGTGTCCATATCACTCGGACCCTTCATCTCTTTGCCTGGATTAATTTGAACAAAATTTCCACCCAAGGTTTCCACTTCTCTTAAAATTAAAGATTCAGCGCCTTGACCAATGGACATAATCAAAACAATAGAGCTAATTCCTATAACAATACCTAAAACTGTCAAAACAGAACGAGATTTGTTTGTTTTTATTGCCTTCAGTGCAGTCTGTAAAATAAATCTAATATGCATATGATACCAAATCTTTACTTAATAAAACCATCTTTGGCAAAATGGCGATTATTTACGAACAAATCACTAACAATTTTGCCATCTTTAAGCTTAATTATTCTTTGAGCCATTTCTGATGTATATTTCTCGTGAGTTATTAAAATAATGGTATGCCCATCTTCATGTAGTTTTTGGATAATATCCATAATCACTTGTCCAGAACGTGAATCAAGGTTGCCTGTTGGCTCATCAGCAAAAATAATTTTTGGCTTATTAACTAAAGCCCGCGCAATAGCTACTCTTTGTTTTTCTCCCCCCGACAACTTAGATGTTTCATAATCTTTGCGATGAATAAGCCCAACTCTTTCTATGGCCCCTGTTGTTAAATCATCCCACAAAGATTCTTTGACTTTAGAATAAATTAAGGGCAATCTAACGTTATCAAAAACAGTTGTTTTTTTTAAAAGATTAAAGGATTGAAAAATAAACCCTATCTTTTTATTTCTTATATGAGCCAAATCCTCTTCTGAATAATCATTCATTGTTTTGCCTTCAAAGAAATAATTTCCTTTGGTTTGTTTTTCTAAAAATCCCAAGATATGAAGCAATGTTGATTTACCAGAACCAGAAGCTCCAATTATCGCCACAAATTGACCTTTTTGAATATCAAAAGACACTCCTTGGACAGCTGGAGTGCTCATTTCGCCATTATAGTAAATTTTTTCTAGATTCTCAACTAAAATTAAAGAATATTCTTGAACAGACATGATTTTTATAATCAAATTGCCTTAATTTTTTATAGTAAATTTGATTTCAAGGTTCTTGAGCAAAGCGAAAGGTTCTTATAATCAAATTGCCTTAATTTTTTATAGTAAATTTGATTTCAAGGTTCTTGAGCAAAGCGAAAGGTTCTTATAATCAAATTGCCTTAATTTTTTATAGTAAATTTGATTTCAAGGTTCTTGAGCAAAGCGAAAGGTTCTTATTTTTCTCTTAAGATAGTAATTATCTTGTCGCCTTCTGTAATTCCTTTGGTAACCTCTATTTGGCCCAACGTTCCCTTTAACCCTGTTTCCACTTTAACTTCTGAAATTATTCCTTCGGAATCAATAACTCTGACAAATTTATCTCCATCTCTATTAAAAATAGCTCTGTTGGGAATAGCAATAATTCCTTGACGCTCATCAGTTAAAATATCAATATCAGCAGTCATTCCTGATTTTATGCGTTCATCTTCTTGGGCAAAATGAAATGTTGCTTTATACGTAGACACCCCTTCAATAACTGTTTCTGCTGGGTCAATGCTAATTAAATTAGCCCTGAAAACAACATCATTTTCGTAAGCATCCAACCTTACTTTTGCCGAATTATCTAATCCAATCTTAGCAATATCAACTTCAGGAATATTAGCTTCAATCTTAAAACTGTTATTTGAAATAACAGAAATAAAAGAAGAATTAGCCGAAATAATTTCACCAACCTTAGCCTCTTGTTTTGTTATAACTCCTTCTATCGGAGAATGTAATTCCATTTTAAGAAGCTGAATGTTTGTGCTTTGCAAATTCGCCTGAGCGCGTTTCACCTGAGCCTGTTGAGAAACAATATTCAATTTTGCCTGAGAAACCAAGGCTTCTTGAGCTTTAATTTGCTCGTTGGTAGCCCCTGATTGTTTAAGAATTAGTTCATCTTCGGCTAAAAGCAAAGCATTTTGATAGACATTAACACTGCTTTGCGCAACAGCAATATTGTTCTGATTAACAATTTTTTGACTAGCTATAAGTTGTTCCTGGCTATTAATATTAGACAAAGCTGTGTTGATATTCGTTTGTGCGGTACTGATATTACTTTTGTACGTATTAAGAGTAGTTTGGGATAAATTAATTGCAGAATTGACTACATCATTTAAATTATTCAATAAATTTCTAATCGTTGAAAGATTATTTCTAGTATTAATTAAGAAACTATCCAAAACTAAAAAATCAGTTTCTATGGAAACATTATCACGATCATTTTTTAATAAAAAAAGAGCCTCCGTTGCATCTTTTCTTTCCTGCTCTACGTTAATTTTCCCCTGAGAATCAGATGTAAAAAACGTCAATTCTGGGTTATTGGAAGAATCATTGGAGAACATTTCATCTATTTGCTCATTAACAGCGCTATC
>Ga0307990_1004100_pt1 | contig 10813 bp, 10 predicted proteins | sample EllFjometagen129_FD_203168 | JGI IMG/M metagenome (GOLD analysis project Ga0307990, IMG submission 203168) | Marine microbial communities from Ellis Fjord, Antarctic Ocean - #129 | ecosystem: Environmental > Aquatic > Marine > Unclassified | place: Southern Ocean | collected 2014-10-08
GCCTGTGGCCGCAGCGATTGCCCGGACAAACCTGTGCGTTGGCGAAAAACAAAGCAACCAACTTTTGAAGCCTTCACGAAACCAAAGAACGTATTTCAACCTTTTGTGCGGCCATGAACTTTTAACGTTCGGCGGCTATGGCCTGTGCCGCAATTACCTCCAACCGTTCAGCACTTTTTCTGTTCGTAAAAATACACATTTTCTCTTTTGGCTGTTGCACTTCCTTCGGCATGGGCCATGAGCCGCTTGTTAAAGTTTCGTGGCCTTTATCCTTCTGCCCCGGCGTGGGACAAGGTTTGCTTAGCTTGCTGGCCTTGTGCGCAAGGTTGGCTGTGTGCCGGGATTGGATTGTGGAATCAGCGATGGCTTAGGGTCGGGCAGTGTTTTGGCATTGGCCTTTGGCTGCGCGTTGGCATTGTTTTGTGCGGTGGCCGTGTTTCGGTTTTGGCCTTGGGCCGTGTTTCGGACAGGGTAGGTTAAGCGTGGCATTGGCCTGTGGCCGTGCTTGGCCTGGACAAACCTGCGTGTTGGCGAAAAACAAAGCACCCAACTTTCGAAGCCTTCACGAAGGCAAAGAACTTGTTTCAACCTTTTGTGCGGCCATGAACTTTTAACTTGTTTTTATGACCCCTTCCTGTCTTTTAAATGTACCGTATTCGGTACAATATGAAGACATTTTGTCTTTTTGCCGGAGTCGCTATTTATTGTGTGTTTTTGTTTCATCCCTCAAAAATAGTTATAATTCCAAATCATCCAAAAGATTCCGCATCTTTTTTACCCCGTAGGATTAAAATAGTTATTCAATCTGTTTCGGAGATAGATTTTCCCATTCCCTGACTTTAGGTATTTTTCCCGTCTTGTAGCATCCTGTTGGTTAAGGCACCCTTCGAAGTAAATTAATTCCAATGGTTTACGATTCCTGGTTAATGGTACTTTACCTTCATTATGATTTTGGATTCTTTGTTTCAAATTTGAAGTGTAACCAGTATAAAGCATTTTATCAATGCTGCTTCTTAAAACATAAACATAGTAATACATATTAATCAAATTTTAATCCAACGGGGTGAATATTTATTCTACTTACGCGTGTGTTCACCCCGTTGGAAAATATTGGATCTTTTAGAACTTGCCGGATATTATAATGAATTCCTACGGGGTAAATCTCAGTTGTTTTACTGGAGGCATGCCCCAGAGCTTCCTGTATTAATCGCAGCTCTGTTCCCTTTTCCTTATGGTGCGTGGCCCCGCAAAAAGCGGGGTAAACTCCGGTATGCCTGAAGGTATGTGGCGTTACTTTTCGTTTAATGCCTGCTTTTCAGTTAGCCGTTCAACAATTTTGGCGATGCTGGTCCCTGAATACTTACCTTTTTTTTGACCCTCAATAAAAAATTCGCCCGGTGAATAGTTTTTTTGGTAATCTTTCATGTCATCAATCAACTTTTTGCCGGGATTTATCGGCCTGTACTTACTGCCTTTGCCTTTCACAAAAATAAGCTCCCGATCCATATTCACATCTTCGGTTTTTAAAGTGCATACTTTCTCACGGCGCAGTCCACAGCCATACATTAGTTTCAGTATGATTTGATATTTTTGATTGTGACACTGCCTGTGCCTGATGAATTTTCCATCGGGAAGTACCGGATTTTCAAGTTTTGGTGTTTGGGGAGTCTTTTTATTTTTCTTTTTCGTTGTACCAAACTTCGATTAAATTATCTTTTTTTTCGGCTGATTGCTCTGGAGGTACAATTTCCTTTTGTTTTACAGTTTCATTTTTCAAGGCCGAATGATCCACAAAGGCTACTTCTCTCAATGCACCAAAAACCTCGTTGAGTATAAAATCATTTTTGGGAATGTACTCCCGTAGGGATGCCCGCCTTGCCGGCGAGGCAGGCCTATGGCATAAGAAAAATTATTCAACCCCGCTTATTGTAAAATCATCCCAATCCAAACTAAACCTAAACTGCTCCCTAAATGCTTCAAGCCCGGTTTTTGAAATCACAGTTGAAAGGATTTCTTCTTTAAACGGTTTGGCTTGTGCCTGGATTTCTCCGGCGGCATTCAACACCATCGAGTCGCCGGTATGCTTAATGGAATTTCCATCAGACCCTACCCTGTTCACACCAACAACATAGGCCTGGTTTTCGAGGGCTCGGGCAATAAGCAAATGCTTCCAGACATAATTTCGCACCTTAGGCCAGTTGGCCACGTAAATCAAAAGATCGTACCCGAATTTCCCATCAATCATACAGTTTTTACTCCACACCGGAAAACGAAGGTCGTAACAAATCAAAGGACAAATCTTCCATCCTTTATATTCGACAATTGTTTTTTGGCTGCCCGCCGAAAATACCTGCCACTCTTTCCCCAACCTGAACAGGTGCTTTTTGTTGTATTGACGGTAGGTTCCATCAGGAAAAACCCAATAGAGCCGGTTAAAATAATTATCATTTTCCCTGGTAACAACACTCCCGGTAACGGCAGCATTTTTCTGCTTTGCCATCTGCTGCATCCAGCTAAAAGTATTTCCTAAAGATTCCTCTGAAATTTTTTCAGGATTAATCGAGAACCCGGTGTTGAACATTTCAGGTAACACAATCAGGTCTGTTCCTTCTTCAACAGCATGAATTTTAATTTCAAAAGCGGCCAGGTTTTTTTCAGTATCCTCCCAAAAAAGATTGGCTTGAATTAGGGCTAATTTTAAATCCTGCATAATATTTCTGCTGCTTTTTGGAGTGTTTCTTCTTTTTTAGCAAAACAAAAACGAAGCACTTTATTATCCTCCCCATTTTTATAAAACGCTGTTAAAGGAATAGATGCAATTTTGTGTGTGCTTATTAGATATTTGGCGAAATCAAGGTCGCTATCCTGGGAAATTTCACTATAATCAAGGCATTGAAAATAGGTTCCGTAAGATGGGATGACCTTAAATTTTGAATCCTTGATAAGCCGTAGAAAGGTGTCGCGCTTTTGCTGATAAAAATCAGGAAGGCCAAGGTAGGTTTCAGGATTTGCAAGATAATCGGCCATAGCCATTTGAATGGGTGTGTTTACAGCAAAAACGATCCATTGATGCACTTTTCTGAATTCTTTCATGAGGTTTTCGGGAGCAAGGGCATATCCCACCTTCCAGCCGGTAGCATGAAAGGTTTTACCAAAGGAGCCCACGACAAAACTCCGTTTGGCAAGGTCGGGAAACCTACTGGCACTTTGGTGCCGGTTGCCATCAAAAATCAGGTGTTCATAAACTTCATCGCTCAAAACCACGATGTCGGTATTTTTGGTTAGCCTTTCCAATTGTTTCAGATCATCATCATGCAAAATACTTCCGGTGGGATTGTGTGGTGTATTAATGATTATCATGCGGGTGTGGCTGCTCAACATGCGGGTTGTCTGTTCCCAATTAATGCGATAACCGGGCATTTCCATTTGGGCATACTTCACAGTTCCACTATTTACCCTCACCGCCGGAGCATAAGCATCGTAGGCAGGCTCGAAGATAATCACCTCATCTTCGTCTCGTACAAAGGCAGCTATGGCGGTGTATAAGGCTTGTGTGGCACCGGCAGTAATATTAATTTCTGTGGCAGGATCGTAAAACACGCCGTGCATATTTTTTACTTTCTCAGAAATCACCCGGGCAAGCTCTGGCACCCCGGTCATTGGGGCATACTGGTTGTAACCTTTTTTCATGTAATATGCCACCCTGTCGATGAGCTCACCTGAAATGTCAAAGTCAGGAAACCCTTGCGACAAATTGATGGCCTTATGCTCCAAGGCCAGTTTCGACATGATGGCAAAGATTGATGTTGGTGTATTTGTAAGTTTGCTGGTGATGGTACCTTGAAAGTTCATAAATCTATATTTTTAGCAAAAATAGGATTCCCGTGATTTTTACGTGCTGTTAAATCATATTTCGGCGATATCCCGGGCATAAAGATCGCACATTGTATTTTCAAAATGCCCTGAATGTCCCTTTACCCAGGCCACCTCAAGATATTTATCTTTGGTAAGATTATCAATTTTTTTCCAGATTTCAATATTTTTAGCCCGTGAGCCGCCGGAGGTTTTCCAATTGTTAAGTTTCCAGTTGTGCATCCATTCCGACAAACCTTTTCTTACATACCTGCTATCGGTAATAAGCCGAATTTCTTCAATATCCTTCAGGATTTCCAATCCGCTTACCACAGCCTCCAATTCAGCAGAACAGCTATTGCATGCCCGCCCTGCTATCGAATGCAGTTTGTAAGTGCCGTCAGGAAATTTAATAATTGCTGCAATGCCGCTTTTGCCCGTACTGTCGAGATAACTTGCATCCGTAAAAACCTGGTGAATAATAGCTTTCCCTGATTCCTGAACAACAATTTCAAGCTCATTATCGCGACTGTCGATGACAATAATCTTGTTCATGTCGTTAAAACTATCTACATCTTTTCCATCAGTCAAAACAAAACATAAGCTGAAACCCGGGTAGTAAGATTTTAACTTTTTAGTTTTTAAAATTTTAAGGAGTTGATTTTTGTTCTTATCGATCAATTTTGAAAGTTCACCATTAAGGGGAATTATCAAATCTTCATTGGTAGGATTATAGCTGAATTCAGTGTAATTGCCACAGTGATGTACTTTATGGCTAAAGTACCCATTATTAAAATCCGTAATTTCCATTTCGAAAGTTAGCAGCTTCATATCAGCAAATTTAAGCTAAAACTTACTTGCTCATTGCAGAAATATCCATTAACAAAGCAATGGTTTTTCAATCTTTTGAGGTTATGCACTCATCAACTATCCCAAATTTATGGTAAAAGTTTACTGTGCTATCATTTAAAAGACACCAACAGCAGCAGCATTTAGAAAAATATCCGGTAATTATTGTTTATCCAAATATTCCAACACTACCCTTTCTACTTCCATATTCCTGGTGTCGGCAATATATTTTAAATACCCGGTTACCATTTTAAGATATTCATCGGGTACCTCGCTCAATTCACTCCTATCCAAAGATCGCTCTAAAGGAATATCAGTAATCACATACTTTTCGTGATTGCTATTCATTTTGATAGCCTTCATATCCTTTACCGAAAAAATGGAATATCCTACAAAAGAAAATACGCTCAAAACATCAGGAGCATATTGATAAGTAGCCAGGCCATATTGCTGTTTTTCTAAAAATCTTTTGCTTATATTTTCCTCGGGGACAAACTTTCGGTTGATCAGAATTAAAAAATCTGCATCATATTTCGATTGTAAATCAGCAAGCCACATTTTAGTTTGTTGGGTGGGAAAACCGATAAAATTGAACAGAACAGCCTTTTTAAAATAAAGGGGTGTCCCTATTTCAATTACTTCAATACCTGAAGCTTCAAAATCCGCAGTAAGATTATCAAGCGAATATTTTCCATAATCGAAAATATCAATGGCTTGAATTTCGGCATTGAAACGGTCGCCATAAACGTGGCTGGCCGTGCTATCGGTCATATTTACGATTACCACTTTTGCTTTGGGTAGATTTTGCGCGTAAAGTCCGGTAGTGATGGAAAATCATAAAAATTATTGTAATGGAAGAAACCAACTTTTTCATAGAACGGAAAAATAAAATATTAAAAGTCAAAAGTAAGACATTAAGTTTTATGACCGGGAAGTGTGGAGTAAAAAAACAGTGAAGAAATGTACTATTGTTCGTGAAAAACTAAAGATTAAAAATTGATTCTTTCCCGAAATTTCAGCGATTTTCTATTTATCTTGTATTTTTGTATTAAAAATTGTAACACGCAGATTTACTAAAACATATCATTTCAATAAATAAAATAAACTATGCCGGAATTTTTAATTTTCGTGCCTTCGTGTCTTTCCCGATAATCGGGACTGGCTGTGGTAAAAACAAAAAAACCACAAAGGCGCAAAGACACTACATTAATGTGAAAATTAAAGCCCTGCCTCGCGGCAAGGCGGGCGCTTCGCGGGAAACGCATCTACCAAACTTGTGAAACTAATTCCCTCCGTCAAAACAGGCTATATCACATTTTATTAATTATCATCGAATTTATCGGATTAAACTAATTAAAATTAGTTTAATTAGCGTAATTCGATGAAAAAAATCGCATAATGATGAAAAATGCTGAATGCTTCGTTTATAAAGAGATATTAGTGTATTGATTGCACTATGTTGAAAAACAAAACCGCTTTGTGGGAATGATATCCAACCGTTTGTAAATATCGTTAACATGTTAGCAATAGTGGCTTTTTAAGCGCCTAAGGTTCACAAAAAAAAACAGCAATAATATCCCCTGCAATTTATTATTTTAGCAATTAGATGATTAATGTTTTTCACACTAAAACCATTTGCACTCAAATGCGTTACTTTGTAAAAAATTAACTGATGGCAGGATTTCACCACAAAGACAACGGGGAGCGCGATACCCCGAAAAAGAAAGTAAGCAAAACCGGGTTGAAACGACTGGTGCGGCTTTTCCGGTTTATCCGGCCACAAAGATGGGTCTTTGCCGCCGGATTATTTTTTCTGGTACTTACAAGCCTCACAACTTTAGTTTTTCCGGCACTGCTCGGCGATTTGCTCGATTCGGCCAACAGCAAATCAATGGATCAGATCAACAGGATAGGATGGATTTTGGTAGTCCTATTTTCGGTGAATGCCGTGTTTTCGTATTTCAGGATTTACCTCTTTGCCATCGTAACCCAAAAAACCCTGGCACTTTTGCGGCAAACCACCTACAATCACCTGATCAAACTCCCTATGAATTTTTTCGCTTCGCACAGGGTTGGCGAATTGAACAGCCGCCTTTCGGCAGATATTGCTCTTTTACAGGAAACCTTTACCACAACCATCGCCCAGTTTATCAGGCAAATAATCACCATTACCGGGGGCATTGCCATCCTGGCTTATATTTCTCCGCACCTCACGCTTTTCATGCTGGCCATAGTGCCCATTGTAGCTATCGTTGCCCGGATTTTCGGAACGTACATCCGTAAAATGTCGAAAGAGGCGCAGACCAAAGTAGCCGAATCGAACACTATTGTTGATGAAACTTTGCAAGCCATCACCAACGTTAAAGCCTTTGCCAACGAAGCTTTTGAAAGCCTGCGCTACAAACGAAAAACTGACGAGGTGATTGATGTTTCGCTGAAAGGCGCCAAATGGCGGGGGCTGTTTGTGTCGTTTATTTTCCTGGCCATGTTTGGCAGCATCGTTGGCGTGATATGGTATGGTGTTTACTTAGTGAATCAAGGCTCAGGGATTACGCTTGGCGATTTGTTCAAGTTTGTGCTTTACACGGTTTTCATCGCGGGCTCAATCAGTGGCCTGGCCGATTTTTATTCTCAAATACAAAAGGCCATCGGTGCTACCGAAAACCTGATGGATATTTTAGAGGAAGAACCCGAAGCGCTTGAGCTGGAAAACAATACTGAAGAAATTTGCTGTAGCGGAAAAGTAGCATTTCAGAAAGTGGATTTTTCCTATCCCGGCAGGAAAGATGTGGAGGTGCTCAGGGATGTTTCATTCAGTGTTGAAAAAGGACAACAGATTGCTTTGGTCGGGCCTTCGGGTGCAGGCAAAACCACCATCGGCGCTTTGATTTTCAGATTTTACGAGCCCACTGCAGGAGCTATCCTGATAGATGATAAACCTTCCAACACCTACAACCTGACGGCTCTCCGAAACAACATGGCCATCGTGCCCCAGGAGGTATTGCTTTTTGGCGGATCAATTCGCGAAAATATTGAGTACGGCAAACCCGGTGCAACGGAAGAAGAAATCGTTGAAGCAGCCAAACAGGCCAATGCCTGGGAATTTATCAGCACTTTTCCGGAAGGTCTCGAAACCCTGGTTGGCGACCGTGGTATCCAGCTTTCAGGCGGCCAGCGTCAGCGCATTGCCATTGCCCGCGCCATCCTCAAAGACCCCGACATCCTTATCCTCGATGAAGCCACCAGCTCCCTCGATTCAGAATCGGAACGTTTAGTGCAGCAAGCCCTTGAAACTTTGATGAAAAATCGAACCTCCATCATTATCGCCCACCGCCTTTCCACCATTCGCAAAGCCGACAAGATCATCGTCATCGACAAAGGCCGCGTTGCCGAATCGGGCACACACGATGAACTCATCGCCCTCGACGGCGGTATCTATAAAAGTTTGAATGCATTGCAGATGGAGGTTTTTGGGTAGGGCAGGTGTGCATATTGTGGCTCTACTACTATTTTAGTGGAAAGAAACTTTTAATATCAAATATCTTTAAACAACATAATGGCTAATTCAATTATTTTTTGTTCTTTTTTACTTATGCCATAGGCTCGCCTCGCGAAGCGGGCATCCCCTTGGGAGTGGTTCTAAGTGTCTAAGTGGTAACATTCAGAAATTCACCACTTAGACACTAAGGGCACAAAGATTCACTTAGATGTGTTTTTTACGACAATTGATTTACGTTAAGTGAGGAGTTCTGATACTATACCAGCTTTTATCGATGTTTAAAATTCCATTATAGAGTTTAGTCTAAAAAACCCAAAACTCCTAAGTCCTCTAAAAAATAGGGGATTAAAGAGTTTTGTGGCTTTTTAGACTTATCCCATTGGTTTATCATCAACTTCTAATATTTAATAAGCCTTTTGTTTATTCTTTGTCCGTTTGTGGTAATTCCCAAAATATAGATGCCACTTGGGAGTTCATCGATATTTATTGTCGATTTCTTTTCCAGAATGGAATAAGTCTTCACTACCTGCCCATCAACGCTGTATATTCGAAGTACTAGATCATCCAGATTTAAATCTCCTAACATAACTGTAACTTCATCTCTTGCAGGATTGGGGAAAATCATCAATTCATGTTCAATATTATTTTCGCTTACAGCATTGGTTGATGAGCCTAATTTGAGAATTCTTGACAATCCATTTTCGTTAAACAAGGGTGAATTATCGGGTAGAGTTTGGTCAAATACTACATCCAAGTCAGTAAATTCCATCGTTCCCTCAGCGTAGAGGCTTAAGGTATAAAATTCATCCTGGTACATGCCATCTTTTTCTGAGGTCAGGAAATCATCACCATAAATGATCAGCGCTAAATTTTGATTCATGTTATCAATTCTACTTACACCAACAATATGGCCATCATTATCTTTGGCAACAATCAAATCGCCTGGTTTAAAACATGCCAAAGCATCTTTATGGATAGATACAATATGCTGCGAACCGGTTTTATACGTGCTAAAAGGCAGTGGTTTTATTTCATTCACATTAGGTAGAGGAATTATCTGTTTACCACACTCGGGAAAAGTTATTGTTATCGTTTCTGTAACAAAGATTAAATAGCCCCGCCCCGGAAGCAGCCATTGTAAAGTATTTAATCCCCCCCCCGGCCAAAAAACCAAATTATCCTGTATATCAAAAACATAACGAATTTCATCTAAATAATCATTAAAAACATCGGGTGCCGAAACAGGGCAAGAGGACAGAACCGGTAAAAAGTTTAGGCCAGGGTTGAGCACAACTGAAACATCCATATCCTCAACTGGCTCCCCATAAAACAACAGTTGATCATCAACAGCCATTTTTACTTTATATGCCTCAAAAGAATCCCATTCTCCGATTAAATTAATTGTTTGGGAAGGCCAGAAAACACCATTATTATCATTAATCATAATTACCATGGTAGAACACGCAAGCTGGTTTTCGAATATTACCTCAAGTTGTGGTTCTGTTGGATGAATGTAGCTGGAAATGATAGACCAACCGCTTACTACATGCACACTTTGGCCAATAATTATGTCAACTACACTTAATGTTACCGGTATAATAATTTCCAGGTTATCAGGATCATTCGTTCCGATTGTAATATCAGCAAAATGATCATCAATACTAAGCCCTGCAGCATCAAAATGTGCATTGATAAGTTCAAAACTATTGCCCGGAATACTGCCGGAAACAGTATCAAGGGTCAACCAGGATACTTCTTCAGAAAGTTCAAATGTTAAATCATTATAACCATCATTCTCAATTTTGATCTCTCTGTCAAAAACCTCACCTTGCATGAGGGTTAGCCTCAAGCATCCAGGTAAAACATTAACAACGGGAACTGGAGTAACAGAGTCAATGGTCAGCGTGATGCAATCAACAACATCTGTGCAACCCTCCAAAGCGTGGGCAGTAAGACAAAGTTCTACCGACCCGGATATAATATCATCCTCACCAGGAGTGTAAACCGTATTTAATGTGCTGGTATCGGAAAATGAACCATCACCGAAGCTACTCCAGGTTAAAGAACTATAATGTAAAGCTGAGGCATTAGCTAATGGATAAGTTTCTCCGGCAAAAATTGTAGCATCTTCTCCGGCATTGACAAGTGGAATTGGGTTTACAGTTATGGTAAATTCACAAGAATTTTCGCAGCCTGTGCCTGGGTCGGTATAGAGATAAGTAATTAAAAAGTCCCCGATGTTTGCACAATCAGGTGTAAAGCTTGTTACCGGTGTACCTTCTAAATAATAGATTCCGCCAGCAGGGCTTGCTCCCGAAAGTGGAATTTCATCTGCATCGCAACAAACAGCAATATCTGCCGGACAGTTGACAACAGGCAATAGGTTTACCGTTATAGTAAAATCGCATGAATTTTCACAGCCTGTGCCCTGGTCGGTATAGAAATAAGTAATTATAAAGTCCCCGGGATTTGCACAATCCGGAGTAAAGCTTGTTTCCGGGATACCGTCAATATAATAGATTCCGCCAACAGGGCTTGCTCCCGAAAGTGTAATTTCATCTGCATCGCAACAAACAGCAATATCTGCCGGACAGTTGACAACAGGCAATGGGT
>Ga0307990_1004101_pt1 | contig 10813 bp, 9 predicted proteins | sample EllFjometagen129_FD_203168 | JGI IMG/M metagenome (GOLD analysis project Ga0307990, IMG submission 203168) | Marine microbial communities from Ellis Fjord, Antarctic Ocean - #129 | ecosystem: Environmental > Aquatic > Marine > Unclassified | place: Southern Ocean | collected 2014-10-08
GGGCTTTGTTTCGATTTTCACTCACCATGACATCCAGGCTTCCATAGAGCACAGCCAGTGGGTGTTTCAATTGGCCGACACGGTCCTTGATGTCATAGGCGTGGCACGCATTGAAATCATTAAAAGCTGTCACGGGATTACAGGCAATCATGTCGGCGACAACGGCGTCAACAATCCGAGGATCCGCGTCATTCCCAAAACCCCATTGCCTCATCATTTCCATCGCACCGGCAAAGTCCTCTTTGACCCCCGTAAACAAGGCGGGGTTCACCGGTATGCGATAGCCGCTTCCCAAAATAGCCACTTTCTCAATAATATCCGGAGCGTCAAGTGCAGCGGTGAGAACAACCCCGCCCCCCATGGAATGCCCCACCAGGCAGCAGCGCCGAAAGCCCATCGCAGAAATGAAATCCATTAAAGCCCGCGCATATTCATCCACGGAAGTCATGCCCTGGGCCCTGGACTTTCCGTGACCGGGAAGATCAATAAAATGAATGGGGCGCTCGGGCAGCATATCGGCCAAAGCCCTCGTCAACGAAAGCCAGGCAAGCATGTTCCCGGCTGCGCCATGCACGAAAATGATGGGGGGCTGGGCGCCGTCCGCGTTGCGACTCCGGTATGCGATCCCGGTCGCTTCATGGAAGTTCATCTGGTCGCTACCTCATGGAAAATACGTAAACATGACGTTCATAAGGCTTGAAGGCATCAATGAACTGATTGGGCAATGAGGAGATTAATCGATTTTCAAAACGTACTTCGATATTCCGCAAGGCCGGCAAGCCTTCTACAGTGATCTTGGCTTTTTTTACCGCTCCCCTAGACGCATTGACAACGATCAATGCGTATTTTCCATCTTGGCGTTTGCGTAATGTGAAATGCAGATCATCCGGCGCTTTTACGCGTCCCGACGATCCCATGATATCCACCACTTCCGACGGGGGCACGAGGAAAGATTCAATGCCGTTTTTCGGTGATGTGATTTCCGTGGCAAACTGCTGAATGCCCGCCCAGGCTTGCGGGATGTAAGACATGTCAAGAAAGTTCCCCGTATAGTCGAGGAAAAAGATGACGCCGTGGATACCGTGTGCGATGGAAATGTAACCCTGCACAACGATTTCTTCTTTCGTCAGCTTACGTTTTTCCCTGCCGTCCTGCCCTTCGATGCATGCCCATAGGGCTTTCGTGTCGCCGAGTTGGCGACGCATTTCATCAATGCGCTTGGCAATCTCGGTCACGGGACGATCATTACCCACCGGGTAAACATCAAAAGCCGCGATATCGAATGCGTCGCGATAATATTCGTAGATACGCGGTTTCCATGCCTGGAAGAGTAATAAGATCGGCGAATCCGGATCGGCGCGGCGAATGCGGTCCGTGATCTGCATAGCGAATTCCACCGGCGCGCCCCACGTGGCGTCGTCGTGATCCGGCTCGTCAATGGGATACCAAAGGAGATTCGACTTGGTTTTGGCGTTAAGCTTGACGACATCTTCCATGACGCGAAGCATCTCGGATTCTTTGCCGTACGTGTTTTCGATCCAATACGATCTCGTGTCCGTGAAAAACTGCACGCTGCATGAAATTCCGGCCTCCGCGCACGCTTCATTCCAGTCAGGGAAACCATATCGGACACGGTCGTTGAAATTGCGGTCGGAGTACACCTGCCAGCCGCGTTTCCAGTTCATCTCCCAGGATTGCAGATTGACGTGGTTGCAGCCGGCTTTGGCAAAATTTTTCCAGGAAGATTCGCGCATGCCCTTGACCATGGGGCCAACGATAAATCGCGGTTTTTCACCTTTTTGATAGACCATCGTGCGACCGATGTCGCCAAATTTCGTCGGCGGCGGAGTCGGCCAGAAACCGGGTTTTTCAGGCGTGTCGAGAAACTTTTCGTTGGACAGGCGAATCCAATCCACCGCCAGATCACCGACCAGATCGCCAAAATCACTTCTCGATATTTGAAATTCAAACCATCCTTTTTTCGCTGCGGGTGTTTTCCTCGGGAAGCTCATGAGCGCGGTTTTCCATTTATGATCGAAGGCGCCGCCTAACTGGCCGATTTGAAATCTTTTCCCACCCGTTTGGGTCCACAGACTGACGGGCGCCAGGAGATTATCCTTATAGCGAATGGCGAGATGGAGCGTTTTGCCCCAAGTGATTTCCCGAGCGCGAAAAATGCCGAAATGGTAAGATTTCAAGACGCGGGCGCTTATGGCGTCGCTTTTATTCCGGGGAGCGGTTACCCACCAGAAATTTTCATTCGTTTCGTATTGAACGAATTTTTCCGGCTTGGTGATACCCCAAAACCAGTAGTTCACCTCCGGCTTTGGAAAATAAATGTCGTTTTGATCGTTGAAATCGGTTGCCGATCCGAAATCGTAATAGCGTTCCTCGGCTTGAGCCGAAACAGCAACGAATGACACGATCAGGACCAAAGCCGCGAGTGCCAAAGTGGTGCGCATGGAAATCCCTTGGTGATGGTGACAACCCTTTTCGGTATGATAGACGCGTTGTACGGTTCGCGGCAAGCCAATAAATGCGGATTTCCTGCTATGGTGACGATAGCCTGCGGAATTTTTGATGGCAACGGTCCACGGGAACCCGGCAATCAACGACACATAGAGACTAAAAAGGCCTTCATTCCAAAAATCTCGATATGCGCCACGAACATCTTGACATCCGAAAAAAAAACCTATAATCCGACATCCAGATGTGGGGTTGTAGTTAAGTCGGTTATAACGCCGGCCTGTCACGCCGGAGGCCGCGGGTTCGAGTCCCGTCAACCCCGTTCGAAAAAGCCCGTAATTCCAAGGAGTTACGGGCTTTGCTTTGCCCAAAACACCCTTTGGTGACAGATTGGTGACAGCGCCTGGACTCATTTTGTCTTTTTAAGTTTGGGTGATGCCAATTGTTGGCCTCCAAAGAGACGGTCCTCAAGCTGCCCGATCACAGTTTTCAGTTGGGTCTGCTCAATCTGCAGATAGTGCTCACGTGTCACCCTTATTTCCTTTTGCCCCGCGAGTTTCCCCGCTGCCTCCAGATCCCCGCTGGCCATCTGGGTCTGACTCACAAAGGTGCGGCGCAGCGCGTGTGGACTTACTTTCCTAATACCCGCCCGGCGACATGTCCGGTGAAGCGCCTTTCGCAGTAGCTCGTTGCATACCGGCCTGCCGGCTTCGGTCATGAAGATCAGATCGTCCTGAAGGCGTGTTTCCGCCTTCTGCTCACTCAGGACCGCCTGAAGGCTCTCTCCGACAGGGATGATCCGCCGGCTGTCGCATTTGGGAGCACGGAATTGTGGCTCATTATTCTTGCGCCCGTATCGGATATATTGGCGGACTATTCGAAGGATAGGCCCACCAAGGGCGCCTTCATCGTAATCCTCCCACTTCAACCCTGCGAGTTCCATTGCTCGAAGACCAGTAAGAATGAGGACGCGAACCATTCGCCCGTATGAGCCCCAACAGGCATCCCAAAGACGTTGTACTTCGTCAAGCCTGAGAGTGTCTGGTTCAGACTTCTCTCGATGATCTGGGACCTTATCTATTTTGGGTCGCCTCTCAATTTTTTCCCGATCTTCGGCAACGCTAAGAATGCGGCCAAGAACGCCCGTAATGTTGTTGATGTACTTTGCCGAAAGATGACCTGCCGGATCAGCCCTTGTGACCTCGCTCACGACTTCTTGAAGCTCGGTAATGAAGTCCTGAATAAAGCTACGCTTAAACTCGCTTAGCCGGTGATCCAGAAGAGCGGTCTTCATGTTCCCGATTGGCTTCATGAAATATCTTTCGATGGTCCGCTCTTGCTCATCTATCGTCCGGGGCGAAAGTGGCTTGTTGCGGCCTAACTCCCGAAATCGGCGAAACTCAAGTAAAAACTCACCCAGCGTCGGATCGTTGGTGTAGTCTTTCTTCTCCACTCCCATCAGCTCATAGTCAGATTCATCGAACTCAAAGCGATCCAACGCAATCAGTTTGTGCGCCTTCCATCGCTCTGCCTGTTCCTGGTTTCTCGCGAGTATTTTATAGCGACGACGCACGTCCTGTTCCCCGTGTTGCGGAGGAAGATAATAATCGCAGTTCCACACTCCTCGACGATCAATGCGTTTGTACACCTTGAGGCGGTGCTCATAAATTCGTGGAATTGTCAGTTTGCTCATGTCTCGGCCCCCTTCCTTCGGGACCGAACCTTGCTTTTTTCGTGTATGCTTGGTTTCCGTCGCTGCGCGAGGAAAAAGTCTAAATCCTTTCTCAGGTAAATTCGACGACCCTTGCCGAGGTTGCAGTATGCAAGCTCACCAGTGCGTACCGCGAAGTACCGTAATGAGTCCTCAGGCAACTTCAGGTAGGCCGCAGCTTCCTCCTCGCTAAAGGTATCGTTTGGCGACGGAACCGTAACGTTCAGGGAAATGATTTGGTTGTCAAAGAGCTTCTCGTTCGTATTGGGCGCATTGCCCTGGTTTGGATTTATAATTTTTTCGTATGTTTTTTTACTGACTACCTGGCCAGGAATTTTCTGGCCTTCAGTACTAAATCCGCGCTCAGAATTTTGCGAAATGATGTCGACTCATTTTTGGAACCTCATGTAAATTTTGGATATATTTATTGTCTCATTTCATCGGCAGGGCTATTGGCCCTACTCCCCCATAGGTTCATGGACACTTCCATCAGGCTTCCACTTTTCTTTGAGTTCCAGAATTGACGCTCTTTCCCGTAAAAGCTCTATCTGCTCAAGCTCTTTTCGGCAATTGGAACTATGGACCTCAAGCATAGCTTTGTTTGCATAATCGTCTTCGGGGAACAATGACGGCTGGACATTCAGTGCGCCTTTTAGTGCAGCCATCCTCACCGTCAGAATATCCAATAACATTTCTCGATCTGCATCCCATAAGCATTGAACACAATCAAACAGCAAAGCTTGGCCGAGGTGTGTGTCCGATCGAGAGAAGCGTTCCATCAAATATTCGTGGAGAGCTTTCTTGCCAAGCTCACTGATTCGATAGCATATCCTGTCTTGCCCCCTCTGACCTTCTTTGGAACCAAGGTTTTCGACCAGGGCTTTCCTCAGAAGCTCTTCCAGCCTGTACTGGGCAGATCGTCGGGTCATATTGTAAGTCGTAAAGAAAATTGGATTGTTGCCTGTTTTTAGAGCATATTTAGAGTCAAATCTGTTCTGTAAATCGAAAAGATACCCCTCTTCCTTTTTTTTTACGATCCGCAAAAGCATTGCCGCTTGGCCGTCTCTATCGATTAGTTTACAAAGCAAATGGGAATCCTTAGGAAAATAGGGTCTTGACTCAAAAGCCACTATATTGTAGCAAAATCTGCTCGTCAAGAATTTTCTTGGCGACTTTGCGAATATGACGGACGTTGGTGCGAGGGAATGAGTTATTGCACTATAAAAAACAGCTTCCGTCCATTTTCAGGCTGAACCAGGACATATAAAAGGCTGGCATTAAAGAGGTTGGACAAGCGGTGCTGAAGGGAATACGGACCAGCCTTCGGCGCCAAATAACTAAGCAAAAACCAGAAGGAGAAGGACGATGAAGGACAAGGCAAGAGCGATAAAGCTACTCGTGCAGCTCAGGAAGTCCGCAGGATTTGAGTCTCTCAGGAGTGTCATAAGGGCCATCAAGGCAGATGGAGGTGAGTTAAGCATCGCCACGCTGTCAGGGCTTGAAGCAGGGGGCTCGCGCATCCCTACTAGGCAGACAATAACTACCCTATGCGTCATCTATGGGGCTCCTATGACAGCTCAGACTATCCATGACCTGTACACAGGGGCTCCCCAGGATACTACAGGCCGAATGTTCGTCTGCCCAATCTGTGGAGGCCACGCCGAAGATCGTAGAGGCCGCACCGAAGACCGCAGGGTAGTCCCAATCTCGATCAAGACACCTCGGTTTTAGCCACGCTAACCAGCCTTTCGTACATCTGTGCGCTCGCAGCTACTGTTAGAGGTGGAGGTTAAACCGGCGCCCGGCGTGTCTCCTGTAGATGGGCCACGCTGAACAAGGAACTTGCCGTGGACATCCTCTGCTACTGACCTGCACTATTTAAGGATAAGGAGAAGGGGCCGAGAGGCCTTTTTCTGTTGCTAGGAACCAAATATTCAGAGTCTGACCACCGTTATCTACATTCAGGAACCAATCATTAGTCCGTAAAACGCTCTCTAAAGGACCGTGGCATAGTCCTCAGGGCTGTTGCCGTCCATATAGGATCCAGTCCTGTACTCAGGCTGTCGCTCTTTTTGAGGGCATGGCAGGATCCTTGCGGCTGTCGCTCTCTTTGAGGATTGGTCCGTGCCTTGATTTGAGGACAGGCTGTGCTCTCCTTCAGGATGAGAGTCTGTCCCTTTTTTGGGCTCTCAGCGTGTTCCAAAAATCAGGCGTGCTTCCCTTTTACTTTCATCCCTCTTTTAAGACTGCTCTGTTTTGATTTATTCTATGGCTTAGATTTATCTCTCTGCCTCTTAGAATAATTATAATTATAATAAAAGAGAGAGATATGAAGATGCATGAGAACATTTACTATAACTTATTACATACTCTGGGAATCTGAGAGGATCCTGACGAAAGAGGATTTTAAGGTGTGTCAGAGTGTGTCATGATTTTTAGGATTATGAAACACTTTGACACACCAGCACACAAGGTCTGTCAGGAAATGCGTAGATTCACGCGTACAGGACTTTCCCTGAAAATATCAGACAATTGATACCCTGTACCGAATAAATAGTAGAAACGCAAAGTAGCCGGAGAATCCATCACTTTTCCAGAAAGGGCTTACCCTGCCATTTGATGACGGAACCATTAACCACGGTTAAGTACGATATGCTTTCTGGCGAATCCGGCCCGTCCTTTATCCCTCGAACGTTATACTTCCCCTTAATGCTGACCAAGGCTGCGAAGTGGCCGCCCACGGCGTAAAATGTTACATCCCAGGCCCTCAATCAATAATACTCCCTGATAAGCCAGGAGGCACGTAGAGCCTCTGCAAGGGTACCGTCGGGCAGTAAAGCAGTGGAAAACGTCTCAGATCGCCGCATTTGAGCCTTCCCTCAGTATTCAGATGTCGGGTCTGGACACCGAATTGTGTTAAATAATCTTCGATAGCCTAAAATAGTGCTAGACAAGCCCAAATCAGGCGCTATTTTAGGCCCACGGTCAATAACGCCAGACGCCTTACCGGGAGGTCATCGTGAGCAGGAAACCGCTTAAACTCTACGTGGACATCAATTTACAGGACTGGCTTAAACAAGAAGCAGTCAAGCGCTACTCCTCAGTCAGCCAGCTCGTACGAGACTTGATTGTTGAGGCCAGGGCCAATGGCAGAGAAGAAACCAAGAAGATTGGAGAAGACAAATGACAAACACAAACAAAGAACAGGCGGTGCAGCAACTCGTGCAGCTAAGGAAGTCCGCCGGGTTCACGTCGATAAGGCAAGCCTCCCGGTCGGTTTGCTTGACAGGGTACAGCTTATCACCCAGCACAATATCCCGGATCGAGAAAGGGACACACCCGCCTTCGCTACATTCCCTGGAGATACTGTGTAAGGTTTACGGAATGCCTGGAGCGGCAAAGTCGATCTTTGACCTGTACAACTCTACAGGTGAATCGCTGACCTTACCGAGTGGGTCCTCAGATCCTCCTGCCCCTAAGGCCGCTGACTTACTTAAGTCGATTATGGAGTGCCTAAAGCCTGTCCTTGAGGCCAACTCATTCCTCCGCGAACACGACTTCCCAATACGAGAGGCCGGCTATGATGAGGTAGAGAAGTCTGTCCTGAAGGGGATCCGAAAAAGCTTCCGTACCCTGCCGTCCGATCAGAAATATACCTGGTAGCCGATCCAGCCAGCTCCGCGTACAATTCACCAGCAAGCGCCGAACGTGGGAGTTGCCCGCCTTGATGATGCCGCCCCGGCGCGTATTCTCGCCGCTCGTGTACCTTACTGAAAGAAGTATGCGGCACCACCCGGCTTCGGTACCTTCCTGTATCCTACCTAAAATTTTCTTAAAATCCGGACGCGACCCTGAGTCCCTTCAGTTCGAGAGAGGACCCGCTTAGTTAGCGATCCTCAAAGTATGACGACGGATCTATGGAATAAGACTCCGAAGGCTCTGAGTGGCGCTCATGGGCATTGATGAGCCTTCCAGGCCGACGCTGGTCGAACTCGCCGTTCCGCCCGTCTGGGAGAGTCAGAGACCCCCGGCTTCGTCATTAGGATCTTGATGCCTCTTCCTCGCTTTATCTTCGAGGTGGGCTTGGTTGTGTTGGCCTTCAGGATTATCTCGTTTTCTCTCCCGGAGGCGCCGCCGGCACTCTTAGAGCCGGAAGACTGATTGCTCACCTGCTGTATGTAGTCGGTGGACCCCCACTGCGATAACGTAGCCGGTGCCGTTTATCTCGTAGGCCTCGCTCGTATCCCATGCGTTGCCCGTACCACCGGCCAACGCAGCCACCGTCACTGTGCTAGCGTCGTTGTCAGTGATGATGCCGCTCGACCCGTCCGTGGTGTTGAATATAAAATACGCTATCAAGGCATCGACTACGAAGGCGGCAGTAGAGTCAGTCATCACCGTGGTGCTGGTAGCCGCTTTCTGTAGCCCTGCCCTGCAGCCTGTGTTCCTGTTGTTGATGTGGATAGTCGGCCTAAGGCCCCCTGTCATGCCGCCTCCGGCGGGTACGGTCGCTGAGTGCCTTCCCGCTGGTTGAATGATCAGATCCCCTGAAGCAGGCTAAGCGGGCCGGCAGGGTTCTTTTCCTTGGACCTCATGCGGATGGTTGCCCCTTGCCTCCGTCGGTGAGCTTGGCGCGGTCTGATGCCTTGCAGTAAATCCTAGACGTAATGCCTCCCCCTTTCTTGTCAGTAGACACATCCGGCGCCGGGCTGGGCGTTGAACTGTTTTTGACACCGCCGTCACCCTGGGCTCCTTCTCTCGGAAGCAGTGCATAGATAGACCTACCAACTAAACCCGACGTGGGTACTTTGGTGCTTGCCGCAAGGCAAGCATGACGGGATGGTACATAGGGGGGGGTGACAAAACAAGGCGTATTTGTATTCTTTAATAGTTACAGATGTGCCTTGTTTTGTCACCCCCCCCTACGGTAGTTTCTCTACCCACAGACACTTAACCGAGGGACCAAGCTGTGTGAGCAGGTGGGGGCGGCGGTGTCGTATACACTTTAACGCCAAAGAAAACCCAGTCACTGTCGTTGGGTACTCAACAGGCAAGGGACGTGACGGAGATGCTCTTCCCCCTGCCCTCTGTGATACTTGCTCTCAGGGGGTCGTATGTAGCCTTCTACGGGTCATCTACTATACGGGGGAAGACAACACTCCCGGCGCCGGTACCCCTGGTGAAGGCTACTCTCTCTATGAGGGAGGTACTGTACTGGATATGTTAACAAGACATTTGAACACCTGTTAACGCCTGTTAACACTACTTTGTCAGGAAACGCTTAGAACACAAATGATTCAATGGCTTGAGGTATAGGGGGGTAGCAATTTTGCTGGCTCACGTATGTTTATTTCCCGGACGCAGGAGGTACACTCTGACTCTGCACACGATCACCCCCTATATCGACCCGTTATGGGCAATTTGCCTGTATTCTACGGCCTGTGCTACAGACCTCGTGATTCTACGCTCTGTACGCGAACCTGCTCATTGTATCATTTAAGGTATCGTATCCTACGATCTGTATCCTGTGCGTTTCCTACAATGTCTCATCCACTCTTTCACACATCAATTGTCACTGCCTCCAGCCTCTCCTCCTGCGCCGATTACTACCACTGTTTAGGTGGAAGTTTTTCCGGCGCCCGGCGTGTGTCCTGTGGATGAACCAGGTTGTACCTGGAGAAGTCCCGTAGGTGTGTGGTCCCCCTCGTTGCCTGCGGTGAGAGCGCCCTCCTTATGAATCACCCAAATTTTCTGACCTTTTTCCCCATAAGAGTAATGAAAGAGAACTCCATAATAATCCAATTCTTTTCCCGAAAGGAAGCTCACCATGAAAGTCAAGATTCTCAAACTCGGCCATTCCGCCCGTCAAGCCGATGTCCCCGCCGGATCCTCCGTCCAGGATGCTCTCAACAAATCTGACTTCGACGGCACCGGTTATTCCCTCACCATCAACGGCCTGGGGTGCTCCACCGGGGCTGCGGTCAGTGACGGCGACATCGTAACCATGACGCCCAAAATCGAAGGCGGCTGCTAAACCCTCCTCGTCTCATTCCCTCCGAAAACATCCCCACACCTGGCCGGGGCAGAGGTTTGTCCTCTCCCCGGTCCTCGCCTTGAAAGGAGGCGTTCGATGATCAACGGAGAATGCACAGAGCCGTTGCGGAGCTTGCTTGAATTTGAGAGCCAAAGGCTTGGCTTGCCCATCAGCTATCATCGTGTGGACCTAGACCTCGATTTGCCCGCGGCGAAAACATTCAAACCTGAGATTGAAATCTATCTGCACTTCGACTATCAGCCCCAGTCATTCTCGATACCCGTCAACGGCGATGAGCTTGTCCAAATCCGCACTTCGGTTTGCTCGGAAGTGCCGGACAGCGATGCTACGCCGGTAGGCCCGCAGATCAACGGAGAGATGGTTCCCCTGGCCTACGTAAATGGCCGGCGGATTATCATCCCTTTCGATTTAGAATGCTTGGAGCCCCTCAACGGTGCCTCCAACGTCATCAACCGCGTGTTTGATGTGATAGCCGATTTAGCCATGAATCGGGCCGCGGAGTTCATCGGAAAGTACTCATTCAAAGTAGAGGAAGAAAGCTTCGCGGGCGTCATGACGCGGGCGCTGGAGAAAAGTATCCA
>Ga0307990_1004102_pt1 | contig 10813 bp, 2 predicted proteins | sample EllFjometagen129_FD_203168 | JGI IMG/M metagenome (GOLD analysis project Ga0307990, IMG submission 203168) | Marine microbial communities from Ellis Fjord, Antarctic Ocean - #129 | ecosystem: Environmental > Aquatic > Marine > Unclassified | place: Southern Ocean | collected 2014-10-08
TCCCGCCGGAGTTACCGCTGAGCAATACCTGCTGCAGATTTTGGCCATACGTAATCTCTGAAGCGGTCAAATTTGAAAGAACCGGCGTGTCCCGGGAAACAACTAGGTCGTTTGTGGTCGCGCCTTGATAATTTGCGTCATTAACTGTCGCAATAACTTCATAGGTTCCAACCGCCACAGGCAGTTCGGTTCCACCGTTATAAGTAAGATCCGCGATCAATCCTTCAGGATCGGTCGTTACGGTGGCCGCATGAGCGGCCCCATCGTAGATATACTCCAAATTATCCAGAGAGACGGAAGCGGAAGCTTTCGAAATCACCAAACTGTTTGTGGCCGTACCCTGATAAATCGTGTCATTAATCGTCGCAACCACCGTGTAGGTTCCGGCGTTAACCGGAACATTTATTACCCCGTCATAGGTGACATCAACCGTCTCAACGAAAGAATCTGTCCCGACGGAAGCTTCATGGCCTGAGCCATCATACGTATAGCTCAGGTTGGAAAGCGTTACCGTCGCATTGGCCTTGGCGATCGTATAGGTATTGGTGATCGCAACCGCTGCTTTCCAGCTATCGTCCCCACTCTGGGAGGCCTCGACCTCAACCGTGCCTGCGGCGGAAAACGTCAGGTTGGTGCCGTCTGTAATGACAGCATGACCGGAACCCACCGCAAAAACGATCGGCAAGCCGCTGGATGCCTCTGCCGTCAACACGGGCTGATCCGTTGTTAAAAAAACGCGGCTATCGATCGGCAAAAAGGTGCTTATCGTTTGTGTTTCCAGCATCTCATAGGCCCCCATATCCACAGCAGACTCAATAATCCGGTGATATCCATCCAGATCTATGCTCCCGACGACGAGCGCATTACTCCCGCCATTGATACAAGGCGATCCCCCCTGAAGATGAAAATCATACCCCTCCAAATCCACAAACAATGGATCCGAGGTGCTACACCCGTCCACTTCGTTCGTCACTCCGTTGAATGCGCAAACATGATGGGCCACCCCATAGTTTTCGAGTCCGAAAAGATCTCCCCCGCTGTTTCCCCATACGATGGAATTGTTCAGCGTGCCTCCCTCGAAAAATTCAACACCGCCTCCGCTCTGCCCCGCTGTATTTCCGCTCACGGTCACATTATTGAGAGTTCCGCCGCCAGAACACTCCACGCCACCGCCATATCCCGTAGCGTTATTGGCATACAAACAACTGTTGTTCACCGTTCCGCCCGCATTCATATAGAGTCCACCGCCAAAATAACCGGCTCTGTTTTCACTAATTTCGCACAACTGGAGAGTTCCACCTTTGTGAAGGTAAACGCCTCCCCCGAATTTATGGGCAGAGTTTCCCCGAATGAAGCAATTGGAGACCGAGCAACCCGCCCCCATCCAGATCCCGCCACCGGACTCCTCCAGAAACGACGAGGTTGTCGAGGCCTGGGCATGGCCATTCGTCACCGTAAATCCAACCAGCGCACAGCCATTGGTCATAAACAGTCCACGAACGGCTGCCGCCCCTTCGATCGCTGTAACAGACGGGCCGTTCACCGAGCACAAGGTGATTGGTTTTGCCATCATCACCCGATTCATCAGGACAGAGCCGGAAGCCGCTTTTCCGCCACTATTATACGTCCCGTTCGTTGCCCAGACTGTACCCCCGGAGTCAACGGCATCCACCGCTGCCTGCAACGTCTGCTTGGCGGTCGTCCACTGCAATCCATCAAATGCATCGCACCCGTTTACTGCGTCGGCGTAGATGACCGAACCATCAACCTGATACGCATCAAAAAGCCAAAATTCCCCAAGTGATGTCGATTGGATTAAGAAATCTGCATAGCCCAGGCTAGAGGCGGGCATGAGTACAGAAACCCAATTCGTGCCCTGATCGAGAATGGTTGCGGCCGTACCATTCACCAGCACATTGGTGATGTCCGTTCCGCTACCCAACGCCGTTACGGCATTCGTAATAACCACACGGTTTCCGCCCCCACTGGGGCCGCTACGCGGCTGCGGCTCGGCCAGATATTCATGCGCTCCGATATCCACCGACACACCGGATATACGCGAATGCCCATAAAAATCGGTCAGCCCCGCTACCCCGCCGTTTTCTCCGGCGCCAATACATGGAGAGCCGAACTCCAATTGAACGCGATCCATCGCGGCATCCAGAAAGAGCGGGTCCTCACTCCTATTCCCGGGCACGGCCGGCCAAGTGCAACTGCTGGAAACCGACCCTGTAAAATTGGTATCGGTTAACAGATCATAGTTATAATTCACGCGGGCGGCATTGCCCCACAAAATGGAATTCTGAACGGTTCCAGTCTGATTGAAAAATACTCCGCATCCGTCGTAAGAGGCGATGTTGCCAACCACCGTACTGCCCTCCAGGGTTCCTCCCTGATCAAAAAACACACCGCCACCGGTTGCCAATGAATGATTCGTAGCACTGTTTCCGATCAAGAGGCTGTCGAACAGCGAACCGCCCTCTTTAAAATAGACTCCACCACCATCATCACCGACCGCATTGTAATCCAATCGACTACGGAAAACCGTTCCGCCCTTATAAAAATAGAGCCCTCCGCCATCGTTGCCTGCCCAATTTTCAGAAAGCGTGCAATCCTGCAATTCACCGCCTTGGTTGATATAGGCCGCACCGCCATACCAATTCGCCGTATTATTCGAGAATGTACTTCGAACAACCGAACCGCCGGTGTTGAAAAAGGCGCCCCCGCCATCGTAATCGGCCGAACATCCAGAGATTACACAATTCGATACTGCGCCCCCGCCGTCCAGATAAAGCCCGCCACCTCGTGAAGCTTCTCCTTCGCCGGTTTTCGTGAAACCATTCGTTAGTGTAAACCCACTTAAAACCGCGTCCTTTATTAAATAGGCACACCTCACGGCCGAAGCGCCCAAAGGCCCCTCCCCAACGATTGAGGTCACGGTCGGGCCATTCACGCTCTGAACCGTAACCTCCTTATTCAACACGACCCGTGTAGCCAATCCAACAGCGTTAGAGCTACCTGCAGCATATAGGCCATTCGTCACCCAGACCGTGTCGGATTCAACGGCTACATCAACGGCAGACTGAATGTTGGTGGCTGCGGTCGCCCAACTAGAAAAAGGAGAAAGATGGGTGCCGTTTGTCGAAACAAAAAAATCGGCTGCCGAAACCGCAAGGGCTCCCCCCCAAATAATCATGAAAATAAAAGAAAGAAGGGCTTTCATTTTTTTATAGGCAGGGAGGGTTTCTCTGCACATTTCTTTTCATTTTTCTTATATCGAGCTAGCTCCTGATTCCTTTCTTCGCTGGATAGATATCCAGCTTCTTTAAATCGGCTGATTCTTTTTTGATACTTCAGCCTCATCTTCTCTTCTGAACTGGGTATTACCGGATCCGGAAAGCGCTTTTTTGCTCGGGCCCGATCCATTTCAGCAAGACTTTTCAACGGGATTTTAAGGAGGGAACCATCCACCTGTCGCAAGGTGATGGTCTGTCCGTTTCGAGCCACCAACGTGGCTTGGATGGCATGATTCGCTGCATTGGTCCAACTCTCACCCAAGGCGGTAGTCCCCAGAGACACAACGATACAAATAAGCCGAAGGTCGATGCCAAAAAGCGTGGAATTCAAGTTCATGGTTCGTTCCGTTATTTAACCGTCAACCGCACAAATTTTGAGGCGTTGTCCACGCTGAAATAAACCGTCTTAAAATAACCGTCACCCGCAATAACTTGAGGCACCGTTTCCGCATCCGGCTCAAAGGCGACAGGCAGGTCTGACCAGTCTTCCGTCTTTAACTGCCCGGTCTGCTGAATCCGGTAGCTGAACCCGTCGATCGAAAGAAACTCGAATTTCAGCCGACCGTTTTCAAGTTGTTCCAAACGATCCAGCGCCAGCCGGTCATAGGCCAAGAAGGGGAATGTCCCCGATAGAAATTCCTTGCGATTACTCATTCCATCGCCATCAAAATCGTCACCTGGATTGACATCCTCCATCGTCAGCAAGACTCCCCCAGACTGTTGAATCAACAGTTGTTCCCAGGCATCCGGCAACCCATCGCCATCGGAATCTACTGCAGCCATCAGGTCAAGACGCCGGGTCCCTCCGAATTCCGGTACTCGAAGCTGATTGACCGGAGTCACGGGCATTTCAACCCCTTGATAACGCACTTTGATATCAAGCAAATCCCCAGAGTGCACAGCATAGGCGGCATAAGACGTTCCTCCACTGTCCATTTCGATCTCCACCTGATAATTTATACCCATATCACGAAGCCCGGCAACTTGATAGCTCACCACTTCTTGAGTGCCATGCATTAAACAAATTTCGGCATCCTCTGTATAAGGATAGCCATGCGCATCGCGAATGACTCCAAAATACGTCACGCTGGGAAGCGGAACCCCGGCCTGCGCAAAACAGGCGGCCAGCACCCATATTAAATTAATTTTTTTCATCATCTATTTTCCCCACCCCTTCATCATTTGATGATCCCTTATTCAATATTAGATATTCATTAGTTTCCCGAATACGAATAGGTTTCAAAGAAGATTTTGATGTCATCCACTCCGTTTTCGGTACGAACACCCGGCGCGTCCTCACGGCCATGTATAAAGCGATCCAGTCCTTCATCGGCATCGGACAGCAACGTGCCGCCCGGAATGATCAGCAACCACTTCGTATTCCAGACGGAACGCCCGATGAGGCGCGAATTATTGATCACTTCACTGGCGTTAAAATCGCCGCTATCGTGATAAGCCCGCATTGATGGGAATTTACGGATATCGAAGAGTTCATTCGAGAGGGTATCTTTTAACACGCTCCAGTCGGGGGAGTCCCAGTCCTGGTCGCTCAACGGGTACGGTACCGGCAGCGCCTGATCGGCGACCTGCCAGTTGCGAATAGTATCGAGCTGGTCGGAAGGCACCCGCATTCGGTCCACTCCGACCGGCACCAGATACACGCGGGGTTGATTGGCCACGCCCGATGTGAAGGCATTATCGAAATTACTGAACCAGACACCAGCACTGCGAATCTTGGTGGCAAAGTGCGTCGAATCGTAGGCATTATCTCCGCCCGCCAGATCCTGTCCAAAATAGTTTTTCCGGAACTCAATCGTGGTGGAGAACGGAATCACTAAGGCCGGCTCAACCGCTTCCTGCGGGGTGAACGGCAGGCAATTACGTTTAAATTCTGACAGATCGAGCAGGTTTTCGACGCGATACTTTTCGAGCGTATAGCGCCAGTTTTCGTCGCTGGAATCCCCCGCAGGAGCAATTCGAAACAGCTCGCTACGCAGTGAAAACCGACCCGTTTCCCGTTGCGGATTATTAAAACCGAGTCGCCCATCGAGCACATCCCAGTTCGCCTTCATCCGGGCCAGAATGTCGGCCAATCCGGGATCACCAACTGCCCCCCCCACCAAGGGGTCTCCATCGCTACTGAAGCGACCCAGTGTGCGAGATTTCACGATTTGGCTCATAAAGTCACGTCCAGCGGTATATTGCGCGTCACTAGCAAGCAGTCCGGTTTCGTAGTCATAGGCCTTTGCCGCCAGATAGCAGTAACGCGCCGCCATATCGAATGATTCGCTATAGCGTTGCAGCTCGTCGTTACGGAAGATCTGATAAGCCATATTCCGATAGCGTTTGGCATTCAAATCCGACGCCCAGTTCATCCGCATTCGCTCGCGTTCTACCAATAGTGCATCCGCCTTCGCCAAAACAGCCGTATACTTCATCCGGCTGGTTTGCACCGATTGCAACGCGACCTGCATTCGGAGCATCGGAGCCTTCTGAGCCGCCACCTTCTCCTTGAAGCTAAGGAGATCGATCGATAGATCATACGACCCGTTTGCCTCATCAATCGCCTTCTCCATGGCTTCCGCCACCTCTTTCATGGCGATATCCAATCCTTCAAATACCCCTAATTGCGCCGTTTCAAATACGGCGTCGGCAGCTCCCTTGGTCGCCATGACAGTGGATAACACACTACGAGTAACCGATCCAGCATCCACCGTCAGGCCCACGGCAGTGGGTTGTGCAGCAGACACCGCTTTTATCGTATCTTCGAATACTTCCCCCCATATATTAAAGACATCCACCCCCTTCTGGAGGGCCAGCTTGGTGTAGTACAAACCCTCAAGCCACCCCTTGCGGTAATACTCTGCCGATTCAATATCTGCATCGCGCAAATATTTTGCGCTTAACCGGTTGGATAAATTCACAACCGCTTGAGCCGCGCCCGCGCAATCCTGACGAGCCACATCCAGTCGATTCAAATCTTCCAGATAAGCGGAAAGCGTAATCTGAATCTCTCCTTCGGCGCGACGTTGCCCCACATAGCTATCCGGCTTCGTAGGAATCCCCGCGGCATCGACCACAATATGATTGGTTATGGATGTCGATGTCACGACCGGGACCGTCACATTAATGTCGCCGAGGTCTCCTTCAAACAGGCCATTCAGCGCCTCCACCAGATTGGGGTCCAAATCCACCTGTTGCGTATAACTTCCATCCTCATATCCGGTTGTTTCATAACTCGTATAGACCAGAGCCAACGAGGTCTGCTGCTCCGCCGTATCATACCGGTCAACATATTGATAATGAACCAAATCGGGACCGGCATAATCTTGCGAATATGTCTTTCCTACGCCGATATCATCGGCGTAGGGATACCCACATAGTTGAATCAATTGACGGGTTATGGCCGCCTCTTCCTCATCCATCGTCTGGTCAAACGAACATGCTTCATTTTGATCCCGCAAGGCCTGTGCACAGTTTTGCACGCGATTAAAGATTTCTACCGACTGCTGCAAGGCCGACGTGGCCCGGGTATAAATCTGCTCAAAGTGTGTCTCTCCGGCATCAATCCCAGCCGAACTAATATCAAACGGAACCACATTTGCGGCCAGCCCCAACGGATTGAGCCTGCTATCCACTGCATTCAACTGCTGCTGAACGGCACGTCCAGCTTCCGCCAATTCCTTCAATTCCGGAACCGTCTGGCGATCAATAATCTGAATGCCCGAATGGCCTCCATCCACATCCTGATCCGGCAGCAGCGAATTGGCCGCCAGCCAATCAAAATAGCACCCCTGTCCGACGCGCGACGCCCACTCCGCCACACCCCACGCCCGATCGGTATTGCTGTCCTGTTGTTCGGACCAAACGGCATCCACACCTTCCTGATAATCCTGACGGTATGTTTTGTTGAGAATGTCCAACCCGGCCCGGGCTTTCGCCGCGGCGGCAACAGCAAACTTTTTCTCGTGCAGATAGGAGACCATCACATCGCTATCGCCCACCAACAAGCCTTCCACCTGCGGCAACCAACTGTAATGCGGATGATTCATCAGCTGATAATAGAACTGCATCGCACTTAAATAATGTCCCCAGGCATCGCCATGCCCCTGCGGATAGAGAATCCGCGCATCCCCTTCATCGAGACTGCCGTTCTGATTCCCCTTCAAATCGCTGATTCCATAATTCAGTGCATAGGCCACCTGACCGCCGACGATGTCGGCCGTAAAGTTCCACGGCAGGCGATTGAAGAAGGGATATTCCGTCACGGGCGGATTCAGTGAATCGTCGCGACCGCGCAACAGAGCCAGCTCTTCCGAAAGCAGATCGGGCAGCTGATTTTGGAAGCAGAAAATGGATGAGATCGTCGAAGCCGAAACCGCATCATCGGCTCCAAGCGTAACCGTTGGATTAAGCGCATCGGCATAGGCTTCATTCCCGAGCATCGTATAGAAGTCAGAGAGTCGCCCGGAAACCATCATCAACGCCAGCGACAACTCGTCTTGCGCATCGACATTCGCATCAATACTCAAATCACACGCATCCTCAAAGATCTTCTGATAGATCAAAATCAGCCCGTATTCGTCCAGCGCTTCGTAGTTCAGCGGCACATCGCCATTATACGGCGCCCCGGCCTGTTGCAGCATGCTCAGCGAGCTATCGACTGCATAATTCATATAATCACGAATACGCTGATCAAACGGATTCACGGCTTTCATCACCCGTTTAATCCACCCTTCGCAGAGCTGCGGATCGGTCCAGGCGGCCCAATTGGTTCCAACCACCGAAATAACATTCGCATCCAGTGCCCGGTAGCGGCAACGCAGATAATGATCCGACAGACCGAACACACCCGCATCGCCAATGGTCGCGGAATCCACGCCGGCATCCTCAGCATAATATTTCCAGTTGGAACTCTCCTCATCTGGCGCGCTGCCATCATTCGGATCGGCATATTCCCAGCGGAATTCATAGCGATCCGCTTTTCCTGCAAAGTCAGCCGTGTAATGCAACGACGACATTTTATCGAGCGGATTGACCGATTGCAGCATATCCAATTGACCTTGATACAGCTCCGGTTCCACTTTGATAACGGATAGGCTCACCACTTCAGAAGAATCCACCAAATCAGGATTTTTGCCGTCGTTAAAGACTAACGTCACATACCCACTCCCCAATCCTTCGGTTGAAAGCGCATACGAATCAACGGCCTGCTCATCATTGACGATCGAGACCACACTCATCGGCAACGCATCTACCGAATTGGTCCAGGTGTCGTCCAGGCCACGGATCTTTGAATCATCGAGCAACGCGACCTTGTTGCTTTCGGTGAGCAGATTAAGCAGCAGATAACTGTGTTCATCGGTCCGCTCCTGATAACTACCGGTCAACTGCAACTCTTCATCGTCTGCGGCCAACGAATTCCAATAGAGCCGCGAACGCAACAATGGCGGCAGTTCGCTAAAGAGGGTGAACCCCGACGCTGGGTCGCGATAAGACTTCATTCCCGCAGGGATTGTCTCCAACGCAACCTTTCTCGCTTGTGTTGGATCAATCAGGGTTACACTCCGCGCGGCTTCATTCTCGCTGGTGGATTGCTGATAGATTACGTCGACACTGAGCTGCCCGCGCACCGCTGGTAATCCATTTTTTGCGGTAGTAAGCGTATCGCCTATATAGAGGCCCGGAACCTCTTCCGGCCAATTCAAAATATAGGTGTAATCCACCGGATCAGAATCCGTTCCGGACCAGGCAATCAAATCGCCTTCAGCATGAGTGGTTCCAACTGGATACCAAAACGAGGATTGATTCGGATAATAAAAATTCGCAACAATATTGGTAGAACCCCCATCGTTTCCGCCCTGTTGCGCCCAATAGCGCCCGTTTCGGTCTTCGAACGGTTCAAGAGCTGAAACAAACGAATTTTCCGAGTTCCACGTTGGCACCAGTTGATTCAGTGGCGTGGGCGCCTGAATCATCATGCCGGCATCCAGAAACTGCTCAAAACGATAAACGTCATTAGAAACAACCACCTTGAAGGCCATCATATCCGGCGTTCCGGTCAGATCGTTATATTCCACCAAAACGAACGGTTCTGAGGTATTCGTGCTGTTCAAATCGTTCCGTAGCGCAAAGACATTTTCCTGAATCATCAGCGCATGTTCTTCATTCGGATTGTACCCGGCTTCATCCGGATCGGCTTGAGCGTAAACCACGGGGGCCGTGCCCGTCAGACTCACGCCGGGAAGAGCGGTTGGCCGCCCGCCCAAAACGCAAAGTGTAGCGTTATAATCCACATCCGTTTCGTCCGCATTGAAATGAGCGTAATAAGCCAATGCTGACGGCGCATCTAGAACAGGAAGCCGCATCGAGCCGTGCAATTCATCCGCACTGCGTTGTGTATTCCAGATTCGAAATTCATCCAGCAACCCCGATAATTGACCGGCATATAAAACACCGCTTCCGCCGAAATCATTCGTTAGCCGTTTAAATGCAACCAATCCACCATCCAAAAACAACCGGGTCTCCCCGCTGGCCGAATGCGTTGCCGCCACATGATGCCACACACCGATTTCCACAAATTGAGAACCCGTCACCGTCGTCGATCCCAGATCTAACGAAAGAAGTCCATCATTCCAATACATCTTCCATTGCGAACCCTGCGCACACAAAACACCATGGGTACTATCCGGCTTAATCCACGCCTCCACGCTAAATGCGCTTGCCGTGCCAAACCGCCCGATGGTTGAATCGGGTATAATAAAGCCGGAAACATCGCATTGCAGCGCGGCAATGCCGTTGGTTTCCATCGTCATGCCGAGACCGCCACGACCGCTGGCCACCACAATCTCGTTGGCATTCGCTGGCCACGTATTCGTGTAGCTATTCACCATCGATGGGAAATAGAGCGGGGTAGGCAATTTTACCTCATCGGCGCCCGTACCCGTCATCGTCCAGTATTTAGATGCATTCGCCCACCAAACCTCCAGATTGCCCTGATTCACCCCGTAAATAGAGGATTCCATCGGCTCCGCAGACGGATACGCCGTCGGATAGTTGTAATAATGCGAATTATAGCCATCTCCCGTCGGTGTGTAGAGATAGCCTGGCCATTCCGCCATGCCATCCGCATCGCCCACCGGTTCCAACTGACTGGCAATCTCCCAAACCTGCGGCGTGCTGACCGTGCGGTCAACCGCTTCCACCGATTCAAACCAGACATCATTTTCCGATGTATACCGTATTAGAAATTGACCCAGTTCCTTCGTATACAAAGCCCCATCTTCCACGAGGGCAAATACGTCACTCGATCCAGACTCGCCCGCTTTCGTTTGATAGGGCAGCACTTCCACCGATAAATCCGCCGGAATATAAACCTTCGGCTCAAAATCTTCGTCTGCCAGATTTCCTCGCACAAATTGTTGGCTATTCGTTCCCCACGTAACGCCATAAATATCAACCTCAAACGGCCAGACCACATCCAGTTTTTCTTTGGCTTTCCAATAAATTTCGATTTG
>Ga0307990_1004103_pt1 | contig 10812 bp, 1 predicted proteins | sample EllFjometagen129_FD_203168 | JGI IMG/M metagenome (GOLD analysis project Ga0307990, IMG submission 203168) | Marine microbial communities from Ellis Fjord, Antarctic Ocean - #129 | ecosystem: Environmental > Aquatic > Marine > Unclassified | place: Southern Ocean | collected 2014-10-08
CATACAAAACCTAAATGGGATTGGAATTATTGCACCTCTTCTTGCAAGTGTGATGCTGGTGAAGGAGATTGTGATTCTGATTCTCATTGTAATGATGGATATTGTGCCCAAAATGTGGGTGCGAATTATGGAAAAAATTCAGGTTTAGATGTTTGTGAAATTAAAGAATCATCTAAATGTTCAGACGGAACTCTTTACAATAAATGTTCTACAACAAAACCAAAATATTGTTCTAATGGAAATTTAATAAATAAATGTAGTTCTTGTGGATGTGTTTCAGGACAGCAATGCCAGAGTGATGGGAGTTGTAAAAGTGAAAATGTTAAATGTGGAACTTATTCTTACCAAACTCCTATTAATGCTAAAGCAATTAATAAATATTCTAGTAGTCATTCTGCTGAAAAAGCAATTGATGGTAAAATAGATAGTTATTGGCTTAGTAGAATACATCAAACAAAACCCTGGATTTATTTTGATTTAGGAAAGGAAAAATGCATAAACAAGGTTAAATTAAGTCTTCCTAAAAATTATGCTCGTATTAGGTTTAATATATATGTTTCTAATGATGCATCTAATTGGATAAGTGTAAAAAAAGGTTTAGAAATTAGTGAAGGAAGCAAATTTGTAGAGTTTAATTTTAATGAGATTATTGCACGATATATGAAAATTGAGGATTATATGGTTTTTAATGAGGATAATCATGGGGCTTTATCAGAAATTAAAGTGAATGTTGCAGATTATACTTCTGAAATTAAAAAATGTTCTGATGGAACTTTATATAATTCCTGTTCTACAACAAAACCAAAATATTGTTCTAATGGAAATTTAATTAATAAGTGTAGTAGTTGTGGATGTTTATCAGGACAGCAATGCCAGAGTGATGGGAGTTGTAAAATTCCTGTTAAAAAATGTTCAGATGGAACTATTTATAATCAATGTTCATCTACAAAACCAAAATATTGTTCTAATGGAAATTTGATTAACCAGTGTAGTAGTTGTGGTTGTGATGCTGGAAAAGAATGTCAGAGTGATGGTAGTTGTAAGGAAAAAGAAAGCAGTATAGAAGCAAAGATTAATGTTGAAACAATAAAAGATGAATATAATATTGGAGAAAATGTTAAGTTAGATGAATTTTCTGAAGAGAGCCAATCTTTTGATTCATATTCTCAAAATTTAGAAGATGAAAGAAATATGGAATTAATTGATGAGTTTTCAATGTTTAATTTGCCTAAAGAAAATGTTTATGGGTATATAATAGAATTCAAAGAGAAATCTGTTCTTGAGAAAAAATTAGAAGTTGAAGATGAAATAATTTTTATAGAAGAGAAATTAGAGCAAGTTAAAGCAGAATATGAAGAGATTGATAAAGAGGGTTTGAATTTTATAAATCCTGCTTCAGTAAGTTCAAGAAGTTTTAAGAAATTTCAGATTTTCACAAATAATAGAAAACTTAATTCTTTAAAAAATAATTTTGATTCTGAACTTGAAAATCAGGAAAAAAAGATATTTATCGAGCATGAAAATTTCAAAAATAATTTAATTCAAGCTGGACAGTTTATGGGGATTACTGGAAATGCTATAAATGAAAATAATATTAAAGAAGCAGTTGAATTTACTAAAACATTTAATGGAATTGTTCTAGATATTTCTGAAAGTGAAGCTTTTATTCTTAAAGAAAAGTTTGATGAGGTAAGGGAAGTTCATCCAAATATAGAAGTTAATATAACTTTAATGGATTCTGTTCCCTTAATAAATGTGGATGATGTTTGGAAGTTAAAGGATAGTCAGGGAAAACGAATAACAGGGGAAGGTATGACTATTGCTATAATAGATACTGGAGTAGATTATACTCATCCTGATTTAGGAGGATGTTTTGGGAGTGGTTGTAAAGTTGTTGGAGGTTATGATTTTGCAAATGATGATAGTGATCCAATGGATGATCATTATCATGGAACTCATTGTGCAGGAATAGCTGCAGGAAATGGAGATTGGGATAAAGATGGAATTGTTGAAACAGGAGAGGGTTTAAGTGGAGTAGCACCTGATGCAAAAATTTATGCATATAAAGTATTAGATTTAAATGGGTTGGGAACTCCTGCTAAAATAATTTTAGCTATTGAAAGTGCAGTAGATCCAAATCATGATGGAGATTTTTCTGATCATGTTGATGTGATTAGTTTGAGTCTTGGAGGAGGAAATAGTCCTGAAAGTCCAGAGTCAAAGGCAATTAATCGTGTAGTTGAGAATGGAATAATATCTGTTGTGGCTGCAGGAAATTCTGGGCCTAAAAATTATACTGTGAAGAGTCCTGGAGCAGCATTAAGAGCAATAACAGTTGGAGCAATATATAAAAAAGATTATTCTGGGACTTTTTGGGGAGATGAAAATCCAAAGGCAAATCAAGTAACAGCTTTTAGTTCAAGAGGTCCTGTTAGATGGGCTGGAGGAGAAATTATAAAACCAGATATAGTTGCTCCAGGAGCTTTTATATGTTCTGCAAGATATGATAATGTTTTTTCAGAAGGGGAATCTAAATTCTACAAGCCTTGTTATGATAATAAACATGTTCAAGTGGCAGGAACATCGATGGCAACACCTTTTGTTGCTGGTGCTGCAGCTTTGATTAAACAAGCTCATCCAAATTGGAACACTCTAGAAATAAAAGCAGCTATTAAAAATACTGCAAAAGATTTAGGTTATCCTCAGAATATTCAGGGAGCAGGAGCAATAGATGTTTTAAAAGCTGTTAATCTTCAGTCAGTTCAAAAATGCTCAGATGGGACTCCTTATGGTTTTTGTTCTTATACAATTCCTTTGTATTGCAAGAAAGGAAATTTAATTAAAAATCAATGCCTTCTTTGTGGATGTTCTTCTGGAGAAGAATGTTATGCAGATGGTAGTTGTAAAAAAGATGATAATTTTTTCCAAATAACTTTTAATTCAAATCTTCAACAGGATCCTGTAATTTATGGGGATAAAATTGTATGGGTTGATATGAGAGATACTAATCTAAAGATTTATCATTCTAATGATATTTATATGTATGATTTGTCAAAAAATACCCTGACTAAGATAACTGGCAGTTCAGATGATCATGTATTTTCTCCTGCAATTTATGGGGATAAAATTGTCTGGGCAGATAAGGATGGAGATTCTAGTTATATTTATGATAACCTTGATATTCATATGTATGACATATCAAAAAATACTGAAACTAAAATAACAACTAATAAAAAAAGCCAGTTTTCTCCTGCAATTTATGGGGATAAAATTGTCTGGAGAGATGATAGAAATGGAAATTCTGATATTTATATGTATGATTTCTCCACAAATACTGAAACTAAAATAACAACTAATAAAGAAAACCAGTTTAATCCTGCAATTTATGGGGATAAAATTGTCTGGGAAGATAAGAGAAATGGAAATTATGATATTTATATGTATGATTTATCTAAAAAGATTGAAATCCCTTTAGTAACTGAATCAAATTCTCAATATGATCCTGCAATTTATGGGGATAAAATTGTCTGGGAAGATAAGAGAAATGGAAATTATGATATCTATATGTATGATTTATCTACAAATACTGAAACTCAGATAACAACTAATAAAGAAACCCAATCTTCTCCTGCAATTTATGGGGATAAAATTGTCTGGGAAGATAAGAGAAATGGAAATTCTGATATTTATATGTATGATTTATCTAAAAAGATTGAAATCCCTTTAGTTACTGGAATTCATTCACAAAATAATCCTGTAATTTATAAGGATAAAGTGGTTTGGATAGACTGGAGAAATGGAAATTCGGATATTTATATGTATGATTTATCAAAAAAATGTTCAGACGGAACTCTTTACAATAAATGTTCTACAACAAAACCTTTGTATTGCTCTAATGGAAATTTGATTAATCAGTGTAGTAGTTGTGGATGTCCTAGTGGACAGCAATGTCAGAGTGATGGTAGTTGTAAAATTTCTGTAAAAAAATGTTCTGATGGAACATCTTATTCTAGTTGCTCTTCTAAAAAACCCTTATATTGTAATAGTGATGGCAAATTAGTTGAGGTGTGTTTTATGTGTAATTGTGATTCTGGACAGCAATGCCAGAGTGATGGGAGTTGTAAAGAAGAAGAAAAGCAATTACCAAAATCTATTTTAAAAAATACAGGTAGTATTGATTTAAATGGTTATTTGATTATGAAAATTCAAAAATTAGAAGGGATTGTTTGGGTTGATGAAAAAATAATAGTGGATGATTTTTCTAAAAGTAAATTAAGGAAAATAAGTGTTGGAGGATATTTATCTTTAGGAGAAATTTGGGATAGTGCTGGAAATTATATTGCTCAAAGACAGGGGAGATTTAGAGTTTATGTCGCTTTGCTTGATGTAAATGGAAATGTTATTGTTACCAGTAGTGATGAAAAAATTGAAGACTCATATAAATTTTCTGTGATTGAACAAGAAAAGAAATGTTCAGACGGAACTCTTTACAATAAATGTTCTACAACAAAACCAAAGTATTGTAGTAATGGAAATTTAATTAATAAGTGTAGTTCTTGTGGATGTGATTCTGGACAGCAATGTCAGAGTGATGGGAGTTGTAAAATTCCTGTTAAAAAATGTTCAGATGGAACTTTTTATAGTAGTTGTTCATCTTCAAAACCTTTGTATTGCTCTAATGGAAATTTGATTAATCAGTGTAGTAGTTGTGGTTGTGATGCTGGAAAAGAATGTCAAAGTGATGGGAGCTGTAAAACTGGAAATGGTTATTGTGGAACTTATTCTTACCAAACTCCTATTGATGCTAAAGCAAGTAGTGAATATTCTGATAAATATTCTGCTAAAAAAGCAATTGATGGAGATTTAATAACTAGCTGGTATACTAAATATCAAGAAAAAAATAAATGGATTTATTTTGATTTAGGAAAAGAGAAGTGTATGAAGGGAATTAAATTAAGTGTTCATCGAAGTTATTATGTTCCTATTACTTTCAATATCGCGGTTTCTGATAATGCAATTGATTGGAAAAATGTTAAGAAAGATTTACAACTTAAAGAAGAAAACAAATTTGTAGAATTTAATTTTGATGAAACTTTTGGGAGATATATTAGAATTTATGAAACTTCTATTTCTTTAGAAAATTCTTATGGAACTTTATCAGAAATTAAAGTGAATGTTGCTGATTATACTTCTGAAACTAAAAAACTTAAATGTTCTGATGGAACTTTATATAGTTCCTGTTCTATAACAAAACCTCTTTATTGTTCAAATGGAAGTTTGATTAATCAGTGTAGTAGTTGTGGGTGTGATGCTGGAAAAGAATGTAAGAGTGATGGTAGTTGTAAAAGTGAAAATGCTAAATGTGGAATTTATTCTTATCAAACCCCTGTAGATGCAAAAGCAGTTAATGAATATTCTAGTAGTTATTCTGCTGAAAAAGCAATTGATGAAAACATAGTTAGTTATTGGTTTAGTCGTATTCATCAAAACAATAATTGGATTTATTTTGATTTAGGAGAAGAAAAATGTATAAATGGAATTAAATTAAATATTTATAAAAATTATGTTCCTATTAGTTTTCGTATATATGTCTCTAATGATGCTTCTAATTGGATAAATGCAAAAAAATATTCAAAAATTAATGAAGGGGGTAAATTTATAGAATTTAATTTTGATGAAATTATTGCACGATATGTAAAAATTGATGAATTTATTACTCCAAATACAGATATGGCTGGAACCTTGTCAGAGATTAAGGTTAGTGTTGCGGATTATGAATTAGAGGGAGAAGTTAAAAAATGTTCAGATGGAACTCTTTATAGTAGTTGTTCATCTTCAAAACCTTTGTATTGCTCTAATGGAAATTTGATTAATCAGTGTAGTAGTTGTGAATGTCCAACTGGAAAAGAATGTCAGAGTGATGGGAGCTGTAAAATTCCTGTTAAAAAATGTTCAGATGGAACTCTTTATAGTAGTTGTTCATCTTCAAAACCTTTGTATTGCTCTAATGGAAATTTGATTAATCAGTGTAGTAGTTGTGGTTGTGATGCTGGAAAAGAATGTCAAAGTGATGGGAGCTGTAAAATTCCTGTTAAAAAATGTTCAGACGGAACTCTTTATAATCAATGTTCAACCACAAAACCTTTTTATTGTGATCAGGGAGGGCATTTATTTAATTGGTGTCAGGTTTGTGGTTGTGATGTTGGAAAAGAATGTCAGAATGATAGTAGTTGTAAAATTCCTGTTAAAAAATGTTCAGACGGAACTTTATATAATCAGTGTTCAACCACAAAACCTTTGTATTGCTCTAATGGAAATTTGATTAATCAGTGTAGTAGTTGTGAATGTCCAACTGGAAAAGAATGTCAAAGTGATGGGAGTTGTAAGGAAAAAGTTCAGCATGGAGATAATATTCTTTTATTGCATTTAGATGAGAAAAAATCAAATACTGTTTCTGGAGGAAAAGATGTTCAAGATATTAGTGGAAATAATCATCATGGTATTGAATTTGGAGGGGTGAGTTTTGGTGAAACTGGGAAAATAAGCACTGCTTTAAAATTTGATGGTGTTGATGATTTGATTAGTTTAGAAGATGATATTTTAGATGGGAAAAATAAATTAACTATTGAAGCATGGATAAAACCAGAGGAAAAAAATATTAATTATCATGCAATAATGTCTGATGCAAAAGCATTTTATTTTATGTTTGGTTCCACAGGTTATTATAAGGGAAAACTAATGTGGAGAACTTGGGATTCTAATGGACAATTAACAAAGGTCATCCTCTCTGATAATCCAGTGATTAAGTGGGGTGAATGGCAACATGTCGCTATAACTTTCGATAGTAATATAGTTAAATTATATCATAATGGAATTATTGTTGGTAATAGTTATGCTCATACTGGGAAGACTCTTTATAATGGAGTAGATAAAACTGCAATAGGGGGAAGGGGAACTTATACTCAATGGTATTTTAAAGGTTTAATTGATGAAGTAGGAGTTTATGATTATTCTTTATCTGAAAGTGAAATTAATTCTCATTATAATCTTAAATCTGAATGCGGAAATAATATAAAAGAGGGTTCAGAAGAGTGTGATGGGAGTGATAATTCTGCTTGTTCTTCTGGAAAATGTAAAAGTGATTGCAAATGTGAAATTGTACCTAAATGTTCTGATGGAACTTACTATAGTCAGTGCTCTTTAACAAAACCAAAATATTGTTCAGATGGAAAGTTGATTAATCAGTGTAGTAGTTGTGGGTGTGATGCTGGAAAAGAATGTAAGAGTGATGGTAGTTGTAAAGAAAAAGTTAATCAGGAAAATAAAAAATTAATGAGTAAATATTTTGATAAGGAAGTTTTTTTAATTTCAGATAAAAACTGGAAAGATGTTTTACCATTAGTTCCTTTAACAACATGGACAAAGCAAAAAGATGATAATTCAAATTGTCAAAAGGGTTATGGAACTCCTGATAATGTTTGTGTTTATCCTACTTTGATTTATCATGATGAAGCAAAAATTGAATTTGATGCAGATTCAGTTATTTATTTTATGCAACAATATAATGCTAAAAAAGTAACAATAATTGGAACAACTAGGATTGGTTTAGATAACTTATTAATTGCTTCACCAAAATTAGGGGTTGGATTGAAAAGTAATCAGATTAACAAAACTAGTGTAGCGGATTATTTATCTTATTGGGAATCTTTTAAAGATATTGTTTATGTTGAAGATAATTATGAGTTGGCTTTATTAGCTTCAACTTATGCTTCTTTAATAAATGCTCCTTTAATTATTTTAGGAACAGACTTGGATAAGGATAATGTTTTTACAGAAAGAAATGTTATTTGTGTTGGAGATGTGAATAAAAATTGTAATGAGAAATATAATTTAGAACAGTTGCAGAAAAAATATGTTGAAGAAACTAAAACAGATAAAATAATCTTAGTGAATCCTAATGATTTGAGTATTCATGAAAGTACTATTTTTGGACCAGATAAAAGTACTGCAATTAGTGAATTATATTCTAAAGCATCTTTAGCCTCGCCTTTTCTTGCTTCTGCTAAACAAGAAATCATATTCTCCATTAAAAGTATAGATGTTTTTGAAGTGGATAGCTTATTAACTTCAAAATTAAAGGATTTCTATACTACTTCCCAAATAAAAGAGAATACTTTAACAATTATTTCAAATCCAAATGCAATTCCTATGTATGCTCCTGGAGATTTATGTGCTTTTGTAGATCGGATAGAAGCTGATGGGAGAATTTATGGTAGTTTAAATAATTATGAATATATAGATATGTCTGTTGGAAGGATTATGGGAATATCCCTTTCAGATGTTTCTTCAAATATTGCAAGAAGTTTATTTTTTGATAAATTAAATAGAAATAAAAATGCTTTATTGGTAGTAAGAGAAGATCATCAGGATGAGGTTTTGAGGATTGCTATTAGATTAGGTAGAGTGACTAAAGACTATGCTCAGGATGAGGTTGTTCTTGAGACTTATGCAAGAGAATTTTATTGGACAGATACAATTAAAAATAAATTTGAAAATGAATATTTTTATTCTGGGCATAAGGAAGTTTTAGAGAAGTCAAAAGAGATTCATGAAGGTTATGATGACGCTTTTTTGATTTTATTTGCTGATCATGGAAGTTCAGGGGGTTTCTCTGGTATGATGAGCAGTTATTATATGAAGTCTAATAAAATTTATTTAAGTCCCTCATTAGTAATTGATTTAGCATGTTCTACTTGTTATTATCGTGGAGATGGAAATGAATTTTGCGCACAGGGTATTAGAAGAGGTGCAATTGCACAACAGGGAGCTGTTGATGTTTCTTATTGGCATCAAGAATTTGATGATGTTTTAGATGGAATAATAATTAAAGGAAAGACTATTGGTGAAGCTTATAAAGATGCAAGAAATGAAGATTATAAAATCAATCATTATAATTTTTGTTATGGCATTCGAGGAGATCCTTTTTATGCTTTATTAGGAGATCCAAATTGGAAACCAAAATGGTGGTAAAACAAATAATAAATTTAGCTATTGTATTTGGAATGATAATTTTATTTGGAAATTTAATTTTAGCTAATATTGATTCTCCAATTAAATTATCTCTTGAAAAAGAAAATTATGTATCTGGAGATAATTTATTGGCAATTGCTGAATTAAGTAATTTAGAGAGTAATGGAGTAAATTATTTTTTAGAAACAATTATTTCAAATGAAGAAAGGTCTTATCCTGTGGCTCCTCTTTTATTTGAAGGTTATTTAAAACCAGAAGAAACTTCAGAAGTAGTTATTTATGATTTTGAAATTGAGGGGGAAATGAATCCTGGAGATTATTTTATTAAATTTAGATTATTATTTGATGAAAGGATTATTCAGGAAGGAGAAGTAGAATTTAGTGTTACTGGAACTTTAAAGGAATTTTATTTTGAGATAGATTTAGACAAAAAAGTTTTTGTTCAAAATGAAAATATTTATTTAGATTATACCTCTTCTATTGAGTCTCCAATAATTTTTTCCACATTAATTTATCCAGATAAAACTACTGAGCAAATTATTTTACCTACAACAATTCTTGCAGAACAAATAGGAACTTATGAAATTGAAGTTATAGCTTCTAAAGAAGGTTATAAAACCATAATAAAAAAAGAACAATTTGCTGTTATTGAAGAAGAAGCAGAAATTAAATTGGTTTCAGTATGTAATGTAAATGGAAATTGTGATCAAGGAGAAACTTCTCAAAATTGTCCTCAAGATTGTTTGGAAATTGAAAATCTTTTAGGTGAAGAAGGTTCTTTAGTTGATGATAGCCCTTTAGTAGAAGTTCAATTAGGGGATGAAGATTCTTTAGATAAAGAAAGCTCTTTTTGGGATAAGGATTCATTAAAATCTTTTTTTAGTTTTGATAAAGAAAATAGTAGATTGTATATTCTTTATGGTTCATTGGCGTTTTTGCTGATTATAATTATTATTTATTGGATTAAAAAAGAGTAAAATTTCTTTAGCTTATATACAAGATTAATTCTTAATATTTTAGAGCAAGAGGTTATACAAAATATTTTAAATTTGTTAAACTTTTTTTAACAGAGCTATTTTTTATAAGAGTATTTTTAAACTTCTTTCTTTTAATTATTTATGAAAAAAGAGATTTTATTTTTTAGTTTAATTTTAAGTTTAATATTAATTTTATCGTTATCTCTTATTTCTGCTTTTTCATTTTCAAATTTTTTCAATAAGATTACTGGAAAAGAGATAGCAAATCCTTCTTTTGCTAATCAACTTAAACTTGATGTCGATGATAAAAAAGGGTTTTTTATTGATTTTTCAGATGGAAATACTCAAACAAATTATTTTGAAAATGCAGATATTAGTATATATAGTATTATTGGAAGGTCTTATGCGATTGGGAAGGTGGGTTATGCAGTATCTCGATCTTCTCGTTCAGTAGGTTATATTGATACAAAATTATGTAGTATTCGTGATGTAAATTTTGAAGATGTAACTAAAAATGATTGTTATTCTGGATGTATAAATTCTCCTTATGTAGAAATAGATCCCCCTGATAATAATTATGTTGTTTGCATTATTACCCTGGAAAATAATGTGATAAAGTTGCATTCAACTAGTAAGGATAGTAATTATATTTATCTTGAATGGGAAAGTTTAAGTGAGGTTGAAACTAAAAAATGTTCTGATGGAACTTTATATAATTCTTGTTCTACAACAAAACCTCTTTATTGTTCTAATGGAAATTTGATTAATCAGTGTAGTTCTTGTGGATGTGTTTCAGGACAGCAAT
>Ga0307990_1004105_pt1 | contig 10809 bp, 7 predicted proteins | sample EllFjometagen129_FD_203168 | JGI IMG/M metagenome (GOLD analysis project Ga0307990, IMG submission 203168) | Marine microbial communities from Ellis Fjord, Antarctic Ocean - #129 | ecosystem: Environmental > Aquatic > Marine > Unclassified | place: Southern Ocean | collected 2014-10-08
GATCTGCCGGACCGCCTCGTCCGAGATGGCATCGGTTAAGAAGTAGTCGTCGCCCTCGGGCTCGATCGCTTCGTTGTTGCGCGTCAGCGTGCGCGGCTGATAGTAGCTGGCCGCCCCCGTGATGATGCCGTAGAAGTCGTCGAAGCCCCGCTGGTTTGGCCAACTGTGTTTGGGGCCGTCAGGCTCGATGTGACCCGTCACGTGCCACTTTCCGGACATGTACGTGGCGTATCCGCCCGGCTTGAGCGCTTCGGCGATGGTCACCGTGTTGGGATTTAGGTCCCCGCGGTAGCCGTCTATATCGTCGTCGCTGGTCATCGCACCGACATCGGCCTGCTGCGGATACAGGCCCGTCAGCAGCGACGCCCGCGATGGGCAGCACCGGGCGGTGTTGTAGAATTGCGTGTAGCGCAAACCGTTCGCGGCGAGCGCATCGAGGTTGGGCGTCCGGACCTCGCCGCCGTAGCAGCCGATATCCGAGTAGCCCATGTCGTCGTTGAGAATCAGGATGATGTTCGGCTTGTTCGCCATGGCAGGTTCTTGCCTTTCTGGTTGCTCGCTATCTGGAGATGTCTATCAGCCCGTTTAGAAAGCTGTCCTTGCTGCGAGCGGCCCGAATGTCTGCGCGTCCGCGTCAGTATTAAAAGTACTCGGCAATGCTTAGGCATTGCCTGCGTTTTATTCCTTGATGCTCGACATTCTTGCTCGCTCTCGCTGGCGGACCCATTTCTAAACGGACTGCTATGGTAAATCTTGTCCGGCCGGGCTTCAAGCCTCCGCAGGTTGGGCTTGGTGCTTTGTGGTTACCAGGCGGCGGGTATATACCTACCGCCTCGGGTAAATAGGGATGCACGTTTAATGGAGGCGCTGACCATTGATTGTAAGCGGTTAGTATCCGTATTCTTAAATCGCCCCATGGCGAGGGAGTCTTCGGTTTGGCGAAGATCCTGCCCCCGGAGCAACTTTCGAAACATGTGCAAGCTGGAAGCGTATCGCGGTAGGCTGTGTGACTCAGCGAGATATGAGGCAAGGAGTGTATGATGGCCAAAAGTGACAAACCGGCGGATGTCTTCAGCGGCGCCGATGAGCGCACGCCGTCGCGGGCGCAGTATTTTTCGTGGATCAACAACACCAACGAAGGAGCCACCGAGGCCCAGACGTTGGTGAACCTGGCGTTCTTCCGCTGGCTGCACGATGAGTACGGAATGGTGTTGGATATTTACGCCTTTGATGCGGGTGCGATCGACGGAGCGAATTACTACGGGTCGACGGACTCCGAACGCTTCAAGCGACAGTTCCCGCGCGGGTTTGGGCCGTCCGCCGAGAAGGCCGCCGCGATCGACTGTCGGCTGGGGCTGTGGGGCGGGCCGGACGGCTTCGGCGAGACGCCCGAGCAGCAGCGGGCACGGATCGACATGATGGTGAGTCTCTGCCGAGACCACCGGTTCATGCTGTTCAAGCTCGACGCAGTTTGCGGCCAGTTGCGGCAGGAGAAGCAACCGGCGTTTGTCGAGCAGATGACCGCCTGCAGGAAGTACTGTCCAGACCTGATCGTTCTGAACCATCGCCTCAAACTCGGCGAGGGCATGCCGCACGCGACAACGTTCCTTTGGGGCGGGGCAGAGACATACATCGACGTTCACATGGTCAACCGTACGTGCGCCACGCACAACCGCGCCGGCGCGTTGGATCGCGGCTTGGTGCCGGGCCTGCAACGGCTGACCGAGGACCACGGCGTGTGCCTGTCATCCTGCCTGGACTATTGGGACGACGATCTGATCCTCCAGGCGTTCAACCGCTGCCTGATACTGGCCCCGGAGATATACGGCAACCCGTGGCTGCTGCGGGATGATGAGTTTCCCCGGCTCGCCCGAATCTACAACCTGCACCGGCGCTTCGGCGATATCCTCGTCGATGGAATTGAACTGCCGGATACCTTGGGGCCAAACGCCGTATCCCGCGGCGACGGGGAGACCCGTTTCATTACGCTGTGTAACCTCACGTGGGAGCCGGTGCGGTACGCGCTGACTCTGGATAAATCCATCGGGCTCGCCGGCGCGGGCGAGGTCGAGCTGCGCCGCCTGCACCCGCATGAACGCATCCTCGGCCGGTATGACTTGGGCGAAACCGTCGAGGTGGAGGTCCTGCCGTTCAGGGCCTGTCTGGTGATGGCTTCCCAAAAGCCCAACCCGGAGATCGGGGTGGAAGGCTGCGATTACGATGTCGTCCGCGACGTTGCAGGCCGACCCGCCATTATCAGCCTGCTCGCCCCTGCCGGCACGACGGCCGAGGTCCGCCTGCGGTCAGACAGGCGCTCATTCAGCGGCGCAATGCTGGATGGGGAGCCGGTCGATGGCCTTGCCGCTGGCGAAAGCGTCTCGGTGACCTTTGAAGGCAAGCCGTTGGCGCACCCGTGGCACCGCAAGCTGGGCAACCTGGCAGCCATCGACGTGCCGTCCGACGCCGAGGCCCTTTACGAGGCCACGTGTTTCTCGGCCGACAACAACGCCCTGGAAGTCCGCGAACTGGAGCGGTCTGGTTCGACGGCCGTGCCGGAGGTTGCCGCCGCGAGGGAGGCATTCTTCACCCAGCCCACATTCCGCCGGCGCCTGTTGTGGGACCGGTACCTCTTCGACGACGACCCGAACACGGGACTGGCTGTCGGGCGACGGTATCGCCCACTGCGGATTCGCGGCGGAGCCTTCCGCCTGGATCTAGGCCAACCCACGCGGATCGACCATCTCCACCTCGCGGTCGGGGGCGATTACGCTCTCCAGCCGATCAAGAGCCAGGAGGGCGTCTGGGCGGCGGTCTCGGCCGACCTTAAGACGTGGACACAAGTACGCTTTTTCGCCACCGAGGACCTCGCCGCCCAACTACCGGACGAAAGCCCCATACGATACATCCGCATGGACGGCTGTCCGGACCGCATCACCGAGGTGCGGGGAAGTTTTCAGGGTCGGCCCCTCGATCGCGCCGGGTGGCGGGCATCGAACCTTTTTGGCCGATACCGGTCAGCGCCTGCCACACACGCCTGGTCGCTGAAGTTCACACTCGACGAAGCCGCGCCCGGGGCGTACCTGGCCATAGCCTGTCACGGTCAGCACGGAGCAGAAGCCGCCTACGCGGCCTTGCGTGTTGGCGATAGCTATGCCGGGGCGCCCAGGCGAAGCCCGTCCTATCCCGCCAACACGTGGGAAGGCGCCGTATGCCAAACCGACGGCAACACGACCTATTACATATCCGTTACCGAGGACATGATAGGGCAAGCCCTCGAGGCCGTCGTGCTGCTGCTGAAAGGCGGCGAAAGCGATATTCGCGTCGAGGCCTACCTGACGGCGTACCCGGTGCCGATGGCGCGGAAGGAATTGGTGCTGACGGATTAGAGCATCTTAAGTTTCATCTGCCGCATTCATGCTGGCTGCGGCTTCGGCGAGGGCGAGACTGCACTTCATCTGTTCGCTCAAGGTCTCTTGTTGGCGGGAGGCGTCTTGGCTTCGGCGGCGGCGTACCAGATCAGGTTTACTTGGAACTGTGCGGGCGAGCCAGGCTTCTGCGGATCGCCGGCGAGCTCGAACGAGCCCACGGATGTGTCCGGAAATGTCTCGGTGAGCTTGCAGAGAAACGCCACGCACGTCGGATAGCTCCCCGTGCCGTTCATCTGCACCGGTACGCTGTCAAAACGAGTGCTGCGCTTGGTCTCACCGGGAAGGACCTCGTTGACGTTCAGTCCCGTCCCAGCCGCAAGTTTCGTCAGGCTGGCGATCCGCTGATTGACGTTACGGGCCGACTCCAGGCGGATATTCTCCTTGCGGAGGCTTGCCCGTATCTCGGCCAGGCGAGTCCGCTGGTCGACGAGGAAGGCGTTGAGGTCCTTCTCGTTGCGGAGTGAAATCGCGAGTTGGGCTCGTTGCTGGTCGAGGTACTCCGTGGACCGCAGCAGCGGATTGACCCGCGGAAACAATAGCGGCACGGCGGCGACCGCGACGACGGTCAGGCCCACCAGGTCGATGTGGCGCGGTTTGAGATTGACCAGCCAGTTCAGGTTCATGATTAATCTGTTTCTCTGCCGCTTAGTTCGCATTCCAGTCGGAACGACACGGCCTGGCCGTCCATAAAGTTCCGCTTCTGAGTCTTGATCAGCCGCACGCTCTCGAAGAGGCGTGTTTTTTCCAGCCGAAGTACGAACTGCGAGACACTCGTCTGAGATTGCCCGAAGCCCGACAGGTCCAGCAGGTATCGTTGGTAGATGACAGCTTGGCCAGCGGCGGGAGGGCTTGCGTGGATGCCGGCGTCAACCGGCGCGAGCGAGCAGCGATCCAGCACCACTTCTTCGGTAAGGTTGCGAGCGACCATCGCCAGCAGGAGGCTCCAGTCCGGGTTTTGAGCCAGAACTCTCGTGGCTGCGAGTTGCTGGGATGATTCCGTCACCGATTCGCGAAGCTCGTGGATCTGCTCGGCGGAGGCGCGGAACCGCTTGGTGGTCTCGCTCATTTTAGTGATGATGTCGCCGCTATCATCCTGCCCGAAGGCGAAGCACGCCACGTAAGCGCAGACCAGCAGCACGCCGTAGGCACCCAGTGCCGTTGCCCATGAGCGCACGCGGCGAATTCGGTATCGCATTTCGCGCCGCCGGGCCGGTATTAGATTAGCGCGAGCCAAAGCGTCAGTCCTCCTCCGCCCATGCCAGCCCCGCCGCAACGACCAGGGTCGAGCCGTAATCGCGGTCCAGCGATTCCGGCCCATCCGCCAACTCCGCCATCCTGGCCGCACACACGGGCCAGTCCATGGCTTCGGCGAGGGATTCGGCCAACCCATCCAGTCGGGCGCCCCCGCCGACCAGCAGCAACCGGTCTGATGCGGCGTCTGGATACTGGTTGGAAACGTACGACAACGGGATTGTCATTTCTTCGATTATCCCAGCGACATAGCGATCGAGGCAGTCGCCGACGGTCTGGGTGTGCGGGTGGGCCTGGTTGGTGTCGGAGAGCATCTTCTCGGCCTGCGCCACGTCAAGGCTCAACTCGCTGGCAAGGTTTTCAACCATCGCACCGTAGGCGCTCTTGGGCAACTTGCGTTGGTATATAACCACGCCGTTGTAGAGCAGCACGAGTCTGGGGGCAGTCCAGCCCAGGTCGAGTATTCCCGCAAGACCCATCGAAGCATTCAGCAGCGGCCCGCAAGCCCTGGCCATTGCTTGCGACTGTATCTCGAGCCGTTCCACGCGGAAGCCCTCGGCCTCGAAGCAGTCCAGCAGGCTATCGGCGTCGGCATGTGTGCAGGCGGCGCCCATCATGAAGGTTGTGTTGGCGGCCCGAGCGGGAGCAGGCAACTGCCAACTCGCCATCTCGAATGACTGCGCGTCGCACTGGTGCATCCTCGCCAGTTCGCTGCGGGCGAGCATTTCTATCGGCGCGCCCGAGTCCACTGGCGGCAGTTCCATTATCCCGGTCAGCAGCTTTTCGTTTGGCACGGCCAGCACAAGCCGGTTCCCGCGGAAGCCCGATTCGCTTAACTTCTCGCGAAGCCGGCGCACCTCCGCGCCGGTAATGCCGGGGTCCTGGCTATTGCGTTTCAGTCCAGCGGCAGCGCTGATCTGCCATTTCCCGCCGTTGCGAGAGAACTGCACAGCCTTGATGTATCTCTCGCCGACATCCACGCCGATGGGAGAGCAGTTTGTCATAACAGGCCACTTCATCGTCAGCCTTTCCCGACCAGGCCAGTCACGTCGAACAGCGGCGTGAAGATGCTCAGCGCCACGAAACCAACCATAACGCCCATGAATATGAGGATCACCGGCTCGATTATGCTGATGAGACCCTTGAGCAGGACCTCGTTCTCTTCGTCCATGAACTCGGCCGTGTCCAGCAGCAGGGCCGAAAGCTGCCCACTCTGCTCGCCGCTGCGAGTGGCTTCGTAGATCGAGGGGTGAACCAGCGGCGAGTCCTTGAAGGCCGCACTTATCGGCTGGCCTCGCGAGACAGCCTCGGCTGCGCGATCCATCAACGCTTGGTAATGAATGTTGCTTACCGAACCGCGACTCAACTGCAGGGCCTCGAGCATCGGCAGGTGGCTGTCCAGCAGCACGCCCAGCAGGCGGGCTATCCGGGCTGTGGCGAAGCTTCGCACCACGTTGCCCACCGCCGGCAGGCGAAGCACCACGGTATCGCAGAAGCGCTTGCCGGGCTTGCTGGCGAGAAACATTTTTATCCCCACGCCTGCCGCAACCAGCACGCCTACCAGGACGGGCCAATACGATTTCAGCGCGCCGCTCAGGTCGATAAGAAACTCCGTCGTAGCCGGCAGCGGCACAGCCAGCGAATCGAAGAGTAATTTGAACCTGGGCACCACCAGCAGGAGCATCACCACGAAGACTATCACCGACACGACCGTCAGCAGGGCCGGATATATCATCGCGCCCTGGACGGCCCGGCGTACGTGCAGTCGCTTGCGGATCAACTGGGCAAGGCGGTCCAGCACCATCGCCAGCTTGCCGCTGGTCTCGCCGGCGGAGATCATGTTGCGATATACCTCGTCGAAGTAGTCCGGGCGGCTTGCCATTGCCACCGAAAGCGGGACGCCTTCCTCCAGCTTGCCCCGGATGTCCGCGATGACCTTTCGCCAATTCAGGTCGCGGGTCTGACGCTCCAGCGAGCGAAGCCCTTCCGCCAGGGGCGTGCCGGACCTGATCAGCATGAAGAGCTGCCGCGTGAACATGGCGACGTCCTTGATCTTGGACGTCTTGCTTCGCGGCAGGCGCAGGCCACCCGATGCCGAAGTCGGGGTGCTGTCCTCTATCGGCCCGGCAGAGGCTGGGCGGATGTCCGCGACGAAAAGATCCCGGTGCCGAAGGCGCTCAGTCGCCTCGGCCTCGGTCGGCGCGTCGATCACATCGGTGACCTCGCGGCCTGACTTCTCGAATGCCCTGTATGCCAGTTTCATGTCATTGCCCTATTTGGCGATTGTCTCAGCCGGTTCGGGTTGCGGTCTTGCCCTCACCGAGCCCGAGTCGGAGAAGTCCTCGCAGTGCGTTACGGACAGGGCCTCTTCCAGGCTCGTCCGCCCCTCGACCGCCACAAGCACGCCTTCCTCCCTCAGCGTCGTGCCGCCCAGTTGCAGCCAGGCCTCGCGAAGCTCCTGCGTACTGACGTCGCGACGCATCATCCGGCGAAGTTCCGGACCCACTTCCATTACCTCGTAAATACCGGCGCGACCGGCGAAGCCGGAGTCATAGCAGTGCGAACAGCCTGCGCCACGATTGAAAGTCCGGGGAACGTCGTCGGCCAAACGGGCCTCCTTGAGGAAGGCCTCGTCCGGATGGTATGTTTCCAGGCAGTTCGGGCAAATCGTACGCACCAGCCGCTGGGCGATCACGCCGTTGAGCGCTCCGGAAAGCAGGTACGGCTCGATGCCCATGTCCACGAGCCTCGCCACCGACCCGGCCGCGTCATTGGTGTGAAGAGTCGCCAGCACCACGTGCCCGGTAAGGGCCGCCTGCACCGCCACGCGGGCAGTAAGCTCGTCGCGAATCTCGCCGACCATGATTACGTCTGGATCCTGGCGAAGGATGCTGCGAAGGGCACGCGGGAAAGACATGCCGATCGATTCCTGAACCTGGATCTGGTTGATAAGGTCCAACTGGTATTCCACCGGATCCTCGACGGTCATGATGTTTCGCTCGGGACTCCGCAGAACGCTAAGGGCAGAGTAAAGCGTCGTTGTCTTGCCGCTGCCGGTCGGGCCGGTCACCAGCACCAGCCCGTAAGGCCGATGCAGCATGGCCTGGAACGAGTCCAGCGCCTTGCGGCGAAAGCCGAGCTGCTCCATCTTTACGTTGAGCCTGGCCTTGTCCAGGATGCGAATGACGATCTTCTCGCCAAGCACCGTCGGCATGGATGAGATGCGCAGGTCGATCTCCCGGCCCTCGGCCTGGAGGCGAACACGCCCCTCCTGCGGCAGGCGACGTTCGGCTATGTCCATGCGCCCGGATATTTTAACGCGAGAAATAATGGCTGAGTGCATCCCGGCCGGAGGTCGCATCAGGTCGCGCAAAACGCCGTGGACCCGGTAGCGGATGCGCGTGGCCTTGAGGTCCGGTTCGATGTGAATGTCGCTGGCGGAATCCTTTATGGCCCGAAGCAGCACGCGGTTGACGAGGCTGACGACCGGACTGCTGGCATCGGTGTTCTCGAGGTCGCCCATGCCGGCGTCACCTTCATCCGGCTCGCTCTCGACGTATTCGAGTTGCTCGGCCTCGCCGGTGCCCAGAAAGCCCTCCGCCGGGGCCGAGTCGATGCCGACGTCGATGGCGAGGAGGATTTCGTTCTCCAAAGCCAGTACAGGACGAATGTTACAGTCGGTCATCTGCCGCAGCCGGTCAATGCTCGCCAGCGACTGGGGCTCGGCCATTGCGACGGTGAGCATGTCTCGCAACTTAAACATCGGCAAGACTTTAAGCCGCTTGGCCTCCTCCCGGCCAATCAGGGCCAAAAGCTGGCCGTCGAACAAGCCCCGCCGCAACCGACAGCCGCGAATCCCCATACGCCTGGACAGCGCCGCGATGATATTCTCGCCCGTGACGAGCTTCTGCTCGACGAGCATCTCGCCGAGAAGCCGACCGGTCTTCTTCTGCTCGGCGAGGGCCTGGGTCAATTGCTCAGGAGTGAGCAGACCATCCTCGACGAGAGCGTCGCCGATCCGAACTCTAGTCTGCGACGGCTTCATGCGAGACTCCCGACAGCAGCCTCGAGGTTGTCGTACTGCTCGAACATCGATGCAATCTCAGTTAATTCAAGGACTTCGCGAACCGTTTCGTTCGCTCCGATAAGGATCAACGCCTTGCCGGAACGGATGAGCTTCTCGGTCGCCTCGACGAGTACCTCCAAGGCCGGGCTGTCCAGGAGAGTAACCTTGGCCATGTCCATAACAAACTGCCCCGGACAGTCGCGCAGCAACTCCTCAAGCCGATTGCCCAGGCGTTCGGAATCGGAGCCCATAATGGCCCCGATAGGTTGCAGAACCATCACGTCGCCTTCTCGCTGTTCCGCAAGGTTCATACAGGACCCTTTCTCAGCCAGCTCATCACTGCAACTCCATCGTCGGACAGACCGTGCCGCCGGACCGCAAACCCTGTGCGGACCCGTATTGCAGCACTGTCCGGAATGTCTTTGTTACCCATCGGCACCATGAGTCGCGACTTGAGTAACATCCGCCGGATGGCCAGGATCCGCCGACAGGACGGGGTGGCGTACCCGGCAAAGTCGCGGCGGATCGCCAACAGGAAGGATTTCCGCGCGGTCCGCAGCAGTCCACGATGGGTTCAAAGCTAGGTGCGAACATGGTTGCGGTCTGCCTGGCCGTAAAACGAAAGGTGGTTTCAATGAACGCCAAGATTGCCTGTGTAGTCTCCGCAATCGTCGCTGTCGCCTTTCTGGCCTGTCCGGCAGGGGCTCGTGCTGCCCAGAACCGCCAGGATGTCCTCATCGCGGACTTCGAGGGCCAGACTTATGGCCAGTGGAAGGCTAAGGGCGATGCCTTCGGCGCCGGCCCCGCCAAGGGCACGCTTAAAGGCCAGATGCGCGTCAGCGGATATCTCGGCAAGGGGTTGGTCAACACCTACCTCGGCGGCGACGGTGCCACCGGCAGGCTGACGAGCCCGCCGCTCAAGATCGAGCGGAAGTACATCAGCTTGCTCATCGGCGGCGGCAGGCATCCCGGCCTGACGTGCATCAACCTGCTGGTTGGCGGCAAGTGCGTCCGCACCGCCACGGGCTACAATAACTCGCCTGGCGGCAGCGAGGCCCTCGCCTGGCAGTCGTGGCTGGTGGCGGACCTTGCGGGCAAGACGGCGACGATACAGATCGTCGATAAGCGAAAGGGCGGTTGGGGACACATCAACGTGGATCAAATCATGCAGAGCGACAAGAAACGACAGTCAGCCGGGCCAGCGACGCCTCCTCCGGCCGTGACGGCATCGCGGGAAATCACCATCGACAAGCGATACCTCCACTTGCCCATCAGAAACGGTGCGACCAAGTGCCGCATGAAGTTCATCGTCGACGGCGAGACCGCCCGTGAGTTTACTATAGAACTTGCCGAGGGCGAGCCGGACTTCTGGGTCTTCGCGGACATGGCGGACTTCGCAGGCAAGGCCGTCCGCATCGAAGTTGACAAGCTGCCCGAAGGCTCGAAGGGTCTCGATGCGATAACCCAGGCCGACGACGTGCCCGACGCCGCCGGGATGTACAAGGAAAAGCACCGCCAGCAGTTCCACTTCTCAAGCCGGCGCGGATGGAACAACGACTCCAACGGCTTGGTCTATTACAAGGGCGAGTACCACCTCTATTACCAGCACAACCCCTACGGCTGGAAGTGGGGCAACATGCATTGGGGTCATGCCGTCAGCACCGACCTGGTCCACTGGAAGGAACTGCCCGTCGCGATTTATCCGCACCGCTTCGGCGACTGGGTTTTCTCGGGCAGCGCGGTTGTCGACGCCGACAACACCGCCGGCTTCAAGACCGCGGGCGAGGACGTCATCGTCGCCGCCTACACTAGCACCGGGCGCGGCGAGGCCATCGCATACAGCAACGATCGCGGGCGCACGTTCACGGATTATCCGGGCAACCCCGTCGTAAAGCACAACGGGCGAGACCCGAAGGTCATCTGGTACGCACCGGGCAAGCATTGGGTGATGGCCCTGTTCGACCAGGCTGGCAAGAGCCGAGGCATTGCGTTTTACACCTCGACCAACCTGAAAGACTGGAAGCTCGCCAGCCGCATCGACGGTTATTTCGAGTGCCCGGAGAT
>Ga0307990_1004106_pt1 | contig 10807 bp, 7 predicted proteins | sample EllFjometagen129_FD_203168 | JGI IMG/M metagenome (GOLD analysis project Ga0307990, IMG submission 203168) | Marine microbial communities from Ellis Fjord, Antarctic Ocean - #129 | ecosystem: Environmental > Aquatic > Marine > Unclassified | place: Southern Ocean | collected 2014-10-08
AATAACACTGCTAAGAGCACATGTAGTTTTTTGATATTACTCCAGTGAAGCATCTCTAAGTATCAATTTTTTTAATCACTATTAACGAAAAATATGGGTGAAGGAAATATTTAAAAAGGAGATAGAGAAATAGCACTCATCATTCCTTTTTCCTAAAAGAACCCCCTCCAGGTATCCGGGAGCGGGCTTTTAAATATACTCACCTCCCTTGTATCACATATCCCTTGCATAATCCTCACTATTATTTTTTGTTGACTGTTTTCCGGCAACTGTTTTTTTACCAGATCGTCTGCCTCGTTGAGTATCTTTTCTACAAAATTGCCATTCCCTCATATCCTTTCATCCGATACATCTCTTTGCCCATGCCTTCTTATGGAAATGACAGTGGACCAAGAACCAAGAGAACGAATCATCCCTCCACCTACCAACTCAGGGCGAGATCCTAAAGGGATCCCTTCTTGAACATAGCGACGATAGTTATTTTTGGCCTCAATGCATAGCCTCGATCCTGCCAATCGTGTTTTCTGCGACCCATTATCACAGCATGGCCACACCAGGGGTATCCATCAAGCTTTGATATGTCTGGGATCATATCAGCTCTTATCGGATTGAGGTGAATATAACGGAGTAGATCTTTAAAGTAGGCATCTTCTTGACAAATAATGGATTTATAACGGTTTTGAAAAAGTCGAAGATCCGCCTCTGGAGGAATGACCATGTCGCTTATGGCGGTGATTATAATAGATGGCATAACCGGTCAAAAATTGTCTTATGAATTGTGATACCCCATAGGGGCCGCTTCTCAGAAGAATATGTGCATGATTGCTCATTAAAGCCCATGCATAAATAGTCGTTTTCTCTTCGGTTGAAATATTACCCATTCGAAAAAGAAATTCCTTTTTATCCCTCATATCATTGACAATGGGTCTCTTTTCTATTCCCCGAATTATTACATGATTGAGGGTGCCGGGTGTATCAAGTCTCGCTTGTCGTGGCATTATTGCGCATCCCCTCAAAAAAATATCTGCATTACTATCCTTAACAATAGTACCCAGCACTATCATAGTAATTCAACGAATTCAAGAACGTCCCTAAAATCCTAGCAGTGATCGTTACATTTGGATGTTTATATATTCGGTATGGATACCACAGGTTTTGGAGCGAAGCTGATTCCTTAAATATGTTGGAGATATCTTGATTAACGCCAACAATCACTGAAAAATTCGGAGCGCCAGTGTAGGATTTGTCCAGTACATTGTTTTGTTATGTTATGTGTTCTTATCATTATACCTTCAACAGTCACCCTTTGGTTAGGGTAATATTATTTAATTTTTAAGTTAATATTTGAATAAACAAAATCATATTTTGTTTTATTCTTTAAAATATTATCACGATTGATAATGCCCCTATTTGAGTAAAATTTATCAAGTGCATACCTGCTTAATTCTGATGCCCTAATACGATCTGCTATTTTATTTTCACTAATCACGGTAATGTTCGGCTCGACTTTTGCCTGCGTTATTAAAGCAGTTAAACCTTCATCCGAAATATCGGTATTAGGCCTACTCCCATTTTCAACAATAAATAAATCAAATTTAAAACCTGGCTTGTTGATAAGTATATAAATAAAAGGAGTGGCATGCGTTGCTTTAATATGCTTAGCAATAGCAGCGGCGACTTTAAGCTTCCGAAGGTTTTTGATAGTAGAAGTGAAATCTATTATTGCCTCAGAATTGTTTTCAAGTTCGGTGGTTCTCTTCTCCCAATAAGTCTCTGCACCCTTAATAACTTCCGTTTCGAAGCGCTTTTTGTAGGCCTCATTAATGTCGGTCCCATACGATCGCCTTCCCATAACACTCGCTAATGCCAAGGCCGATCCCGAACCTGCAAATGGATCAAATATTACATCTCCTTCATCTGAAGCAATAGATATAATCTTTTCAGCTAAGGGAAATGGAATTGGGCAGAAATGATTTTGTTTGCCATTTCCCCACCCTCTGAGCGGACTTCTATAGTGCCAAACGTTGTTTGGTGCTTTCCCTTGCGGATTATACCTTTCTGGATAAGACAGCCACCACTTTTTTAAATCATTAATTTCTCTAACTTTGTCCACGTTAAACTTAAATTTGCTACCTTTTGTAAAAAACAAAATATATTCAAATTGATTTTTAAATTTCCCCTTCGAGTGCCATGGCAAATTCTTTTCCTTATCCCAGATAACTACATCCTTCAGTTTCCATGTCTTTTTATACTTTTCTTTTAATATTCTCTGAATATCAAATGGAAGCGGAGTTATTTCCCCTCTTTTTTTTACCGTGTCTATAATAAGCCAGAAGGTGGCGTTATCTTCAGCAAGTTCATAGCAATGTTGGAAAACGTCAGCAACATCAATCAAATATCCGCCATAATCACTTTGGCCAAACCCAATTTGTCCTTTTACACCATCATAATCCAATAAATCATAATATGGTGGAGATGAAATAATTAGAGTTGGTCTGGGTATTTTCCTGTGCCGGAATATTTTTTCAAGATTGCGTGAATTTCCAATGTAGTATTTTATGAATCCGTTCATATTATCCCCTCATAATATTGAGGATAATATCTATAATAATCTACGTACCTTCTTAATTCGGAAAGTGACATTTCAAAACCTAGCATTTTAATAATCTTTTCTCCGTCCAAAGAATCCAAGTTATTTTTAATGTATACAATATTCTTATCTAATTTCATTTTCTCACAATAAGTCAGCAACGGAACATCTATGTCTACAAGCTTGTTCTCATCCGTCTCGAAAAAATTATCTTTCTCAGCACGGAGGTTACTTGAAAGATTATTTTCACTAAATATTCCTCCAATTGTATACATTGGAGAACCATCTTGATAAACAAATGAAAAGAGTTTTTTAAATTTTACATGGCGAAATTCTTCGTTATTTCTAAAAATATTGATGACTATATTTTGTATGATCAATGGATACTTCTCATAAGTAATATTATCCGTCTGTTTATATTGGCCTGATAAATATTCATCATATTCACCTATAAAAGCTTCACAAAACTTTGGACCATCAAACAAATAGTCTTGAATATTTATATTAACCGTAAGAACAAATAAATCCAATTCGTTACTTTTATTTGCAATAAGCCGAATATCATCAAAAATTGCTTTAGTGTTAACGAACAATTTATGTTTTTTATTATAACGGATTAAACTTGAATCATAATCAAACCAAATAAATGATTTTTTATTTAAATCGTTTTTTGAAAGGTAATCAGTTGTTGACATATTTTTGAATGTTATAAAGTCGAACGGCTTATTAAATTCAAATCGATTAGGATAATCTTTGTCATCTAATGAAACCATGTCTCGAACGTTTAAATACTTATGAAAAAGAATAAAGTCGTAGTAATAAATCGATCCAAGACCAATGTACTGATATTCTGATATATTAGTATCTAAAGCATGTTGTATTTTCTGAAACAATTCTATAAATATTTTTCGTTCAATTTGTTTTTTCGGTCTGAACATATAATTGATATTTTCGAAGCTGGGTTTCCATTTACTATTCTTCATCCAAGCCCTCACTTTTCCAGAAATGATCAAATGTCTTTTCACCGACTTCGTAATTGGCTCTAACATTTAAAACCTTTTTCATAACTTCAACTTGCTTCTTGGGTTTTTTGAATGAAATTGTTGTTTGAGGTATTATAGGTTGGATATTAATTTTCTTCTCAGGCGGTGTGAATGTCGACTGGTATTCTATTCCGGTATCGTCAATAGGAGTTTCAGTAATTTTCTTTTCTTCTTCGCTATCTTTAATGATATCTTTCAATAATTCCTCAATTTTTTCCTCAATTTTCTCTTTTTCTTTGTCATACTTACCAGATAGGAAATCAATAAAAGGTCTGGCCACCTTTACCATAAGATTTAGTAAATGATGATAAACCTTACTCTCTTTATTGAAACCGGTTTTAAAAGTATTAATAGGAAGTTTTGAAGGATCACTGGTATTCAAAAATCCTACCCCTCTAAATTGATTATAAATTGCGTGAAAACGCGGAAGATATGGTTTCTCTCCTGTCCAGCCAGTATCTTCTGAAGTATCATCAAAGATTACCAAACGTTCATTCATGAAAACATTCCAGCCTTGGCGGCCGAGTTCTTTTCCAGTTCTTTTTTGATCTTCTCTTAAGTCAAGCCAGCAAAAAATGGTTATTTTTATTCCCTCATATTCATCTTCAACTTTTACGGGCTTAAAATCATCAGATGCCTTAACTGTTATTTCAAAACCGCCTTGTTTTTCGTTGTTTATAAAAAAATCAATTTTATTTCTTTGTATGTAGCGGGAATAATATATTTTAACGGTTTCTTTGAGCTTTGTTTCAAATATTGGAGCGAGAGTTTCTTTTGTTTCGTACCGTAATTTTTCTACTTTAATATTAGTATAAGGCTTTTCCTCATTCATCAGTCTGGTGCCTGACGTTTCAGACAATGGCAAGTTCCATATATCACTACCGTCTTTGTCTTTCTTGTTTACCCAGTTGTTTACGTCGATTTCAAGTTTACAATAATCTTTCCCGTCGTCTGTCTCGAAAACAATGAATTCCCCGAGTTTAAAAATCGCCCTTTTTAGACCTATGCCGTACAATCCAATAGTGGGAACATGATTCAAAAAATCTTTAGCTCCAAACACAAAAACTTCTTTTTGTAGTTTTTCCTTATTTATGCCGCCACAATTATCAAAAACGCATAATTCATTTTTATCGAAAGTTAATTGAATTTCTCTCTTTTCGTTGATTTCATTCCTTGTGTAAGAATCAACTGCGTTATCTAACAAATCAAGGATACAATTGTGTACGGAGATATCTCTTGTTAGGATATCGATAAACAGTCTCTTCGTCGGGTGAAAATTAACGAATTCGGTCATAGTATGTCCCTTCTTCCTTTGATAAAGGTTGGGCCTTACTTTAGTTCTTTTTCAGATTAATCAAGTAATGTATAGCCCAGCCCATTTTTTAAACGTTCAATCTTAATTTTTATACCTCATCTCTCTTTACTGTAAATTGGGAACAGGCTCTTATTTTATTGACCCTGCCCTCAAAAAAACAAAGTCCTGTTTCTCATTACGAAAAACAGGACTTTAGATGAATCAGACCATAATCCCCCTTTGTTATGCTTTTCACAAGCGCGCATGGTACGTTCAAGACCAGCAAAATATGTAAATGACTAACTCAATTATGATATCATGTCAAGAGATATTACAGCGAGACTTTCAAGCGGTAATAATTAATCTTCTGCTGAAATGATTTTGAGGATTTGTACGTGAAGACAGAGGCACAAAAAAGGCTCAAACCTTAACTATTTACTAAAATCTATTCAAAAGTGCATTTTTTATTTTCTCAAAGCGGAACCTCAAATATGGATCCTTTTCTATTTTCTCCCTTAGCCTCACTTTGTTCCGGCTGAAGGCTGAGGCGCTAATAGCTCCTAATCTTTTTCCCATCTGTGCAAGGCTCATATTCCTGCTCAAATATATACGACATAACTCTAAAAATATTAAACGAGCATCCCGGCATTGGGCCCTCCTTTGGTATAATTCCGATTGCAATATGCCAAATTCAGAAGCCACTTCTTTTGCTATCTCTTCTGGTGTGTTAGGCTCTATTTTTAAGTCCTTGATCCCAGGAAGTTCACTTATGTCAACATCTTGTTTTGAAAAGTAATTTTCATACACCCAATCTACAAAATCATCTGAACCTAATACAGCCTGCCCTTTAACATCTTTCCAGAAGTCTATATTCATATCTTTTGCAATACCACTGGTTACAAATCTCTTGTAGCTGTCAGTGCTCTCTTGACAATTTCTCCCTCCAATCATCCCAAGAATCTTATCATAATTGACAAATGACTCGCGGTCTTTCAAGCGGATGTAACCAATATAACTACTCCAGGGATATGTTCGAATAATATCCTGCTTCTGTTTGATATTAAATCTTATGAATTTCTTGATTCGGACAGGATTCAGGTGCACATAACGGCTCAATTCCAGGAGATAACTGTCTTTTTCTATAAGGATTGCCTTGTGCCGACCCTGATAAAGGTGCCCGCTTCTATTGTGACGACGATTGTAATAAACTGTGTAGGTTGTGTTGAATCGCTGCATAAAACTGCTGAGATTTGCCTCGGTGGTCATTAAGATGAGGTGAAAATGGTTTTCCATGAGCACGTAAGCATGCACCTCAGCTCCATACAGATTCTTGGTGTCTGAAAGAATCTCAAGGAATCTTTTTTTGTCCTGATCATCACTGAATATATTCTTTCTTTCATTCCCCCTGCTGTTTACATGATACCAGGCACCAGCAATAGTTAAGGTTTGACCCTCTTTTCTACCTTTTTTCTACTCTTTTGTCTTATATAAATGGCAGTAACCAATGGTAAAATATATAGTCAATAAATCACTTTTCTTCTTTATTCCCTCTGCCCTCTTTAAATTTATGAATAATTGGCCCTAACAATTCAACATCAGGCACTACACCAGCAGCTTTACAGGATTCTATGTAGCCCTGTACCAAATTACGCATAAGTTGCTCGAAGGCCTGGTCGTTATTCATGAAAACTCGGCGCAACACACCTATCCCACGATAGAATGCATTGATGGCTTTTTCTGGAGAACGCATTTTCACGCATATTGAACCTTTAGCACCAAGGCTCATAGCCAGGTCAGGCTCAAAGGCGTCCGGGTTTCTCCCTGCAAGACGTTCTCTGATCTTCACTGCACGCTTTGTCGCATCGAGCGCTTCCTCCCGCTTGCCAAGATTGCTGTAACGGTTTCCCAGGTTGTTGAGGCTCCCAGCCAGGTCAGGCTCAAAGGCGTCCGGGTTTCTCACTGCAAGACGTTCGTAAATCTTCACTGCACGCTTTGTCGCATCGAGCGCTTCCTCCCGCTTGCCAAGATTGCTGTAAAGTGCCCCCAGGTTGTTGAGGATGCGCGCACGGTCAGGTGCCAATTCAGGCTTATCAGAAAGACGTTCGAGCAGAATCTCGTAATATCGTGTACCAAATCTTCGGAGGGCCACGGTCTGCTTCAGGACCAGACTTTCAATTCCCAGGAGCTCTTGCGTTGGGCGGATATGCAACAACGGTATGATCCATTCCTCTATATTTTGGAAACCTTCCACATCAAATAAGTCGATTGTGGCCCGTAGTAGCCGAGACCAGGCATCTAGACCTGCCAAATCAAGAAGTTTCCTTATTGTATCTGGCAAGATTTTTTCATTTTTCATGAGCACATTTACAGCGAAAGCCTCTCCGAGAAGATCTGGACGTATGGGGCTTAATACCTTAATCCCTTCTATATCCTCTTCACCAAGGATATCACGCAAAGCATCAACGATCGCACCTACTTGTGTTTGGTGATATCCGCAAGCTGCCGTATCTTCAGAAAGCAATTTTAACCAGTCCTGATCCTCTCGCCCCCTAGAACCTGCAAGTGTAAGTATGGCAGCTGCGCGTTCAACAAGGTAAGTAGGCTCTATAGTTGTGCACTGCATTTGAATGTAGTCGCGCTCTCTATCAACCGAAGCCTTGATAAGGTCGGATCGGACCCATTTAACGAGTCCTAACGGATTGCCTGTCTCACAGGCATGAATTCCAGCCATTTGAATAAAGATCGGTCTCCCTTCTGTGACTTTCCAGAAATGGGAGATACTATTTTCATCAAATTTAGGCAGGATCGGGGCGGGAGTACCTGTGAGGGAACTCCAATTGGTACAGGTAAGTCGCAAAATCTCTATCATTGTATCAGTCAGGGATACATTAGTGCCCGGAGGCCCCAGCTCCGATAAAGCAGAAAGAGCATCTAAAATGCGATCTCGAAGACCTCCTTCGCCTGCACGCAGGACTTCATTGAGCCAGCCTTCCTCTTGGGTGGCGTGACGCTCAAGAAGCAAAAGGCGCAGTTTTGAAGTATTGATATCTCCTTCGTTGTCTTTTGCCCAGCGTGCCGCTCGACAGAGTAAATCCTTTAAATCACTTGTTTTGCTCGCTGCATAGTCGACAACGATCAAGGTGTTAACGAGGGGTCCCCAATTGCTAAAACCGTCGTGGCATACCAGCTGTTTCAACCCGTCTTGAGACAAAAAACCAGCGTTCCAGCACTCTGTGTTCATTGATTTGACAAACTCATGGGCAAGTCTGGTTTTACCTATCCCCCCGTCCCCGATGATGACCATCCATTGAAAGGGATCATCGTCATCGCAAAATTCAGCTAGCTTCTTCATCCACAGATCGCGGCCTTTCATATCAATAAAGGCGTTATAAGGACGTAACCACCTGCTGGGTTGGATATTATTTAGTAAGTGAGGCTTTTCAAAGTCCAGAATGATATTTGCGTTTAGGTCCCCGAGCGCTAGGTCAATGTGATGAAGTGTCGAAAGTTCATCAAGCCATACCCTGGTCTGATCACTAAAAGTTGCCCAAGCTTTCTTTGACACACTGTCAGGCTTAGACAGATGTTTTTCTAATGCGTGTTTCTTTTGTTGAGCAGATTCCACTTTATAGAAAAGCCAACTACCGATATTGACCGTTAGATCATTGTAAAAATCATAGCGATTGCGCAATGTATCGTGCACTCGTTCCAATCCCCTTCGCAGTGTGCCGGTTAAAAGCTTTTCTAATGCAGGGACGAATATTTTGGTGATGAATTTGGCACGGAAGGCTGTGAGTCCGAAGTCATCCTGAAGCCACTCTTCTATCTGGGTATATAGTTCCTTATTGGCAAGGAAAGGCCGAAGAGTGTGCTCAAGATCCTTGATGGGAATCAATGGCGCTTTTTTTTCGGACATTATATTTTTATCCAAATCATCTTATCATTTGTACCTGAACCCGTAATAGGCGAGTATAAAACGACCCTCCATAACATTCAATCTTAACAAATCTCTGCATTGGTCTGCATCTCACACCTATTTAACAGGGAGAAGCCCCCCGCAGACTCAAAATTATTTTTTCTTTTTTTTAATATGAAAAAATAAGTTTATTTAATATCACCAAAATGATTGGGCATGATATTCTCCCCCTCCAGGGTAATTGTTTTGTGCCATATACTGGATTCTGAGCAGATTTCAGTATACATATAGCAGTGAAAATTTCAATACTATTATGAAGCCACCCGCTTCTATACTCAAATTTCAAGTGTGATAATTGTTTCTTTCAAGATGAAACCTGGCATTGGAAGAAAAGGGGGGAATGTTTAATTGTGATTGAAACATTGTATTTTTTGAAATGAGGCAAATTTTATCCTGAATCCAGCAAGGCCGATTAGGGCAGGGCCAAGTAATAGTAATGTACTATGCTCAGGGACCGCATTGCCTGCCTAAAAGGAATCGAGCTGAATATCATGCGACTCTTTTTTAGGTATAATGACAGTTTGATTGGCGTTTACGTGAGAATCAGGCTGGTTATCCCAACTTTCTTAAAATCCGGTTCGGTTCTTTAAGGGAGTTACATCATCGGTTTGGCCTTTCAAAACGTGTAGTGGTATTTTGATGAACATGACATTTCTAACTGCGGATTAAAAACTGTGGAGACCGAAATGATTTTGGATATCCTGCTTCGATCAATGCGCAAAAACCAAAAGCCTTCAGCCTTCAGCCTAACCACCTGAGTAATTACACAAATACCTTAACTTATATTGTTATATTCACGATACCAGGCGATAAATTTTTTAACACCGGAACTGATAGAGGTTTTGGGGTTGTAACCTAACATGCTCTTTGCCTTATCTATGTCAGCGTAGGTCTCAGGGACATCACCCGGTTGAAGGGGTAGAAAGTTTTTCTTTGCATTTATGCCGAGCTCTTCCTCAATGATCTTGATAAGTTCCATAAGCTCTACTGTCTTTGAATTACCAAGATTGAATATTTCATATTTAAAAGGATTGTCTAATGAGGATATTGTACCGTTGACAATATCGTCTATGTATGTAAAGTCCCTTTTCATCTTCCCGAAGTTATAGATATCTATAGTTCTTCCTTTTAGCATGGCACTGGTAAACAGAAAAAGCGCCATATCCGGCCTTCCCCATGGGCCGTATACAGTAAAATACCTGAGACCGGTTAAGGGGATATTAAAAAGATGGCTGTAGGTGTATGCCATTAATTCATTAGATTTCTTGGTTGCGGCATAAAGGGAGATTGGTGTGTCAACATTATCTTCTACGCGAAAGGGCAGTTCCTTGTTATTGCCATAAACAGATGATGATGAGGCATAAACAAAGTTATATAGAGGGTGTTGCCTCGCCATTTCTAATAGGTTGAGAAAGCCTTTTATATTGCTTTCCTGATAAACAAAGGGGTCTTCCATGGAGTATCTAACCCCGGCCTGGGCAGCGAGATTGCATATCCTCTTTATCTTATGGCTGGAGAATATATTTTTCAGTGCATCAAGGTCTTTTATGTCTTCATGGTAAAAGGTGAAATTATGTTGGGTAGTTAACTGTTCAAGTCTGGCCCTTTTTAGGGATACATCATAGTATGGGTTAAGGTTATCAATTCCGACTACCTTAACGCCATCCCTCAGCAAGGATTTTGCTACATGAAAACCAATAAAGCCTGCTGCGCCTGTAACAAGTGTGATAGGTTTTTTTTCGGCCATATAACTCCTCTATTCATTAACGCCCTTAAACCTTTAGCAATGCTGATGGTCCCAGTCCCGCTGGATCGGGACTATGCAGGTAGAAGAGAGAATATTTTTTACCGCCCGCTTCGCTAAAGACGCAAAGTTCGCAAAGATAAATATATTTTCTTTTCTG
>Ga0307990_1004107_pt1 | contig 10804 bp, 9 predicted proteins | sample EllFjometagen129_FD_203168 | JGI IMG/M metagenome (GOLD analysis project Ga0307990, IMG submission 203168) | Marine microbial communities from Ellis Fjord, Antarctic Ocean - #129 | ecosystem: Environmental > Aquatic > Marine > Unclassified | place: Southern Ocean | collected 2014-10-08
ATGGCCGTAATTGTAGTGAAAGCCGTACAACAGGCCCTTGCCATTCTGGAAAAAATTGAACGGGAAGGTGGGGTAATCGATATAGAGACCCTTTCCACCGCCGTTAATCAGGCTTCAACCAATTTCGGGGACATCTCACTCGCTTTTTTTTTGTTATTGATAATTGCATGCTGGATCATAGGGACGGTTGACGCTTACAGAATCGGAAGGAAAAAAGATATGGCAGCGCGTTCCATCAAAGCAAGTTTGACGGCTTCGTAAAAAGCTTTTCATGGTGACGTGTCACCACTGTATCGACAAATAACTGTTGCAAAGTAGGCCGGGTTTTTTACCTGGCAATTAACGGATAATTTTTGTCGGGAATGGAATCCCGACTTACAATTTGTTCCACCGTCAATAATTAAGTTAAATGGTTATCCACTTAAATTATTGTCTCAATTTTTTGATATTGACTCATATATTTAAGTAATTATTAATTCTCCATATATTTAAGTAATTATTAATTTTCAGGGATGAATTTCGGCTTTAGGATTTGGGCGTCAGAGGAAAAGCCCTGAAGGGGCATTACATATCAACCCAGGGCAACGCCCCGGGAATGGGTAGCAAATAGATTTAGCCCTGAAAGGGCATAACATACTGTTAATTAAATGAATTAATTGGATTTAACAAAATCATGTCACGCCCTTTCAGGGCTGAAATTAATATAACCAAAACGCCAGGGCGTTGCCCTAGGCTATTATGCGCGGCCCTTACAGGGGCAAAACCCTTTCCGATATTTCGTATTTTAAAAAATGCGCTTGGCAACCATGGTGTTGAGGAGAAGCTTTAATGCGACTTAATTAAAGTGGATAACCAGATTATATAAATTACATCGCTGTTTCCGGGTGAAAGACGTTCACTTCTTTTAGATCGTCACCCAGATATTCCCGTTCATTGGGCCCGAGAATACCAAGGGAAAGACAGATTATTGTCCACAGATGAACCACCGGATAGTTACCGCCATAGTGTTCGCTCAACTCATGAATTTGGGCATGGCAATTATGGCAACCGGCAATACAATAGTCTGCGCCGGTGGCCTTAATCTGTTCGTCTTTTAATCGACCATATTCCAGGCGCTCGTCTTTATATCCGGATTGCAGAAATCCGCCGCCGCCGCCGCAGCAGTAGTTGTTTGAGCGGTTGGGGGTCATATCAACAAAATTTTCTTCGCCCACAACCGATTTTACAATAAATCGCAGATCTTCTGCGATGGGGTCACCATAACTTTTTCGGACGATCTGGCAGGGATCCTGAGCTGTGAATTTTATTTTCAGATCCTTATTCCAGTCTGAATTAACTTTTAATTTTCCTTCACGGATCCATTTTGCATAGTATTCATAAATATTTTTTACTTCAAATTGATGTTCGATATTAAATTTTTGCAGTCCGGACCGGACTGCGAAAGTGACGTGCCCTCATTCGGTATTGAGAAACGTTTTACACCCCAGTTCGTGAGCCATATCCGTTGACGTCTGTACAGTATGCTTCCAGGCATCATCATCAGCAAGGAACATACAATAGTTTTCCCCCCCCCATCCCTTGGAACCGTATGTCCAGTTCGCGCCGACTAAATGGAGAATTTTCCACAGGGGCACCATCTCGTCCGGTTCGGTGACCGGTTCTCTGGAATTCTGGTTTAAAAAGAATTCAGCACCCTGCTTGTCAATAGGTGCCTGCATATCCTTGAATTCCGGTTGCGCCTCCTGGTATTCTTCCAGCACATCTTCTACCACAAATGTAAAATCATCCGGGGAGGTACCCATGGCACTGCAACTGTCATTTTTCAATGCCATGTCGCATGACCCCAATATCCCCTTGGGTCGTGTCTCTCTGGGCCAGGTCGCACGGGCATGGTAAACCAGTTGGGGAATGTTAATTTTCATTGGGCAGACATAGATACATCGCTGGCACATCGTACACATCCACACCCATGGGGTGCTGGTGATTTCCTCGTCCATCCCCAAGGCTGCCATACGAAGAAATTTTCGCGGGTCCATGCCTTCAAGGCCGGTTGCCGGGCAGCCTGAAGAACAGGCCCCACAGGTCAGACAAAGATTCAGATTCCCACCTTCCGGGAGAATTTCCTTTACCTTATCAATAAATGTACTTTTTCGTTTTCTGCCAAGTTTGATAGCTGGTTCAGCCATATGAAACGATCCTCCCTTCTTCTTTCAAAAGATTTGGTACGTAATTTTTAAATCGCCCCAAACAATTTGAGATTCTAATCATTGTCAGAATAATGATCACTCTTTTTTTTGACTGATTCTTTTTTCCATGTCAATAACAATTCTTGCAAAATCACTGGCCATATTCGAGGCAAGAGTTTGAAATTCCAGGCAATCCTTTTCAATTCCAATTTCTTCCAGCTTTCGATATGCGTCATTAATTCGCCATTTTGCATACGTGTTGCCGGATTCGGATTTACAGTTTCCGTGGTGGCATGCCAGAACCAAAACACCGTCAGCACCTTCAACAAGGGCATTCAGAATATGGTGAATGTCAATTTTTCCGGCACACGGCACTTTTATCAGTTCAAGACCCGCAGGGAGTGGATAATTAAATGTTTTGGCGGTCATTCCGGCTTCATATGCCGAGTTCTGGCAACAGAATGCCACTATTTTTGGCGTATTCGCTGCCGCAACCGATGTCGCCGCTTTGATACGCTCTGCCATTTCATCATCTGTAAAATCAACGATCTGGATGGCATCCATAGGACATTCACTGGCGCATATGCCGCATCCCTGGCAGGCGATCGGCGAGATAATCGCCTTATCATCCCAGGAAATAGCGCCATGGGGACAGCAGCGGTAGCAGGTCAGGCATGTGACGCATTTTTCACGGTCCACCACAGCTTTGGCGGAAATCGATTTCGTTCCGTCGCCGATGAATTGTTTGACGCGGAGCACCATATTGTCAACATCGGACCATGATTTTGATAAGCTTTGAACTTCCCGGCTCGAACCAACGACAAAGATCCCTTCACGATTCGAATTGACCGGCAATCGGTGGACATTTTCTTTTTGAAGAAACCCCATGGGCCCCTGATCGATTCGTAATATTTCCGCCAGGGAAAGATTGGCTTCATCAGCGATCATGCTTTCTTCGTAGACAATTATATCCGGGTTGAGCTCGATATCTTTACGGATAACCGGATCATGAAAACGAACGGTTAAGCTGTCGTTTTCCTGTGTTACTGTCGGTGCTGTTTCAAGTTTAAAATAAATGGCGCCGTTGTCGCGGCATTGCTTATAAAGTCTTTCCAGGCCATCGTCCGCTACTTTAATATTATTCACATAAACATAAGCACTGCACCCGTCTAAGCCAACCACTTCAGACACGCTGTTTAATATGCGTTTCATTAACAGCGGACTGCCTTCATGGGCAAACCCCACGAGAAAAGCGACGGTTTTTTCACCGGTTTGAATTGCTTTTTTCGCGTCTTCTGATGCCAGAAGATTTTCAAATTCAGACAATGAAATAACATTCGCAGCCGGGTTCAGGCCGTATATATGATTTAATGGATTCACCGCAATATCTGTTGCCACAACAATGGCACCGGCTTTTTTCTCTATTACCGCGTCGGCGGATGCGAATTTTAATGTGAAATCTCCGGGAAGGCCCGTGGCTTCCGTAAGGGTGGACGCAGGTAATATTTCCACATTGCTGTTGTTTGCCACATCTTTTTCAAGGGCTTTTATCCGATCAATTTCCGTTGACGGGACATCGAGGACAGAGAAATTAAAATCCCCAATATTCTTCTGCGGGACCAGAATGACATGATATCCGCTTTCTGAAATGCGGGCGGCTGCTTTAAGACCGGTATAGCCACCGCCAATAACAACAATATCCGTTGACAGATCTATCTTTTCCATATCGGTTTGTAGTTGAGTATTTGTCTTCATTTGTTCACCCCCAGATAATTCAGGACGCCGCTGGCGGCCTGGCCGGCGTGCGCCATGGAAGCGGCAATAGTTTTCGGTCCCTGAGCGGTGCCGGCAATAAATATAGCATCATTTGAGGTCGAAGTCTTATTAAGTTCATCGGAATTTTTGAAAAAACCGTCCTCGTCCAGGGCAATACCCATTTGCGCGGAAAGTTTTTCATTGCCTGAATTCGGCATGATGCCGGTGGAAAGAATCACCAGATCAAATGGTTCCATGACCGATATGCCTTGAGCTTCATCAAAAAGACGCATATTCAGGTTGTCATTTTCAGCCGGGAAAATGTCCACCGGAATATTCCGGATAAACCGGATGTCATTTTTGCATGATTCATAAAATGCGGGAAAGCTTTTGCCTGTGTTCTGAATATCCATATAAAAAATAGTGATATCCAGGTCCGGGTTTTTGTATTTGAGTGACTCCGCAGTTCTGAGTGCATAAGGACAGCAGACCTGAGAGCACCATAGGTTGCCCAGGTTTTCATCCCGGCTGCCGACACACTGGATAAACGCAATCTTTTGCGCGGCTTTGCCGTCGGATGGCCTGGCCGGGAATCCGTTTTGACGTTTAATCCGTTCAAGGTCCAGTCCGCTGATCACATTGGGAAATTTTGCGTATCCGTAAGTTGCTTTTCTTTCGGGATTAAACGGATCAAATCCTGTTGCAACGACAATGGCGTCCGCCGTGAGATCTTCATGGGACGCTTTGTCAGATACAAATATCGCTCCTTCCGGGCAGACTTCTTTTAAGGCAATTTTGTTTTCATCAATTTTTTCCGGGTTGATCGCATACAGGGGCACGTTATTTTTTGAATAACCCTGCATGATAATTTCATTCTCTTTTAGTTTGTCGTAGCAAATTCCGCAATTGGTACACTTTTTACCATCAATGAATGCCGCGCTTTTTTTTAATTTTACTGAATACCCGTTATTCTTTTCAATAGTTTCGATTTCAGTGGATAAACGAACATTTATTTTGTCGTTTCCAACAACATCTTTAAGCATTTTTTCCACGGAGCATGCCCCGCACTGCAGACATTCGGATGTCGCTTTGCAGGTATACCCGATGGCATGCCCGCCCAGAAAGCCGCTTTTTTCAACAAGATCTACATGTAATCCTGCTTCGGCAAGTTCCCAGGCCGCTGCCATCCCGGCGATTCCACCGCCGATGATCATGACATTTTTGGGTTCCATTTGTTTTAACACTCCTTCGTGGTTTTTGTTGCGTATGCCGCAAGATCGCTCAGTCAAACAGGAATGTTATAACTGTGGTCTCGGGAGCATGCCTGCCCGCTCAGCGATTTCAGGAACTTTGTGCTCCCATTCGATGGCCATTAGATGAACACCGGCAACACCCTTCATTTCCTTGAATTCCGCAATCTGTTCACAGGCCATCTTGATACCCTCATCTGATTGTTTTTTCTTGTCCACACCTTTTAAGCGGTCGATAACATAGTCCGGGACATCCATGCCCGGGACTTTGGCTTTCATATATCGTGCCATACCAAGGCTCTTCATGGGTGTGACACCAGGAAGGACATATGTTTTTTCCGTTAATCCCATGTCATTGGCCTGTTTGATCCATTCTCTCATTCTTTCCATGTTGAAAACGCACTGGGTTTGGATAAAATCAGCACCGGCCTGTACCTTTTTGGCCAAGCGATAGACCCGCCATTCAAAAGGTTCCGCAAAGGGGTTCGCCGCTGCGCCAATAAACATTTTGGGCGCCTCATCGATTTCTTGCCCGTTTAAAAAGGTCCCTTCATCGCGCATGTTTTTGACCATATTAATTAATTGCATGGAATCAATGTCAAAAACCCCTTTGGATTGGGGATGATCCCCAAACTGCTGGTGATCGCCGGACAGGCACAGCATATTTCTGATGCCGTGAGCGTATGCGCCGATAATATCCCCCTGCATCGCCAGACGGTTTCTATCACGACAGACCATTTGATAATTGGGCTCCAGTCCTTCGGACATGGCAAATAATGCAGCGGCCCAGCTGGACATCCGCACAACGGCCGTCTGGTTATCTGTAATATTCACCGCATCCACCATCCCTTTTAAAGGAGTGGCTTTTTTCTTGAGGGCTTCAATGTTTGCACCGCGGGGGGGGCCCAGTTCCCCGGTAAAAGCAAAGTGTCCGGCGGTTAATATTCTTTCAAGTTTGCTTCCTGATTTCATAATCTGTTCCTCTTTTTAAAATTCTTATATTATCAATGGGGCTTGTAAAAAAAACCGGATCGATAAAGATAATATATAAAAAGTTACTATATTTATAAATGATGGCTTCGTAAAAAGTCCAAATTCTTTGTTGCGCTTCATCCCTCGTTTCTTCATGGTACACTAAGTACAAATCATCACTCAGGATTTGCGCGCCTCGAATTTGGAGCTTTTTTCTTTGCCAGCGAAATCTGACTTTTTACGAAACTGTCATAAATGACTATTCCGTAGCGGCTTTACGTTCCTCATAACCCGGCTGAATCAGCGTCTGAGGCTTCTGATTTCGCCAGTCATTTGGCGGAAAAATTTTCTTGATGTTGTCCAGGCGCCCCTGTTTTGCAAGTCTTTCATAAATCATATACCAGGCACAGGGCTGGTCTTTATTGATTTCACAGCTTGTCTGGTTAGTGCCCCCACACGGACCGTTAAACAGACTTTTAGCGCACATGGTCACCGGGCAGATGCCGCCGGTCAGGCCAAGGACACATGACCCACAGGCTTTGCAGCGCTCTTCATACCATCCAACATCTTTGTTGACCCCGATAAAAGTGGTATTCACCGCCGGGAAAACCGGGATTTCCGGATAACGCTCCGCTAAAAACTGGATGCCGGCGCCGCATGCCATGGAAAGTAGTGCGTCGTACTCACCCACAATGTCCTTAATCTCGTCTAAAAATTCAAAATCGCATTGCCGTTGAACGGTGGCTTCGCCAAATGTTGCCGGCACGGATTCCGTTTTCTGGCTTAATTTGAGTTCCGCGCTCAAAACGCCGACTTCTTTTTCACCGCCGGTCAGGCAGACCGCAACACACGTTCCGCAGCCGACGATCAGGACTTTTTTGTAGCCTTGAATCAATCCCTTGATTTCATCAAACGGTTTTCTTTCTGCAACAATCATGAGGCTTCCCTCCTTTGTAAGCGAAACAAACAATATCTGCCGTTGTGAGTTCTATATTAAAAAGAACATCAATAGAATCGGGAAATATGTTATTCCAAGTGTATTCCGTTAAATTATCTAACATTAATTCGTATGGACGCTTCTTTTTCATAAAACAGCCACCAAAACAAATCTGGCATTTTAAAAAAAGAATAAAATATACAACATGAAAAAAGATACAAAGTCAAGGAAGTTTCTCTTGGCTTTTTTTAAAATTATATGCGGAACAATTTTATTGAATTGACAGAAAAATATTACTCGCATAAAATATTTTGATTTTCATACTAGGTGAAATGCATGTTATCCCGGAATAAAGGTTTAATAAATATAAAGCGAATACTTTTTCTTGCCGGGTTGGTTTGTGCGTGGTTCTTGATCGGAACGAATTTATGCGCATTCAATGTCTCGAATAGCGGGCAGGGAAAGCAAGGCATTGCTGAAGATCAGAATTTAAACAATATTCCGGATGCATCGGTCAATTTTCCCGTATACTTGTATTTTGCCGATAATACGAGCCGGTATCTTCTATGCGAGGAAAGGCCCGGCATCGGGTCCGATGATCCGGTCGTGTTTTGTCGGCAAATGATTGATGCTTTGATTCAGGGTCCTTTCAGCAGTCTGGCACGGACGATACCGGCAACAACCGAACTAAGGGCAATATATATTAATGAAAGAATAGCTTATGTTGATTTAACCCGGGAGGTTGCCGTATCGCATCCGGGCGGGATTCTTTCTGAATTAATGACCATTTATTCAATTGTGAATACCCTGGTGCTGAATGTTAACGAGGTGGATCAGGTCAAAATATTAATAGCGGGACAGGAAACGGAAACATTATCCGGTCATATAGACATTCGGTTCCCTTTAAATGCGGATATGCTTTTAATCAGATGAAAAATAAACAAATCAGTCAAATCAGAAATATTGGCATTATTGCCCATATAGATGCGGGTAAAACAACCGTTACCGAACGGATTCTTTATTATACCGGTCGATCCCATAAAATTGGTGAAGTCCATGACGGCGAAGCGGTGATGGACTGGATGCCGGATGAGCAGGAACGGGGGATTACCATTACCTCAGCGGTCACTACCTGTAACTGGAAAAACAGTGAAATTCAGATTATTGATACCCCGGGTCATGTCGATTTTACCATAGAGGTGGAACGCTCTTTGCGGGTTTTAGACGGTGCTGTGGGTGTGTTCTGTGCGGTGGGCGGAGTTGAACCGCAGTCTGAGACGGTCTGGCATCAGGCGGATAAATATCTGGTGCCCAAGATGGTGTTTATTAATAAAATGGATCGTATCGGCGCTGATTTTTTTAGGACCGTAGATATGATCACCCAGCGTTTGAATGCGAATCCCCTCTTATTACAGCTTCCCATCGGGCAGGAAGATAATTTTACCGGGGTCATTGATTTGCTCGAAATGAAGCAGATCATATGGGATTCTGATGATCCCAATGCGGAGATTCAAATAAGCAATATTGATGACAAATATGCTGATCAGGCGAAGGAATACCGGGACAAGCTGGTTGAACAGGTTGCGGAAGTAGATGACGAAATTATGGAAGCATATCTGGAAGAGGCCGCCATATCAGACGATCAGCTGAGGGCAGCCATTCGAAAAGCAACATTGCAGCTAAAACTGGTTCCTGTCTTATGCGGAACTGCATTGAAAAATAAGGGCGTGCAGCCACTGCTGGATGCTGTTGTCAAGTTTTTGCCCAGTCCGCTTGATGTGCCGCCGATTCAGGGTCATCATCCGGAAACCGGTGAACTGGTGGAATGCACGGCAAAGAAAAAAGCCCCTCTGGTAGCATTGATTTTTAAAGTTTCCATGATGGAAGGCCGAAAATTATCATTTGTTCGGGTTTACAGCGGACAGTTGAAGGCCGGAGTGGATGTATACAATCCTTCCCGCAAAAAAAATGAAAAAGTTTCACGAATTTTGCGGATGCACGCCAACAAACGGGATCGGGTGGATTCAGCAGATCCCGGCAGTATCGTAGGCGTTGTCGGTCTTAAAGACTCCACCACCGGGGAAACCCTTTGTGATGCAGCGGCACCGGTGTTGCTGGAACAGATGGAGTTCCACAAGCCGGTCATTTCAATCTCTGTAGAACCGAAAACGCATACCGATCAGGAAAAACTGGATCAGGTACTGGAAAAGTTAATGGCCGAAGATCCCACGCTTCAGGTGAAGCAGGATGAAGATACCGGCCAGACCATATTGTCCGGGATGGGTGAGCTTCACCTTGAGATTATTACCAGCCGAATGCAGCGGGAGTTCAACACCAATGTGAATATCGGCAAACCCCAGGTAGTATACCGGGAAACACTGGCCAAAGCAGCTTGTGCATCCGCCGTATTTGATAAAGAAGTGGCCGGTCAACGGCACTTTGCTGAAGTCGCGTTAAAGATGCGTCCGTTGACCCGGGGGAGCGGCAGTCATTTCAAATCTGAAATTGCCCCGGATATTATTCCGGAAACGTTCATGGCAGCTATTGAAAAAGGGGTGAAGGATGCCATGGAGTATGGGGATCTGATGGGGTATCCGGTGGTGGATGTGGAGTCGGTCCTGACCGGCGGCAGTTATAAGGACTCTCAGGGTACGGATCTGGCATACACCGTCAGCGCATCCATGGCCTGCCGCGAAGCATTCAAAAAAGGAGATCCCTTTTTGTTGGAGCCGATCATGGACGTGGAGGTGTTTGTACCGGAATCTTTCATGGGAGAGGTGATTGGTGATTTAAATAGCCGGGGAGGAAAAATTGAGTCCATTTCATCAAAAGCCGACAGCCAGATTATTGCTGCGATTGTTCCGCTGTCTAAAATGTTTGGTTATTCAACGGCATTAAGATCTTCTTCACAGGGTCGGGGGAATTTTACCATGAAGTTTTCACATTTTGACAAAAGCTGATGGCGTCGCCAAAAGTCGAATTTTGCCGGCAAAGTATAAAAGGTCACCCATCTCAATATATTGATGGTTTCGTAAAAAGTCCAAATTCTTTGTTGCGCGGCATCCTTCGTTTCTTCATAGTACGCTAAGTACGAATCATCACTCAGGATTTGCGCGCCTCGAATTTGGCACTTTTTTCTTTGCCATCGAAATCCGACTTTTTACGAGACTGTCAATATATTGTATGCCTGAAAATATAAATTGTTGTAGATCGTTATCGATAAGATGCACTGCTGAGAAATGACGCATTACTGTCGGTTTGAGGTACCAGTCTGCTATCGATGACAACCGGAGTTATTGTCAAATGATTCAAGAGCAGCCCTCCGTTCAAAAAATGTGACGGGCGGGGAAAACCGGCGTGCGTTCGTAGTCTACTCGGCCCAGGCGAGGTGGGCTGGCGGAATGGGTGTGCGCTTTTTTGGGGTGCTGCAAAAAAAACGACACCCACAACACTCAAATGAACAGTATTAATTTCTTAAAAGTCTCTTTTTGGCCCTGAAAAGGGCGTTTAAGACCAAAAACCGGCCGGATTTTTAACTCAATTCTTTAATATTCAATTTGTTAACTTGGTCCGACCCCAGATCAGGGTCATAACGGTCCGTCTGTTTTTAATGGACAAAAACTTATAAGAGGATTTTGCAATGACTAAAACTGATGCGTGGTATGAGTATCCTTCCAATTTGGTGGATATGTTTGAAGACAGTG
>Ga0307990_1004111_pt1 | contig 10800 bp, 10 predicted proteins | sample EllFjometagen129_FD_203168 | JGI IMG/M metagenome (GOLD analysis project Ga0307990, IMG submission 203168) | Marine microbial communities from Ellis Fjord, Antarctic Ocean - #129 | ecosystem: Environmental > Aquatic > Marine > Unclassified | place: Southern Ocean | collected 2014-10-08
ACTGTAGCCATTAACGTAGACGAGGCTGGAAGCCTCATCTACGTTAAAGAACCCTGAAAATATTCGCCTATAGTTCTCCCCAGAATGCGGGGGGTGCGGGTGACGACCGCGCCCGCCGTGAGCAACCCCAATTTTTCCAATGTTTGAAAACTTTTCGTGTGATTCATGCGATTTGTGGTTACAGTCCCTCTTTTTAAATTTAAAAGGACAATTTTATGAGCGACATTCCCAACTGCCCGAAGTGTAATTCTGAGTATGCCTACAAGGATGGCACCTTATTCGCCTGTCCAGACTGCGGTCTGGAATGGGATCCAGCAACCCCCTCCGCTGCGTCCGAGACTGAGGATGCCTCGGTCAAAGATGCCAATGGAAATGTGCTTCAGGATGGCGATACGGTCACCGTTATTAAGGGACTCAAAGTGAAGGGGTCCCCCACAGGAATCAAAGCGGGCACCAAAGTGAAAAACATCCGCCTCGTGGAGGGCGATCATAATATCGACTGTAAAGTCCCCGGCATCGGCGCAATGGGATTGAAGTCCGAGTTCGTCAAAAAAGTTTAGAACGTTTTCAAAAAACTGTAGCCGTTTGCCTGTGGCAAATGAGTCGCCCACAAGGCGACTGCTACAAAAAATACGTGCGTTAAATGGTCACGACTTTTCTTACTGCACTTTAACGGGAGCGAAGTTTCCAAGATTCGTACGCGTTACTGTCGCCGTTTGCCCGTGGCAAATGAGTCGCCCACAAGGCGACTGCTACAGAAAATACGTACGTTAAATGGTCACAACTTTTCTTACTACGCTTTAGCGGGAGCGAAGTTTCCAAGATTCGTACGCGTTACTGTCGCCGTTTGCCTGTGACAAACGAGTCGCCCACAAGGCGACTGCTACAGAAAATACGTACGTTAAATGGTCACGACTTTTCTTACTACGCTTTAGCGGGAGCGAAGTTTCCAAGATTCGTACGCGTTACTGTCGCCGTTTGCCTGTGGCAAATGAGTCGCCCACAAGGCGACTGCTACAGAAAATACGTACGTTAAATGGTCACAACTTTTCTTACTGCGCTTTAACGGGAACGAAATTTCCAAGATTCGTACGCGTTACTGTAGCCGTTTGCCTGTGGCAAACGAGTCGCCCACAGGGCGACTGCTACAAAAAATACGTACGTTAAATGGTCACGACTTTTCTTACTACGCTTTAACAGGAGCGGAGTTTCCAAGATTCGTACGCGTTACTGCGCGGCGCGCGCTTCGGTGACGATGGCGATGCCGGAGCTGGTTCCGATACGGGTGGCCCCCGCTTCGATGAGGACACAGGCGGCGGCATAGTCGCGCACGCCCCCGGAGGCTTTCACACCGAGTCCCGCCTCTTTGACCGCGCCGCTCATGAGAGCAATGTCTTCGACGGTTGCGCCGCCGAATCCGAATCCAGTGGAGGTTTTGACAAAATCGGCTTTCGCTTCAATGCAAAGTTTGCAGGCACGAAGCTTTTCGTCGTCGGTGAGCAGTCCTGTTTCGAGAATCACTTTCAGAATTGCGCCCCCTGCGTGGCAGGCCTCAGCAACAGCGGCAACATCCGTGCGAACGGTTTCATCATCGCCGGCTTTGAGCGCGCCGTTGTTGAGCACCATATCGACTTCTTCGGCTCCGGCATCGATGACGGAGCGGGTTTCTGCCACTTTTTGTTCGGTGGTGAGGGCACCCAGCGGGAAGCCGATAACGGAGCACGTTTTTACGCCGGATCCTTTAAGCTGTTGGAAAACCAGCGCGATGTGAACGGGATTGACGCAGATGGCACAAAACTGATTTTCGCGGGCTTCTTTGCAGAGCTGTTCCACCTGTGCCGGCGTTGCGTCCGGCTTGAGCAAGGTGTGGTCGATCAGTCCGGCAATCGCGTTGGCGCAAAGGGGCATTATTTCTCCATCAGGTTTTTGAAGTTGGCTTCTTTCAACAACATAGCCTGCCAGTCGTCCGCCAGCTGACGGGCGCGATTCTGACTCAGCCCCTCGACAAGTTCCTGCCGAATCGCGGGCAAGCCGACTTCTGCGTCGGTCGATTGGCGCTCGGCCACGTACGCGATTAGAATTCCTTCTTCAACAGGAACGAGCTGGCAAAGTTCGCCTTTCTGCGTATTCAGGCAGATCGGAACGAGGATGTTCGCATAGTTGTTGGTCAGCGGGGTGGTCAGATCAAACTCTTCGGTCGTCTCGATCTTGAGCTTATACGGACTCATCACCGCTTCGAACGAACTCCCGGCAAGTAATGCGGCCGACCAGGTTTCCTGAAGTTCAACCGCTCGAGCAGAAAGAGCTTTGGCAACCGCTTGCGCACGGGCCGCCTCCATCACGTTCGCTTCCACAACCTCAAAGTCGGGAAGGAACGACGCATATCGCTTTTCCAAGGAGAGAACATATACGGAATGCTTACCAATGACGGCGTCACTGAAAGAACTATAGACATCGTCCTGCAGGCGGGATGCTGCCTGGCGGAACGGGGCGGTTTCATCGATGCCTTTCAGCGCATCATTCAACCCGAAGGCGGGAAGTGTTTTAATGGTTAAACCAGCGGCCGCGGAGCCCCCGGCAAAATCGGGCAAATCTTTTTCCGATTTAGGAGCAATGGTCGCAACCAGAGCCGTAGCTTCTTCAGCCGCCAGTCGGCGCGCAAAAACTCGAAGAAGCTGGGCGGTGATTTCTGCTTCAACCTCCTCGAAGGGTTTGTATTCTGCAAGAATCGCATCGTTGGTCGTTTCAATACGATAGGCTTCGAGATTTTGATTATACGCCTGTAAGGCCGTCCCTTCTGGGATCTCCGCCTTCTCGATGAAGTCGCTGACCGCCCACTCGACATAAGAAACGCGCACTTTGGCCGGCATCCGGAAGGCTTCCTTATTTTCGGCAAAAAGGACTTCAGCCTCTTCGCGGGAAACCACGATACCTTTTCCGACTCGGTCGCGCGGGAGCATCGCTGTTTTCAATACAAAACGATCCGTATAGAGATGATACGCCTGAAGCAGTTCCTGAGGGGAAATTAGTGCGGCCTGCACGGGACGAGTCATGAGTTTGTGAAGGAGAATCTGCTCGCGAATCAATGCCTCGACCTGCGTCGATGAAGTGCCGAGATGTTTTAAAATCATGTTGTACGCGCGATGATCAAACCCGCCGCTCTCCCCCTGGAACGTCGGCAACTGCTGAATCTGTTTCACCACTTCTTCGTCGGTGACTTCAATTTTTTCAGCGACCGCTTTGCGGCGCGCTGCGACTCGCAGCCAGGCTTCCTGCCGAAGCATCGCCACCTTTTCATCTGTCATCTGGGGCATCTGACCGGAGGAGAGCACATCCCAGAGACGCGCGTTGTCATACGCCGGCCAATATTCCTGCGGCATCACCTTTTCGCCATACAGTTCGCCGACCGGCTCCTGAACAGGCTTATTGGAGCCCTGCCCAATAAACGAATATGCCCCGAAGAGTCCAAACGAAATAACGATGACCCCGATAATGATATACCAGACCACCTTGGACTGAATCAGCTTATGAAATTTACTTATCATCATTGTCATGACAAAACCCCTTGTTTATAGAACTAAAAAAATGAACGAATAGCTTAGCCCTGAGCTCTCGTTGGGTCAACGGGAAAGCCAAAGCCTGTGAAAAAACTCACCGGTTCGATGATTGGGCTGAAAATATTGCGTGAAGGGTCCGTCCTGAATGGCACCAAGTTAAGGGTGCGAAGACAAACCCACCCCGCGCTTCGCGCACCCCTCCAAAGGAGGGGAACATTATAACCACCAAAGTTTTACGATAAATTCCCCTCCTCTGGAGGGGTGGCAAAAGGCCGGGGTGGGTCTGGTTGAAAACTCTTAACTTCGTGCGACTCGGATCCGTCCTATAATTTAATGTTTTTATGTCTTATGCTGTTTCTTTCCTGCGCAAGCGGACGATGAACATGCCGTCGCCGGGGCCTTCCCACGGCCAAATCTGAACAGAACCGTCGGTCGGAGCACCGGTCAACGGGTGGGCGAACGGATCGAGCGCGAAAGCGAGGTGCTCAGCAAGAAAGCCTTCGAGCACCTCGGCGGTTTCTTCGCGAGTGATGGTGCAGACGGCATAAACCAACACGCCGCCGGGTTTTACGCACTGCGCGGCATTGTGAAGCATTCGAAGCTGAAGGTTGCGCTTTTGGGCGGGATCGCGCGGGTCGGTGCGCCAACGCGCATCGGGGTTGCGGCTCCAGGTTCCCCATCCCGAGCAGGGCGCATCAACGAGGACGCCGTCCCACTCTTTGGTGAAGGGTTCGTTCTTCGCCAAATCGTGCAGCTGCATGCGGATGTTGGGGACTCCGTCGGTGCGCGCGCGTTTTTTACAATTGGCGAGCGCCTCTTCACGGGTGTCGGTGGCAAATACTTTGCCCGCTTTACCGATCGCATCAGCCAGCTGAAGGGCTTTACCGCCCGCACCGGCGCAGGCGTCCCACCAGTCGCTCCCCGCTTCGGGCGCTGCGACCGCGCCGACAGCTTGCGAGGCGATATCTTGCACTTCGAACTGCCCACTGCTACCGAGTGCGCCGAGCGAACGTCCAGCAGGAATCGAAACCGCCCCAGAAATAACGGGATGCTCTTCGAACGGGATGCCGGCATCCGTCAGTGCTTTTTTAAAATCGTCGTTGCGCAGGCGAAGCCATGTGGGCGGACGCGTTTGGAGCGTTTCATAGAATATTTCTTCGCATCCGTCGGGAAGCTCTACGCTTTTTTCATGAATTGGACCCGGCTGAGCCGGGGCCAGCTCTTCTTTTCCAAACTCTGGAACCGGCTGAGCCGGGGCCAGCTCTTCTTTCCCAAGCTCTGGAACCGACTGATCCGAAGTCAGCTCTTCTTTTCCAAGCTCTGGAACCGGCTCAGCCGGGGCTTGCTTCTCTTTTCCAAACTCTGGGAAGAGGAGGTCGGATTTTTCCAAGGATTGGAACTCGGGGAACCAATCGCGGAGCGCGGCGAGTTTTTCGTCGAGCGTTTTGCCGCCGAGCGGTGTCCAGCTTTCGTTTCCTGTGCTCAGTGCAGGATGAATTTCAGCCTGGTCGAGATAGACGGAAAGGGTAGCGGCCTCCAGCATGTTCAGGCCCAACGGTTGAGTCCACCCCCGCCAGCGGAAGGCTGAAAAGAAGCAAACGGAAAGGAATCGGCGATCGCGCGACCCGAGTTCGCGATGGTCTTTGAAGTACCGAGCGAGTACACGATCGGCAGGATGTCCTTTCTCGATTACATAAGGAGAAAGCTTCTCAAGCATTTCAACGACGAGTTGGCGCTGGCGGTTCAATATTTTTTCAGAAAGCATTTTTGGTATTCCTATGACGTTTTTTGTTTTTTCGTTCTCAAAAGTAAGCATAATCCACCCCCCTCTATATAAGAGAGTAAAAACGTGAGTGAAGTTAAAACGACGGGAAGGAGGAACGGTTATGGCAAAAGAACTTGGCTTTGTAATGATTACGCCGCATTCGTTGCGTAAATCACGCACGGGCGGAATTATCGGGCGGTTCAGCCGGATTGAAGGGTTGGAGTTCGTGGCGGCCCGTATGTTCGGCCCCAGCCAGGAGCTGGTCAACCTCTACGCCGAGTCCCTTCTTGCCAACCCCGATATCGGCGGACATCGGCGCCCGATTCTGGCCGACTACGTCAAACGAGCCTTTTCGCCCGAGCCCGAAACCGGAGGAACCCATCGCGTGATGTTGCTTCTTTTCGAAGGGGAGAATGCGATTTCTAAAATTTTTGAGGCCGCAGGGGATTTTGATGATATAAAGGAATCCGCCGACACCGTACGCGGGACGTACGGCGACTGTATTCATGATGTCGATGGAGAGATCATCTATTTTGAACCCTCGGTTTTGGTGGCGCCCACCGCGGCTTCTGCCAAACAGACGCTCTCGCTTTGGCTCAAATACGCCGAAGACGATGGCGGAATCATCACAAATGCGCTGAGCCTTCCCGAAGAGGATGTACAAAAAACGCTCGTCATCATTAAACCGGATAACTTCCGCTTCCCCAACTCGCGGCCCGGCAACATCATCGACCTGTTTTCCCGCTCCGGCCTGCGGATTATCGGCTCGCAAGTGCACCGCATGAGCATGGCCGAGGCCAAAGAATTTTACGGACCGATCCAGGCCATCCTGCGCGAAAAGCTAGCGGGACGCGCCATCGAAACCGCCTGTACCACACTCGAAGAAACCTTTGGGTTCCCGATGCCAGAAGAAGTCTGTGCCGCGCTCAATCAGACCCTTGGCCCGTACTATGGCGATCAGCAGTTCTTTGGAATTATGCAGTTCATGACCGGCCTTTGGATGCCAGATGTGCCGGAAGAAGAACTGGAAAACAATGGCAAAGCGAGTTGTCTCATTCTGGTCTACGCGGGTATCAACGCGGTCGAAAAAATCCGCACCATTCTGGGGCCGACCGACCCAAGCAAGGCGCTTCCCGGCTCCGTTCGCAAAGAATATGGCAGCGACATCATGATCAACGCCGCGCACGCGTCCGACTCCCCGGAAAGCGCTATACGGGAAATGGAGATTGTTAAACCCAGTTACAATGCGCTAAAAAAATGGATCGAACAATATTACGGATAATCTGGAGCCCCTTTATGTGGAAAGAAATCGAACCCGCGCCCGCCGACGCAATCCTCGGCCTAACCGAAGCCTTTAAGAAAGACTCACGCACCGAAAAAGTAAATCTAGGTGTGGGCGTCTATAAAGATGCGACAGGAGCCACTCCGGTTCTCGCCGCCGTAAAAGCCGCCGAGATGAAAGTCCTCGAAGCGGAAACTTCCAAATCCTATATGCCAATCGCCGGCGAAGCCGCCTACGGCGCCGCCGTACAAAAAATGATTTTGGGCGATGTCTGCGACCGCGCGGCCACCGTTCACACGCCCGGCGGCACCGGTGCGCTGCGCCTCGCTGGGGAACTGCTGAGAACGTTCAGCAGCAAAACCATCTGGATCAGCAACCCGACGTGGGCCAACCATAAAAACATTTTCACAGCCTCGGGGCTGACCCTTCAGGACTACCCCTATTACAACGCCGAAACCAAAGCCCTCGACGAAGACGCATTCTTCGCCGCGCTCGAAACCATTCCATCCGGCGATGCCGTCCTGCTGCACGCCTGTTGCCACAACCCCACCGGGGTCGATCTCAATGCCAAACAATGGACTCGGGTTGCCGCGCTCGCCAAAGCCAATGGCTGGACCGCTCTGATTGACTTCGCCTATCAGGGCTTCGGCGAAAGCGTTGAGGCCGACCGCAAAAGCGTTGAAATCTTTCTCGCGGCAGGCGTCGACTTTTTTGTCGCCAGCTCTTTCTCCAAAAACTTCGGGCTCTATTGCGAACGCACCGGCGCACTAACTTCGGTAACCGCCACCGCCGCCGATGCCGCCACGGCCATCAGCCACATGAAAGCCGCCGCGCGCGTCAGCTATTCCAATCCCCCCGCACATGGCGGCCTCATTATAACCACTCTTTTTAACGACCCCGAACTTTCCAAGGGTTGGAAGGCCGAGCTCGACGCCATGCGTGAGCGGATCAACGGAATGCGCAGTGCATTGGCAGAAGGCCTCACAGCGCGCGGAGTTCAAATGGACTGCTCGTTCATCACGCAGCAAAAGGGGATATTCTCCTTCAGCGGGCTCAATAAAGAGCAAGTGAAATTTTTGCGGGAAGAAAAGGCGGTGTATATTATTGGTTCGGGCCGCATCAATGTGGCAGGCTTAACTCCTGACAATATAAACGGCGTCTGCGAAGCCATTGCCGAGGCAATGAAGCGCTAGAGTTCATAATTTAACGGGCATGTGGTGGAATTGGTAGACACGCAAGATTTAGGATCTTGTGCTTCACGGCGTGCGGGTTCGAGTCCCGCCTTGCCCATTCGTTGCGACCGCGGCGAATACCCTGAGCGTGTCGAAAGATCGCCGTCTCGCTCGGGGCAGACCGATTAAAGAGAAGGAAAAAGAGATGTTGCCGCAACACGGAGGGGTTCCAAATTTCAACATGCGACTCAGCGGCCCGATCTTGGCTGCACTGGCTCTCGTCCTGATCACCGGCCTCTTGCTGTCCCTCTCCTTCTATCTGAATATGAACCCAGGCGATCTCGCGGCACAAAACCGCCTCAAACTTTCCATTCTCGTCACCCTAGTCCTCTCCATCTTCATCCTGCTGGTCGGAACCGGACGCTGGTGGCACTTTCATCTGTGGCGGCGCGGCAACAGCCAAAAGCACCATCAGCACCGGAACAAACACAACCGTTCAAGACATCACCACCGATAAACTGCGTTCAGCAGATTAGTTGACGTTCTCTCCGACCTGTGTTTCCAAAAACCCGGACGCTCTCATCCACGCTTCGCAGAGAACGGGCCAGTTTGAAACCGAGTATTTCGTCGGACGCAGTCCATACCCGTGGCCGCCTTTGGCAAAAAGATGCAACTCAACGGGAATTCCTACGGCATCAAGCGCGGTGGCGTACGCCAGACTGCTTCGATAATGTTTTTTATCATCTCGAGCCTGCACCACGAACGCCGGCGGCGTTTGTTCATCCACATGGATCTCATCCGTCAATTCAATGCCGCCCTTCTTGAACAGATAGGCGGGATAAACCAGCAAGGGGAAATCGGGACGATCCAACGAGTTACTGCACGCGGCCGTCAGGTGTCCGCCCGCAGAAAAGCCCAGCATTCCCACACGTTCTGGATCGATATTCCACTCCCCAGAACGTTCGCGGACCAACCGGAGCGCACGGCGGGCATCCTCCAGCGCGCCGGAACGGTTTCTCGGCACACGATATTTGAGCACCGCAGCAGAAACGCCGATCGAATTCAGCCGTTGCGCGACCTCTGTTCCCTCCAGGTTGTACGCAGGAATATTATATCCCCCGCCCGGACAGATAACGACCACAGGATTCGCCTCCCCGCAATCCTTCGCCGGATAAAACGTCAGCTCCGGCTGGCTGACATTCGTCAGCCGAATCACTTGGTTATTCTGGTTCGGACTGACCCCTTCAGGCAGCTCCGCGCCATGGCCGGGCATATCGCCGTCCCAAAGCGGCGCCCGGATTTCAGCGCGTACCGACAGACAACCCAACAGCAAAAGAATTCGTACAATATTTATCATTTGCACAGCATAAGCGGGGAAAACTTGCAGGTCAAATGATCGTTCGTCGCGTAGCGCACCGGCGGTGGGGCCGAAAAGGAACGGATGAATCTCGACGCCCCGCGAGGTGCCGACCGCACCTTGCCATCTTCGACACAGAGAGTTAAAATGTCCGCGACCTAAACGGAAAAGGAGCCTGTTATGAAACTCTTCCTCTCATTCATCATTCTGCTCACCACGCTCATCGCGGCTGCCGAGAATCCAGAAGATTTCGATCCCCCCCGCATTTATTACCCCGGGCGAACCTCTGGAACCCGGCTCGACACCGACCTGCTCTCCGAAAAACTTTACGTCACCGTCATCACCCTCGGCGACCCACACCCCTTCCTGCTCAACACCTCCACCGCCGACCTGTGGAAACTCAGCCCTATCGGGGCCGAATGGGTCTATCTCGGCGACCCGCGCAGCAGCAGCGGACGCGCCGGCACATTCAAGCTTATCCCCTATCAAACCGGGCGGGTTCTTGTTCTCGACACCACATCCGGCGAGGCATGGCTAGTCGATGGAACGACGTGGATCGAAATCGACCGCCCCTCCTCACACAAAACCCGCTACAAAGGCTCCCAAAAAACCTGGGACGAACTGTGGGAGCTGTTCAAAAAACAGAGCAAGGACGACAAACCGTAAGAAAAGGTTTTAGGCCATAGACCTTTGGTCGCCCCAGAGGTCCAATCCTTGGAACTCCGCGGATTTTTTCTTTCCCCCGGCAATCGGTTTCCAGTACTTTGATCTTTTCACCCCTGAAGGTATTACATGACTCCACATATCGATCATTTGCAGTTCATGGGCAGGTTCCAGCGGCTGCTCATCCTTGTCTCTCTGATGGTGCATCCATTGGCTTCGGCGGAGGTCCCGACCGAATCCCCCGAAAAAAACCTCTCCAAAACAAAGATCGTCAAGTTGGTGGACCAATACGTCGCCGCATTGGAATACAAAAACTTCGACGCATGGAACGAGCTGGTTGCTCCCCTGTACACAAATAGCCCTCTATTAAACCCCACCAACTTCCTGGAAAAAGCCTCTAGGGTTAAATCGTTGTCTATTAAACAGATCAACGGCCTGAATGCGGATCTTAAAATCAGATATCATGACGGTCGCAAACAGATTGGCTCCCTTCAAATCCACGCCTCGGGCCATATAAAATATACGCCGTTCTTATTCGAACATCCTGTCGTGCGGGCTTTCTCTCTAGTCCAAAGCCTACTAAACGACCGCACAACCCTGTTCGGCGCCACCAGCAGCGAAGCCAGTCGCATGGAAATCGTTTGGGAACTGGACACCCTAGGAATCCCGTTGTGTGAATACGACCCACTGGCCCCCTCCATTAACGACCGCCTCGCCGCCGCCCGCAAAATATTTGAATGGTTGGAAGAAAACGGACAAACATTTGACAACACCGAGCCCAAGGTCTTCATCACACCCGGCGAATTCGCCCGTTGTGTAGAAAAAGCCCGCCCGCCCGAATCCTCAACTGCCGACGCGAAATGAGACTTGAGCCTGCAAAAGCAGTGACTAAAAGGTGCGACACCCCAAAAAGGGGTCAGCCAATGAATCCTGAATCCGTGGCAGTCAATCAATAAACTTCCGGATATCCCCCCTCACCTTTGCCCAATCTCCCGTCACATCAT
>Ga0307990_1004113_pt1 | contig 10799 bp, 6 predicted proteins | sample EllFjometagen129_FD_203168 | JGI IMG/M metagenome (GOLD analysis project Ga0307990, IMG submission 203168) | Marine microbial communities from Ellis Fjord, Antarctic Ocean - #129 | ecosystem: Environmental > Aquatic > Marine > Unclassified | place: Southern Ocean | collected 2014-10-08
TGGACGTCGGCGTCGAGCAGGAGTTTCAGCAGTTGCTCGCCGGCCTGGCTGAGAGGATGACGATCGTCCTGGTCAGCCACGACATCGGCTTCGTCACCGAGCAGGTTGGCAAGGTCGTCTGTGTCAATCGCGCAGTGGCGGTTCATCCGACGGCCTCGCTGACCGGCGACGTAATGCGGGACCTTTACGGCCAGGACATACGCCTGGTGCGTCACGATCACAAGTGCGTCGACCAGCATGATCGACCGGAGGCGGGCTGATGGGCGAGTTCATACACGCGGTCCTGACCGAGTCGCTCGTACAGCGTGCGATCGCCACTGCCCTGCTGGCGTCGGTAGCGTGCGGCGTCGTCGGCACGTTCGTGGTGGTCCGGCGGATAACGTACCTCGCCGGCGGGATCGCCCACTGCGTGCTTGGGGGCATGGGCGCGGCGGTGTTTCTGCGAGCGAGCTATCCACAGCAGTTCGGCTGGCTCGAGCCGATCTACGGCGCGATCGCCGCTGCCCTCATCGCCGCGGCAGTCATGGGGGTTGTCTCGATGAAGTTTCGCCAGCGCGAGGACACGGTCATAAGCGCACTCTGGGCCGTGGGCATGGCCTCGGGCGTGCTGCTGCTGTACCTGGCGCCCGGCTACCAGCAGGACATGATGGGCTACCTGTTCGGCAGCATATCCATCGTCGCGGCGAAGGACCTCTGGCTGATCGCGGCGCTGGACGTTGTGGTGGTGGGCATCTCGGTGGTCTTCTACCGCCAGTTGCAGGCGGTCTGTTTCGACGAGGAGTTCGCCCGCACGCGCGGCCTGCGGGTTGGCTTCTACTACATGCTGCTACTGTGCCTGACAGCCCTGACGGTCGTCTTGCTGGTAACCGTCGTGGGTATCGTGATGGTCATCGCCCTGCTTACGCTGCCGGTGGCGGTGGCTGGGCAATGGGCCCGCAGGCTTTGGAAGATAATGGTCCTCTCGGCGGGCATCAGTGCGGCGCTGTCGATCGCGGGCCTGGCGGTGAGCTATTCCCCCGGCCTGCCCGCCGGACCGACGACGATCATCCTTGCCGGCGCGACCTACATACTCGCCCTTTCCGCCGGACGACTCATACGACGAAGAAACTCGCCATAACGCCCATTTTCCCTTCCCGGCAAAGCTAGAATGTCACGACAAGTCCAGCCGGGCAAGAGAAGGGAGACAGCGGCGAACATGGAGAACGTCCGCACGGTTCGAGACGAAAGCGACCTTGCCGGCCTGTTGAATTCCACCAAGCCGTCTGCTGTGATGTTCTACGCGGACTGGTGCCCCGATTGCATACGCTTCAAGCCCACGTTCGAGGAGCTGGCCAGCCAGTACGGCAGGCGAATCGCATTCATGTCGGTTGACGTCGCGCGCCTGCCGCATCTGGAACAGAACTACGGAATCGCCCTGATCCCAACGGTACTGCTGTTTGAGCGAAGCCGACTGTCGCGAACCTGGGAGTTCGTCGAGGACATCCAGTCCTACCGCTCACACTTCGGGCAGATGTTTCCGCGCAGCAGGTGAACGCGCTGCTGCGAAGCCCAGGAATTGCTACCTGCCTGTCGGCTGGAAGGTCCCTGGGCTACTGGAACGTCGGGGTTACTTTGCCTTCACAATCGGCGCGGCCTGGACATCCGCATGGTACTGCTGGAGGCTCTTGACGGAACGCCCGCCCTTTCGGGCCGATGCAATGCCATCCGCCGCCGCCAGCGCCGCGGTAATCGTGGTGATATAAGGCACCTTGTACTTGATGGCGGCCTTGCGAATGTAGGAATCGTCGTGCTGGCTTAGCTTTCCAACGGGCGTATTGACGACAAGGTTGATTTCGCCGTTTTTCACGCCGTCGGAAATATTGGGCCTGCCCTCGTGCTCTTTGAGGATGATTTCGGTCTCGACGCCGGCGGCGACAAGCGAATCGCGAGTGCCTTCGGTGGCCTTGATGGCGAAGCCCAGTGCCTGGAACTTTCGCCCCACGGCCACGGCGCCTTCGTGATCTCGCGAGTTAACGCTTATCAGCACGCTACCTTCCAACGGCAGCGTAGCGTTGGCGCCTTCCTGCGACTTGAAAAACGCCATGCCGAAGTCATCGGCCAGGCCGAGCACTTCGCCCGTCGATCGCATTTCCGGCCCGAGCACGGGGTCCACCTCGGGAAACATCGAGAACGGGAAGACCGCTTCCTTGACTCCGAAATGCGTAATCTCGCGGTTGACAAGTTTCATGTCGGCCAGCTTTTCGCCCATCATAACCTGCGTGGCGATTCGCGCCATGGAAATGGCGCACACCTTCGAGACCAGCGGCACGGTTCGGCTTGCTCGCGGGTTTGCCTCCAGCACGTAGACCTTGTCGTTGGCGATGGCGTACTGCATGTTCATCAGGCCGACGACTCCCATCGCCTGGGCGATTCGCCTCGTGTAGTCGGAAATCGTATCGAGGTGTTTTTGCGGGACGCTGATCGGCGGAATCACGCAGGCCGAGTCGCCCGAGTGGATGCCAGCCTGCTCGATATGCTCCATAATCGCGGGGATGAAAACGTCCGTGCCGTCGGCGATGGCGTCGGCCTCGACTTCGGTGGCGTTTTCCAGGAACTTATCGACGAGGATAGGCCTGTCCGGCGTGACGCCGACGGCGGCGCCTATGTAAGAACGAAGCATTTCCTCGTCGTAGACAATCTCCATGCCGCGCCCGCCCAGTACGAATGACGGCCTGAGCATTAGCGGATAGCCGATCTTCGCAGCCGCGGCGAGGCCCTCGTCGATATTGGTCACCATGGCCGAGTCCGGCATGGGTATTTCGAGGCGGTCCATCATCTTGTCGAACAGGTCACGATCCTCGGCGAGTTCGATGGTGGCCGGAGTCGTACCGAGGATTTTTACGCCGGCGTCTTCGAGCTGCTGGGCGATGTTCAGCGGCGTCTGCCCACCGAACTGCACGATCGCGCCGACGGGTTTTTCCTTCTCGTAGATGCTCAGGACATCCTCGACAGTCAGCGGCTCGAAGTAGAGTTTGTCGGACGTATCGTAGTCCGTCGATACGGTCTCGGGGTTGCAGTTGACCATGATAGTTTCGAGCCCAGCGTCGCGCACGGCGAAGGCGGCGTGGACGCAGCAGTAGTCGAACTCGATGCCCTGGCCGATGCGGTTAGGCCCGCCGCCGAGCACCATGATCTTTTTCCGATCGCTTGTCTTGACGACGTCGGGGGCGTTGTAGGTGGAGAAGTAGTAGGCCGCATCATCGACTCCAGAAACCGGCACGGGCTCCCACGCCTCGGCCAGGCCCATCGCGAGGCGCTGGCTGCGGATTTTCTTCTCATCGACGCCCAGGAGCATTGAGAGATACTGGTCGGCGAAACCGTCGAGCTTGGCCTGTCGGAGAAGTTCATCCGACAGGTCGCCGCCGCGGCAGGCGAGGACCTTTTCTTCCAGCTCGACAAGCTCCTTCATCTGCTCGATGAACCACGCCTTGATGTAGGTTCTCGCGCTCAGGTCCTCGACCGATGCGCCCTTGCGAATGGCCTCGTACATGATGAACTGGCGTTCGCTGGTGGCGTTCGACACCAGGGTCATCAACTCGTCGAGGCTCTTGGTGTTATAGTCCTTGGCGAAGCCCAGCCCGGGCCTGCCCTTCTCGAGCGAACGAATCGCTTTCTGGAACGCCTCCTTGTAGTTCTTGCCGATGGACATCACCTCGCCGACGGCCCGCATTTGCGTGCCGAGCAGGTCGTGGGCGCCCTTGAACTTCTCGAAGGCCCACCTGGCGAACTTGACCACAACGTAATCGCCCGAGGGCGTGTACTTGTCCAGCGTGCCATCGCGCCAGTAGGGAATGTCATCGAGCGTCAGCCCGCCGGCGAGCTTGGCTGAGACCAGCGCGATGGGGAATCCCGTGGCCTTGCTGGCAAGGGCGGAGCTTCGGCTCGTGCGGGGGTTAATCTCGATAACGCAGATGCGATCGGTCTTGGGGTCGTGGGCGAACTGCACATTCGTCCCGCCGATGACCTCGATGGCGTTGACGATGCGGTAGGAATACTCCTGGAGCCTCGCCTGGAGTTCCGGCGAGATCGTCAACATCGGCGCGGTGCAGTACGAGTCGCCCGTGTGAACGCCCATGGCATCGACGTTCTCGATGAAGCAGACGGTTATCATCTTCCCATTGGCGTCGCGGACGACCTCGAGCTCCAACTCCTCCCAGCCCAGGACAGACTCCTCGACGAGGATCTGGTTGATCATGCTGGCAGCCAGACCGCGACTGGATACGGTGCGCAATTCCTCGACGTTGTAAACCAGCCCGCCGCCCGTGCCGCCCATCGTGTAGGCCGGGCGAATTACAACCGGATAGCCCAGTTCGGCGGCGACCTTCTCGGCGTCCTCGACGGTGTAGACCGCCTTGCTGCGGGGCATCTCGATACCCAGGGCGTTCATCGTCTCCTTGAAGGCGATGCGGTCCTCGCCGCGCTCGATGGCATCGAGCTTGACGCCAATGATGCGCACGCCGTACTTATCCAGCACGCCGGCCTTGGCGAGTTCACTCGACAGGTTCAGCCCGGTCTGCCCGCCGAGATTCGGCAGAAGCGCATCGGGCCTTTCTGCCGCGATGATCTCCGTCAGCGTATCGACGTTCAGCGGCTCGATGTACGTCACATCCGCCATGCCGGGATCGGTCATGATGGTCGCTGGGTTGGAGTTGACCAGGACGATCTGGTAGCCCAGTTCCCGCAGCGCCTTGCACGCCTGGGTTCCGGAATAGTCGAATTCACACGCCTGGCCAATGACAATGGGGCCAGACCCGATAATCAGGACCTTGTGTACATCCTCGAGTTTCGGCACTGTCGATTCCTTTTACCTGACACCCGGCGAAAACCAGGCGGACCTGCCGGGATGAACAGGGCGCACACGGACCCGTCCCGGACTGGCCGGTTCCTTTTCTCTACTAAGCGGTCTCAGGTAAGTTCGTTGGAGTTTCTGCGCAGGATCCGGTTCGTATGCCAACGAGGCCGAAGCAGGCGATGCCGTAGCATCGTCGACCTGCCTACCGGCAGGCAGGTGCAGGCCGAAGCAGGCAGGCGGACCGGAGACCAGCAGAAACCCAACAAGACTTACCTGAGGCCGCTTCGGGGACAGAGTGTAATGTCATCGCCAGCCCAGCGCAAGCAGGAAATTCCATTTGCCGCCCGATTTTCCTCGCCGTCGGGCAATCACATGGCATGACGAACGCCCAATAATAACAAACGCAGACGAATGCGGACAAAGGAATCGGCCTCTATCCGCACTCATCTGCGTTTTTCGCTGCTAAGCTTTTGATTGACCTCGCGGCCTCTATTCCTTTATCGGCTTGAGCATTTCGGGACCGTCTTCCTCGTCATCGGCGGGCGCGGGAGCTTCCTTTGCGGACTCCTTGGCGACCTTGCCGAGGAACTCGGGCAGGTCCAGGCCGATCTGCTTGGCGAGCTCGTGCATTGGTGGCAGGGCTCCCATGAGCCTGCCGCCGAGGCCGTTGAGGCCCCCGCCGCTGCTACCTCCGCCATCCCATACGATGATCTTCTCGATGGGCAGTTCCTGGATCGCCTGTGCCTGGATACGCGAGACGTCAGTCAGCTTCTCGATCAGCAGAAGCGCCGCGGCCTGTTGTGCGGTGTTGCACGCCTTGACGAGTTTGTGGTAGCCCTCTGCCTTGCCGTCGAGGATGCTCTGGACGCCCTCGCCCTCGGCCTTCATTTTGGCCAGGGTCGCCTGGGCCTGGCCCTCGGCGCGGCGGATATACTGCTGCTTGTCGGCATCGGCGGCGATGACGACACGTTCGCGTTCGGCGTTTGCCGGGACGACCACCTCGGCCTGGAGCCTGGCCTGCTCGCGAAGTGCGCGGGCCTCCTCAGCCTCCTTCTCGGCGATTTCCTTGGCAACGCGAATGGCACCGTCGGCGGCCCGGCTTGCGGATTCGCTGCGCTCGCGGGCCTCCTGCTCGGCCACGTTCTGGTTGGCTCGATATGTGGCCTGCTTGCCATTGGCCTCGGTCTCGGACTCGACCGCCTGGGCCTCGAGCCCTGCCACCTGCTGACGCTTGTTGCGGTCGGCGGTTGCCTCGCCGATGTTCGCCTCGCTCTCGGCGCCCGCGACGGCCACGCGGGTGTCTCGCTGACGCTGGGCGACGCCGGTCTTGCCGGTCCTCTCCTGCTCGGCCACGTCGATATTGGCCTGGTTGATCGCCTCGGCGGCGGCCTTACGGCCTAGAGCCAGAATGTAGCCCGACTCATCCTCGATGTCGCGGATGTTGACGTTGATCAGCGAAACGCCGATCTTCTCGAGCTCGACCGAGACGGCCTCGTTGACCTTGCCCAGGAACGCCTGGCGGTCGCGGTTGATGTCGTCGATCTTCATCGTCGCGATGACCGCACGCATCTGGCCTAGGATGATGTCCTGGGCCTGGGCCTGAATCTGCCCGCGGGTAAGGCCCAGCAGGCGGATGGCGGCGTTCTCCATCACGCCGGGCTCGTAGGATATCGCGGCCGTCACGGTCGTCGGCACGGACACGCGGATGTTTTCCTGGCTAAGCGCGTTGGCCAGTTCGATCGGCACGACGAACGGCTCGAGGTCCAGATAGTCGTACGCCTGGAACAGCGGCCAAACGAACGCCGCCCCGCCATGGACGCACTTGGCCGCCCCTTGGCCTGTCTTACCGTAGATGACCATGACCCGGTTCGACGGGCAGCGCCGGTAGCGGCTGAGGATGAACATCACCAGCCCCAGAGCGATTAACGCCAGCACAATCATCATAACCGGCAGTACGGCATCGGTGTCCATTGCGACAAATCTAATATTCGATAACATTTTTCCTGTCCCTTTCTGTGGTATCGTGGTTTCGAGTTATTTCTGCGGCTCGTTCGTCGAACCGTCATCATCGTCGGCCGGGCGGACTTGCACGGAATTGACGCCCATCAATCGCGTGACGGTTACGGGCGAGCCGGCCTTGATGGCGGTGCCGGCGACTGCACGGGCCTTTATCATGGACACCACTCCGCTGACTGCCACGCGAACCTCGCCCTGTCCGCCGGCGGGGATATCCAGGTACACCGTGCCGGTCTGGCCGAGGCAGGTCCGCAAGCGGCGCGTGCCGCTCTCGGCGAGCTTGCGGAGCCAGTGCAGCAGCACGGCCACAACGGTCCAGCCGGCAAAGCCCCAGGCAAATGAGAGGACTATGCTTCTGCTGGTGGTACTGCCCGTATCCATGTACAGCGCCCCTGCCCAGGTGAACATCGTGAAGAACGCCAGGATCGCCCTCACGCTGAATATGTGGAAGGCGACGGTGCTCTCGGCGGCACTATGGATGTCGTCGGCATGCATGTCCATGTCGCCGTCCACATCAACATGGCCGTCCGCGTCGATCTCCCCGCCGCTCATGCCGATCAGCATGCCCACGAACTGCCAAACGAAGATCAGCGTGAAGAACCCGGCTCCGCCGTAGAAAAACTTATTGAGTGCATCAAGACTGTTCCACCATTCAGCCATGGCTGGACTCCCTGTCTAACTTGTCTGCCAACACGCCCGCCAGCGTAACCTCGCCGGGGCCAGCACTTGAAATGCCCCGATGCAGGGTACCGTCCCGCGGCACCATCGGCAATCGTCAATCTCGGACGAATCCGTAAAGTGTCGTCGGCCCGCAGGCACAGATCGCCTCCGGCCGGGGCATGAACTCCCGGTTACACGATTGGTTAGTCGTAACACCGTCGGGAATATTTCCGCAATTCCGGCACGGGTCATTGCACCGCCAACGGGCATGCAAGCCAGAAAGTCCTTGTCGCGGGCGGAACCATGGAACAATATATACGCCGTCGATTCCGCATGTTGCAGAGCCGCCCCCAGCAGTCTTTTTGCTTCTGGCGGCCGGGATTTGAGATTTGAGATCTGAGATTTGAGATTCGAGATTCGCGATTCATCATTGAGCCTTCAGCAAGGATTTCTCGCATGACGGACAATCTTCTCCAAGAGCAGCGTGAGAACTGGGGCAGTCGATCGGGTTTCGTCCTGGCTGCCGTCGGCTCAGCCGTGGGGCTGGGCAACCTGTGGGGCTTCCCGTACAAGGTCTACGCCCACGGAGGCGGGGCCTTCCTCATCCCATACGTGCTGGCGATGGGTTTGATCGGAATCCCGCTGCTGATCCTCGAGTTCTCGCTGGGTCACATGACCCAGCGGGCAGCGCCGAACGCCTTCCGCGCCACCAACCGCCGCACCGAACCCATCGGCTGGTGGGGAATCATCCTGAGCTTCGTCATCATCACCTACTACGCGGTGATTCTCGCGTGGTGCCTCAGCTACCTCGTCACGTGCATCGAGGGAATCTTCAGCGGCGGGCACCTGCCCTGGGCGGGCAAGGGCGTCGAGGGCGTCAAGGAGTACTTCAACCTCACTTACCGCAACGCGTGGACAGACGCGGAACTTGAAGGCGGCACAAAGGCCTGGGCCATAGGCAGTCTGAAGATGCCGATAGTCTGGAGCCTGGTCGCCGTATGGGCCCTGATGTACCTGTGCATTTTCCGCGGCGTCAAGGCGGTCTCGAAGGTCGTGCTGTTTACGGTGCCGCTGCCGTGGATAATGCTGCTGATCCTGACGTTCCGAGGCCTGACACTGCCCGGGGCCGGCCGGGGTCTGGCGTTCTACCTCGAGCCGAACTGGTCCGAGCTTCTCAAGCCCGAGACTTGGCGCTGGGCCTTCGGGCAAATGTTCTTCTCGATGAGCCTGGCCTTCGGGGTAATGATCACGTACGCGAGCTTCCTTCACCGCAAGAGCGACATCAACAACAACGCGACGATCATCGGCCTGGCCGACATGGGCACGAGCTTCATCGCGGGTATCGCGATCTTCGCGACGCTCGGGGGCATGAGTTACGCGACGCAACTCGCGGGCAACCCCATACCCGTCGAGAAAGTCGTCGCCAGCGGGCCCGGCATGAGTTTCGTGGCGTTTCCGTACGCGCTGGCCCAGTTGCCGTACTCGACCTGGTTCGGGGGGATATTCTTCATCGCGCTTTTGACGCTGGGCATAGACTCTGCCTTTTCGATAACCGAAAGCGTCCTGACCTCGCTGCTCGACAAGACCGGCTGGAACCGCAACTTCACGCTGATCGGGCTCAGTCTGGTGGGCCTTGGCATCGGCCTGGTCTACTGCACGCGGGGAGGCATGGCCTGGCTGGGGGCGATGGATGACTTCATCAACAGTTCGTGGGGAGGCATCGCTTTGCTGGGCCTGATCGAGTGCGTCACGCTTGGCTGGACGTACCGCATAGGCAGGCTCCGGGAGCACGCCAACGAGCTTAGCGACTGGAAGATAGGCCGGTGGTGGGACTTCATCATCCGCTACTTCGCGCCGATTATCCTGACAGCCTTGTTCGTCTGGTCGCTGCTGGAGAAGGCCTCCGCCAGCGGCGGCTTCCTCCACGACAAAGTCGGCGATCTGAACTGGCCGGTGGTCGTGGGACTGGCCTTCGCGATTCTCGCGCCGACGCTGTCGGTTGCTCTGAGCTTCATTCGCTCGCCGGGGGCGGACACGCACGCAGCCTACAAGCCAGGCCAGGGACATGTCGGTCGAAGAATCGGAGTTCTCGGGGCGATCCTGGCCCTGATGGCCGTGGCTGGGGTAGTCTACGCCTTCGCCGGTGCAAGGCAGGTGGAGTTGGGCGCTGGCAGAGAGTTCCAGCACCTTCGCGCGCCGACGGTCATGCTCGCTGTCGCCGTCGCGGCCGGACTGGCGGTGCTGGCGACCGTGATCGGCGCCGCCGCCGTCGCCCGGGCCGAGGCCACGCGCACCAGGCCCAGCGGCCTGGCCAGGGCGTCGGCGGGCGTTGGCGTGATGGCGCTGGGTGCGTCGGGTGGCCTGGCCATGCCGATGATGATCATCCTGCACGCCCCTAACGCCTCGGCCGAGACCGCAGCAACAACAGCCCCGGCTGCGACCGCAGCGGCCTTGGCATCGCCGGAGATGTCGTGGGTGTCCTACCTGGTCCTGACCGCCATGGCTGCCCTTCTCGTCGGCGGGCTGCTGTGGTGCTTCTACCGCGCGATAAAGGCATCCGGCGAGACGGCGCCGGAACAGGTGGCCGAGGATGACAGTCCCAATTCGTAACAGATCAAGACGCCGACGGATGTTTATGGACTGCGACCAAAGAACAAAAGTATCTCACGCAGGGACTTCGGAGATCTCGGGGAGAACAGACACAGTTTCTTTTTCTGGGCTCTCGGCGATAGGAATAGGAGATATTCCCCGCTGCCAACAACCCTGCTCGCTCAAGCGAACAGGCCTCAGGGTCAGAATCGCACAACTGGTTTTCCGATGCGCCTCGGGTCCCCGCCATTGGGCTACCGACCACCGACCACTGGCTACCGACTACCTGCTACTACGCTACCGATTCCGTCGGTGCATTTCTCGGGTGATTTCGCGTTTCTGGTCGCGGGTTCGCAGGGCATCGCGTTTATCGAACTCGCGCTTGCCCTCGGCGATGCCGATCTCGCACTTGGCCCAGCCGTCCTTGAAGTAAATCGCCAGCGGGACCAGCGTCTTGCCCTTCTGGCGGACGTGGTTCCGTATCTGTTCGAGCTGTCGGCGGTGGACCAGCAGCTTGCGATTGCGTAGCGGCTCGTGCTGGAGCATCCCCGAGGCGTTTGGATACTGGGAGATGTTCACCCCTATCAGCCACAACTCGCCTTCCTGGAGCCTCGCGTAGCCCTCGTCGATCTTCGTCTGCCCGGCCCGGATGCTCTTTACCTCCGTGCCGATCAGCGCAATGCCGCACTCGACCTTCTCGACG
>Ga0307990_1004114_pt1 | contig 10798 bp, 10 predicted proteins | sample EllFjometagen129_FD_203168 | JGI IMG/M metagenome (GOLD analysis project Ga0307990, IMG submission 203168) | Marine microbial communities from Ellis Fjord, Antarctic Ocean - #129 | ecosystem: Environmental > Aquatic > Marine > Unclassified | place: Southern Ocean | collected 2014-10-08
TTAATTGGCCTAGATGACATTGATCCTGACGCTCAAATTCTGAGACTAGAAAATTTATTAAGAGATGGAATTGCACCCCGGATTCCAAGTCTAAATATACGCTCAATCACAATAGAGAATAAAGGACCTGTGATTGCAATTCGTCTTCCTAAAAGTTGGGTTTCACCACACATGGTTACTTTTGCCGGCGGCTCAAGATTTTTCGCTCGCAATTCCGCAGGAAAATACCAACTTGACGTTTTTGAGCTTCGATTAGCCTTTGATGCCACAAATGTTGAAGGGGAACGATTAAGGAATTTCAGAACAGAAAGAATAAGCAGAATTATTGCCGGTGAAACTCCAATTCCCATGGGGGAGAAGGCAAAGGTAATTATGCATCTCATACCAGTCAGTGCTTTTGATACCGGAGTTCAATATGACTTAAGAGAACTCCAACTGTCTCCCAATCCGGAAAATTTGGCACCTATTTATGCAACATATGGGAGCAACTTGAGGTTCAATTTTGATGGTATCTTAACCTCTGAAAAACCCCACGATGCAGACCCTGCTGTTTCCTATCTCCAAGTATTCAGAAATGGCACTATTGAGTCAGCCTGCACATCTTTGTTCAAACATGATACAGGGGGAAGAGCTCCTTTCATACCAAGTATTCGATTTGAAGAGGAACTTGTTGAGAGTCTTCGCAAGTATCTTAGAGTTCAAAATGCTCTCGAAATAGAGTTACCATATTTTCTCCTAATTTCTCTTGTAGGTGTGAAGGGTTATAATTTGCCCACCAAGGAATTCGCGGGATTTTATGGCGATAATTTAATAGACAGAAACGATTTATCGGTTCCAGAAATTTTAATTGAAGATAGCTCGCTGCCTCCTGAAACAATACTAAAACCAGCTTTTGATGCAATCTGGAATGCAGCAGGCCTCCCCCAGTCTCCCTTCTATGATAAGGAGGGCACTTGGAACCCAAGTTGGTAAAAGCTTTACAAAAATGTGCTTCACTTGATCAGAGAGAAATTAGGGACAGCGCCCTAATTTAAGCTCAGCAAGCCCAAAAAGTCTCATAGCTGAATTTTATGTCCCCTTCCCTATTCCCCCGACGCGCGTTGCCGGATCAGTTTCTTGACGAAGATTTCTTCCCGTTCCATCTCTTCGATCCGGTCCGAGATGTACTTCTTCGCCTCCTCACGCTGGGGGATGAATATCTTCTCGAGGGCGTTGACCCGCCGCTGTACCTTTTTCAACTCCCGGGAGAGCATCATGATCGACTTGGTGATGGTCGCGTATTCGGCGAGCACCTCGAGCGCCTTTCTCGATTGCACCTTCGCCTCATCGTACGCGGCGGTCGTCCCCGGCAGGGTGGCCGTGAGCCGGGACCGCTTGAATGAGAGCCTGATCTTCGGGAGCTTGAGCCCCATCAGTTTGGTGAATTCCATGTGGAAGAAGTAGGACCGCTTCTCGGAACAGCTCTTCAGTGTGAGGGTATCCGACCCCATCTGGACGGCAGCCTCGCCGTAGGCCGTATAAAGCTCACCCAGGACGCCCGAAAGGTCGGTCTCCATCCTCCGTATCTCGCCGATGTGCCGCATGATCTCGATCGCGAGGATCTCCCGTTTCTGGTTGAGGAGGTCGTACCCCTCGTACGCGAAGGAGAGGTCTTCCTTGATCCTTCTCAGCGATGATTTAGTTGGGGGAATATCAAAGGACGGCATTATTCTCTTCCTTCCTGCGGTATGTAGTATCTCTGTATCTCCTCCATGGACACGCGGTACAGTTCCTCCTTCGGGAGGAGGGAGAGCATCTGCCATCCCAGGTCGAGCGTCTCGATGATCGAGCGGTTCTCATCGTGCCCCTGCCTGAGGAACCGCTCCTCGAAGGCGGTCCCGAACTTGAGGTAGGTCTTGTCGAGTTCGGAGAGTTCCTCCTCCCCCACGATAGCCGCGAGGGCCCGTATGCGCTTGACCTTCGCGTAGGAGGCGAAGAGCTGGGCCGCGTTCTGGGCGTGGTCTTTCCGTGTCCGGCCCTCTCCGATCCCGTCCTTCATCAGGCGGGAGAGCGAGGGAAGCCCGGCGATGGGGGGATAGATTCCCTTGTTGAAGAGCTCGCGCTCCAGGACGATCTGCCCCTCGGTGATGTACCCCGTCAGGTCGGGCACGGGGTGGGAGATATCGTCGCTCGGCATGGTGAGAATCGGGACCTGTGTGATCGAACCATTTATTCCCTTCAGCCTGCCGGCGCGCTCGTATATGGCCGCGAGGTCGCTGTAGAGGTAGCCGGGGTAGCCCTTCCGCGAAGGGATCTCGCCCCTCGAACTGGACAGCTCGCGGAGGGACTCGCAGTAGTTCGTCATGTCGGTCATGATGACGAGGACGTGCATCCCCTCCTCGAAGGCGAGGTATTCGGCCAGCGTCAGGGCCACGCGGGGGGTGATGAGGCGCTCGATCGAGGGGGCATCGGCGAGGGACAGAAAGATGGCCGAATGCGTGAGGACGCCCGACTCCTCGAGGGAATCGATGAAGAAGCGCGCCATGTCGAACTTCACCCCCATGGCGGCGAAGATGACGGTGAACTCCTCTTCCGAGGACAGGATTCGGGCCTGCCGCGCGATCTGGGCCGCGATCAGGTTATGCGGCATGCCGCTCCCGGAGAAGACCGGGAGCTTCTGTCCCCGGATGAGGGTATTCATCCCGTCGATGGCTGATATTCCGGTCTGGATAAAGTCACGCGGGTATTCCCGGCTCCAGGGGTTGACCGGCAGGCCGTTGACGTCCATCATATTGTCCGTGATCACCTGGGGAGCGCCGTCGATCGGGCGCCCCAGCCCGTCGAAGACCCGCCCGAGCATATCGCGGTGCACGGGGATCTCGAGCGACTTTCCCGTGAAGGTAACCTTTGTCCCCTTGACAGAAAGCCCGCTTGTCCCCTCGAAGACCTGGACGATGGCGCGGTCTTCGTCCACCTCGAGGGTCTGTCCTATCCGTATCTCGGACGAGTTGTCCCGGATCTCCACGATCTCGCCGAAGCCGACACCCTTGACCCCCTCGACGAAGATCAGGGGGCCGGAGATCCCGGAAAGGTTCGTGTACTCAATCTCAGCGGCCATATCTATACCTCTCCTGTCTTCTCTTTCAGCGAATCGAGCCCCTGCGCGAGGCGTTTCCGGTAGTCGTCGATCCGTTCGAGTTCGTTGTTCGGGACCTCGGATTTGAGCCGTACCATCTCCGAGACAACGGCCAACGCGCCTATCTCCTTGACGCTCACCCCGCCCTTCACCAACTCCCCCCCCTTCGTGTACAGATCCAGAATGGCCTTCAGGAGTTTGAGCTGCTTCTCCGGGGGGCAGTACTTGTCGACCGGATCGAAGGAATTCTGCTGGAGAAAGGCGTTCTTGATCATCTCAGCCACGAAGAGGGTGAACTGCTGGGCCGGCGGCATGGCGTCGCTCCCGACGAGCTTGACGACCTGCTGGAGCCGGTTGTCCTCGAGGAGGATAGCCATGACCTGCCCCCTGAGCGATAGCCACTGGTCGTCCAGGTCCTTCCACCAGCCCTCGATGTCCTGGAGGTATTCGGTATAACTGTCTGTCCAACTGATGGAGGGGTAGTGGCGCGCATCGGCCAGGGTCTTGTCCAGCGCCCAGAAACACCGCACGAAGCGCGACGTGTGCTGGGTAACAGGCTCCGAAAAGTCCCCCCCGGGGGGTGAGACCGCCCCGATGATGCTGATATCGCCGTCGGCCCCCGAGAGGGTCTCCACGAGGCCGGCCCGTTCGTAAAACTCGGCGAGCCGGGTCGCTAGGTAGGGGGGGAATCCCTCCTCGGCCGGCATGTCTCCGAGCCTGCTGGCAAGCTCCCGCAGGGCCTCGGCCCACCGGGAGGTGGAATCGGCCATTACCGCCACGCTGTATCCCATGTCGCGGTAGTACTCCGCGATGGTCACCCCGGTGTAGATACTCACCTCGCGGGCGGGGACCGGCATGTTCGAGGTATTGGCGATCATGACCGTCCGCTCGATCAGGGGGCGGCCGTTGCGCTCGTCGACGAGCTTCGGAAAATCCGTCAGGACATCGGTCATCTCGTTGCCACGCTCTCCGCAACCTATATATACAATGATGTCGGCATTGCACCACTTCGCCAGGGCGTGCTGGGTCATGGTCTTCCCCGTCCCGAACCCCCCGGGGATGGTGGCCGTTCCCCCCCTGGCTATGGGGAAGAAAGTGTCGATGACCCGCTGCCCCGTCATGAGGGGGATGAAGGGCTTCTTGTTGCGCCTGCTCGGCCTCGGCTTGCGCACCGGCCAGTAGGCGGCCAGCTTCCCCGGATGTTCGCCGGCGCTGTTCTCGATGGTGTATACCTCGTCCTCGATCGTGTACTGGCCGGGGGGGGCGATGGAGGCCAGCCTGCCGGAGACACCGGGGGGGATGAGAACCTTGTGCATGACAAGGGGACTCTCCGGGATCTCTCCGATCAGATCACCCTCCTTCACCTCGACCCCGGCCTCGATCAGGGGCCTGAATTCCCACTTTTTGTCAACATCGAGGGGGGAAAGCTTGATCCCCTTTTTGATATAGTGCCCGCACAGTTCGGAGATGCCGACGAGGGGGCGCTGGATCCCGTCATAGATGTTCGCGATGAGGCCGGGCCCCAAAAGGACCGACAGCGGCCTGCAGTAGGATATCACCCAATCCCCCGGCCTGAGGCCCGTGTTGTCCTCGTACACTTGTATGACGGTGATATCCTCGATCAGCCGTATCACCTCGCCGATGAGGCGGTCGGGTCCCACCTCGGCGATGTCGAACATCCGTATCCCCTGCAGGCCCGCCGCCTTGACGATCGGGCCGTTCACCGATATCACCCTCCCTGTCAGCATACCATCCGCGTCCGGGCTTGCATTATCCAGGCCGTTCACCGGCATCACGCTTTCTGTCAGCATATCATCCACGTCTGCGCCCCCATCATCTAAAGAAAAAGCCCTTTTCATTCAAGATCTTCACAATCTCCCGGCGGATCGTCGGAGATTTCCGATAGTAGATCCTCTCGATGGTGCTGTTGAAGATACGTCCGTCCGACTCGTCGCGTATGGCGCATCCTCCCCACTGTATCGCGGGATCTTCGCGCAGCGCGACGTCGCGGTTTCGCCCCGCCTTCTTCGCGACCGCCATGATCTCCTTTTCAAGAACGAGGTCCTCTTTCTTCAGGGATACCTCGATCCCGGTCCCTATCTCGCCCGCGGCATCGCGCACCCTGTCCAGGAGAAACGCCGTGTACCGGGGGTCGGTCCTCATGATCTGCACCGCCTCCTTCACCATGCGGCTCATGAAGTCGTCGAGGCCGCGCAGCTTGAGTTTCTTGCGTTCGAGGCTGCCCTTGTTCTCCAGACGGGACCGTTCCTGTTCGATCTTTTCCCGGCCTTCGGCCTCGGTCTTCTCCCTGAACTTCTCTACCTCAGCGGAGCAGGCCTCATCCAATCCCTTGATCTCCAGGACTTCTTTCTCCTTGATGGCGTAGATTGCCTCCTCGGATTCCTTCCTGATCGACTCTTCCAACGGCGGCTGTTTCATACCAAATCCTTTCCTACGATTCGAGAGAGATGCCGAGAGCCTCGGCTATGTAGCCCACGACGGACCGGCGGGGACCCTCCGTCTCATCGATGCCGGGCACCTCGATGACTACGGGGCCCTCCATGGCGAGGTTGACCTGGGTTATCCTCTCCTGGAGGTCCCTGGCAAGGTCGCTCGTTACCATCACGATCCCCGCCGCCCCTTTTCTGAGGACCTCTTCGAGGCGTAACGGCGCGTCGTCTCTAGCAGAGACTACTCCCTCCACCCCCGAGAGGCGGAAGGCGCTTACCGTATCCATGTCACCGATTATGTATATCTTTTTCATGCTACAGCTTATGATCCCGTAAAAAGTTAAGAATGCTCCCTCTCCCTTGATGGGAGAGGGTCGGGGTGAGGGTAAACGTAAGACCATTTCATGTACTTACACCCCCTCCCCTTAATCCCCTCCCACCAGGGGAGGGGAAATATGATTTTTTACAAAGCTGTCAGAGCTTATTCAGGATCATGATCGCGATGATAAGGCCATATATGGCGATACCTTCGGCCAGGCCGAGAAAGATAAGGACCCTCCCCGTCAGTTCCGTATTCTCGCTCATGGCCCCGATGCCAGCCGAACCGATCCGGGCAACGGCAAAGGCGCTCGCGATACAGGCCAGGCCCACGGCCAGAGCGGCGGATATGTATGCCAGCCCCAGCCACCCCTCGTCCAGGGCGACCTCGGCCGCCTCATCCCCGGCCGCCAGCATCACGCCCGGGATAAGGAAGAGGGCTCCAACGATGAGACACACCAACAGAGAAATTTTTGCCTTCGTATTCCTGGTCATCCTACACCTCCGAAATTTTTGCCTTGAGTGTGAAGGGGGCAAAGTCCACCCCGTCCCCCCTGAAAAACTTACTGAAAAACTCATAATATTCGAGCCTCATCGACTGGATCAGACAGATGAGACACTCGAAACCGATGATGAAGATGTTCCCCACGATGATGATGGTGACAGCGCCGACAGAGCTCATTGCCGGGTCGACGATACCGGCGAGGGTGTACGTCACGATGCTGAGCCCCGCGTGAGACAGGGCGAAGGCCCCAACCCTGATGAATGAGACGGTGTTCGCGATCATGCTCAGTCCTATTTCCAGGATCTCCACGCAGGTCTCGATGATGTATTCGACCGCGCTGTGCGGTTTGTGGCTCTTGAAGAGGACGGGCCCGAGGACGCCCCGGAGCGAAAAGATGACCAGGGGCGCAGCGATGAAGACGCCGACTACCCACCGCGCGGGCCCCTGTCCGGTGACGGTGTACCTCACGGCGAGGAGAATGATCGCAATGTAGAGGACAAAGACGGCAAGCCCCTTCTTTTCGAGGAGGGCCTCGGTATAATTCCCGTTCATGAGGTTATTCATGACGTTGACGCCGAGGCCGATGGCGATGAAGAGGGCCCCCAAGAGGATGGTCAGGGAAAAGAGGGACATGATCTCCTCTATGGGGTGAAACAGGAGCGCGGGTATGAGGTGTTCACTCGAAAAAAAGCTTCCGTAAAGTATGCCGCAGAGGGCGGCGGATATGCCGCACGCGATCAGGATCCCCCCGGCCTGATCGAGGGTCGATTCGGGCTCTCCCTTCCTTTTCGCGATTCGCTTGAGGATCAGGCCGCCGAGAGCAATGACAAGTCCCTGGCCGAGATCGCCGAACATGAGACCGAACATGATAACAAAGGTGACGGCCGTCAGCGGCGTGGGGTCGATCTCGCTGTTCGCCGGCATCCCCATCGTCTTGACGAGGAGCTCGAAGGGCTTGAGCAACCGGCTGTTCATCAGGCGTACCGGGGCGTCGGGGTCCCTCCGGTCGGAGACCGCGGCGATGAAGCGGTCACCGCATATCCCCCGGAGGATACCGAGGAGCCGCTCCCGGTCCTTCTCATCCATCCAGCCCGATATGAAGAGGGCCTTCGATGAGAAGAGGGACAGCTTCATCGCCGTGAATACCTCTCCGTATTCGAGGTAAGGACCGTACATCTCCATCAGGGTTTCCCCCGTCGTGTCGCGCAGGGTGCCCATATATCTGTCGAGGATTGCAAGGCGCTTTCTCAAGGTCTCCACGCGGCGATCCAGGGCCTCGGCGGAGACCCCCGTGACCTCTTCGGACCGGTCCGTGAATCCGTATCCCTTGAGGAATTGGAGCAGAGCGGGGTGATCCTGCGGCAGGGCGGCACCGCAGACCGAAGCGCCCGCCTTCGATACCTCAAATCTCTCCCCAACCGGGGGCTTCCACTCGGTGTTCTCCACGGTCCCAAAGACCATCCGTACCAGCCGTGCCCTCCGAAACGCCGCGGGATCGACCCCCATCCGGTCCAGTGCCTCCCGGTACGTCGTGCGCTGAGCCGCCGTATCCAATTGTTCCTGAATCCGTGAGCGAAGCCTTTCCACACGCTCCAGGGCACTCTGCGTCTTCGAGACGAAGACCCAATCCTGGACAATATCAACGATCTTCCCGGGGAAGGCGGCCTCTTTGGGCTCAAGACCGAGGGCACGGAGGGCGGACTCGATCCCCGCGAGGATTTCCCGTGTCTTCGATTCCTCCTCCTTCAGGGACGTATCCATCATGGCATCCCTGCCCTTGGGGGGGGAGAGGTGGATGATCCCCGCCTCGCCGAGGGCGAGGTAGACCTCGTGGTAGAACCCCTTCTCGAGGGCTATGGAGACCTTTTTGATGTTCGACTTTACAAACATGCGAACCCTCACACGTCACTGATCATCGTTTCGAGTATCGCCTCGTGGGACATGCCGAACCTGATTCCCTCGGTAATGCGGAACAGATTTCGTATCTGACAGGACAGGAGCCACAGGTACGCCACCACACAGTGTATGGAATGAAAGTCCTTGTGGAACATGGACGAGGCCCACCGGTAATAGTAGTGTTCCAGGTAAGACTCCACGTCCGCCGGGTCCGGGGTCTGTCCGCTCCCCTTCCCCATCTCCTCAAGTCGCCCGGCGAGGACCCCTTCCACCATCGTGAGCTGCGGCCACGCAATCTCTCCGAAGAGAGCGCCCAATTCATTTCGATAGTTCCCTATCCGCTCGTCGCTCCATCCGTAGTTCACCCTGAGTCTCCACTCCCGGATCACCATGAGGACAGCGAGCCTTCGGAGTACGAAGTCCCGGAAGGTCCTCCGGGCTTCGGGGGAAAAGTGGGCTGAAGCGGCATACAGGTTCCTGACGGCGAGGATATCCACGCGGGTCTCAAGGGATTCGTAGATCGTCTCCCCCTCGAAGATATCGGCCAGATAGGTTTCGACCAGGGCCTCCCGCACATCATCCGTCGACAGATCGCGGTCGAGCAGACTCTTGTCGAGGGTAGCGTAAGGCCCGATATCGTACCACTGCTCGAGGCCCTGTCTGCCAAACGCCTTGGACAGGAGAACCTTTGCGTTGTCCGCCTCATAGAGGCGAAGGAAGGCGATAAAGAGGGGGGCATAGCGCCGAGTCGCCTCGGCAAGGTGGACAATGGCCTTGATCTGGTCCCTGAAGAGGGTCTCTCTGGCCTCGATCATGCCGTGGGGACCGGAGCCTTTATCGTACAAGGCATCCTGATCCTTGAGAAGCGAGGTATATCCCTCGAGGGGAATGAGGCGGCTTCTCATGGCATGTATCCTGGCATGGAGATTGACGTCGTCCGCGTAGTGTTTCATGGTCCCTCAGATCGTCAGCAGTACGGAAACTATCTTCTCCTGTATCTCCCGATCCAGCGACGGGTCCTGATACAGCCTTTCAATGTCGCCCCCTGCCGCTTTAAATTCCGCCTCCGTCTTCTCTTGCGCCTCCTCAACCGCCCGCGCCAGCCGGTTGTCACCCTCGCTGACAATCCGGGCGCATTCTCCGACCTTCTTTTTCTGAACGGTTCCCCTGTGCGCCTCGATTTTCTCCCGGCACTCCTGCTCGGCCTTCTCGACCTCATCGGCGCACTGCTTTTCGATCTCCACGATCCGGGTGATCATGTCATCCATATCGGTCCCCCCTCATCTCTCAGCCCTGCATTCTTTGAGACAACCCCTTTTACAATCTCAGGAGAGCTTCCGAGAGACTCATATCCTTGTCCTTCTTTTTAAAGGAAAGGAGCGGCGCTGTCGTTGTCCTGATAAGCTGCTCCGTCACACTGTCCAGCAAAAATCTCGCGGCGGCGTTTTTGCCCCTGGATCCGATGATGATCAGATCAATGCCGTACTCCTCTACAGTCTCTATGATCGTTTTGTACGGTTTCTTATCCATCCTCAGTATAATCGGATTGAGATAGACCCCTTTGAAATTAATCCCTTCAATAAATTCCTGACACTTCTTTTTCGCGTTTTTCCCCATGACCTCGGAAAATTCTTCGTACTCTTTGCCCCTCTTATAGTATCCCAGGGGAACACCATAGACATGCACACAGTAGATACTCGGTATCTCATGGGTAACAGCAAAATCGACGGCCAGTCCCACCGCACCTGCCGCATTTTCGGAGAAATCAATGGGAACAAGAATTTTGATCTCTTCAGGCTGGTTTGTCCTGGGCTCGACCTCCTCGGGCACGTATAACGTCGAACCTGCCGCCTTCCGCGAGATCTTTACGGGAACCGTTTCCTTCCCCGTAAATTCACCGCTTATCCTGCCGAGAATAATCAAATCAGCCTTATGCTCCTTTAATCCCCGCAGAATATCGATTTCCACCAGCGGCGATTCCATGATCACGTCATATTCAATCCGCGTGGCAGGATGACCATCATAGTATTTTTCGACCAGCTCCTTCATCAGGTCCTTCGTCTCCTCCTCAACCAAAGAGAGGGCGCCTGCTTCAGAATCTTTCGGTATCTTTCCGCGATCGAGGATGTGAGAAAAGGTGATGATTTCCGATGAGGCCAGCCAGCTGACAAGGCCCGCGTAGCGGATCTTGGCCTTATCCTGCTGCCCCAAGGCAAGCCCTACCATGAGATTTTTAAAACTGTCCATGGTCAGCTCCTTTCTGCACCCTGATTGCCGCTTTGATCTACCTGCACACTGTACATATCTTTGGATATACCGGTGCGCAGTATTCCCGTTTCAGTTCACCCTTTATGGCAAACCGTTCAACCGTGTCTGCCGCTTACCAAGGTAAAACAGGGACATGCCCTATATCTGTTTATGGAGTTAAGATTAATCTTCTAACCGGAACGATACTCTGACCCGTGCCCTGTAGCTTTTCACCTTTCCATCTTCAATGGTCATGTCCAGTCTGGT
>Ga0307990_1004116_pt1 | contig 10794 bp, 10 predicted proteins | sample EllFjometagen129_FD_203168 | JGI IMG/M metagenome (GOLD analysis project Ga0307990, IMG submission 203168) | Marine microbial communities from Ellis Fjord, Antarctic Ocean - #129 | ecosystem: Environmental > Aquatic > Marine > Unclassified | place: Southern Ocean | collected 2014-10-08
CTCTCAACATCTTATGAGAATAGCCTCTTAAGTTTCTTGTTTTTTACGACAGGAGTTGAGAGAATAGCTACTAAAGCGGCTCTTCACGGATTTTTATGGAATGCGTCTAAATTTGGGTATTCCAAATTTTGTGTGGATAACCCTTTCGAGGTCAAGGGCCTCAGCTACAGCAAAGGCTTTGATCTCTGTAAATCTGTAGGGCGGGGGCTAATAGGGTGGAACTTAAGCAAAATCAGAATGCAAACTTTGACAGAAATATGGGTGACTAAAAATATAGGAGAAAAGATAGGTAAAAAATTGCGGGTAAGAAATGGATAAAAAACTGGTGCCAATCAATAATAATTTTGCTAAGACCAGCTTAACTGGAATAAAATAGGCAGTAAGTCACAGGAAATATTTTTTGACATGATTACATGATTAACATGATTAAGATGATATTGAATTAGAAAAAGCTTATGAAGTGCAAATTGGTGAACTACTTAACTGCAACAGGTAAAGATGTCGGGCTGGTTATTAACTTTGGTCCTGAACATTTAGAAATCAAAAGGAAGGCGAAGACTCTTTTAAAATAATCATGTTAATCCTGTTAAAAAAAATGCGACGCAAAGACACACTACGCACCCCCTTTTTTGCCTAAACCACTACGAAGCGCATCCACATTTTGCTATCCCTCTATTTTTCTGCCTATATATTAACGTAGTAATTATGTTGTCCAACGTCCTACGAACTCTCAACCGCACGAAGGATAGCGGCGGCGAGTGCTTGGTCGATACAGGGAACAGCACTGATCTCATCCACACTGGCGCGTGCCAGACGATATACCGAACCGAAGTGTTTCAGTAGCGCCGCTTTTTTTGCGGGACCGACACCGGGGATTTCATCCAGAGCCGATTCACGGATGGTGCGGTTACGTAGACGGCGGTGGTAATCGATGGCAAAGCGGTGGGCTTCGTCGCGCAGGCGGATCAGGATCTTAAGGGCACTGGTGTCGTGCGGCACAAAGATTGATTGACGGTCTTCTTGATCAACGACAATCTCCTCCATCTGTTTGGCAAGTCCGATGGTTGGTATATTGAGTCCCAGTGATTGCAGCACTTCACGGGTGGCACGCAGTTGCGTTATTCCGCCGTCAACCATGATCAGCCCCGGCATCTCTTTGTTTTCATCACGTAGCCGTTTATAGCGGCGACCGACTACCTCGGCCATTGAACGCGGGTCATCGGCACCTACGACGGTCTTGATCTTAAAGCGGCGATAGTGGCGTTTGTCTGGGATACCATCGCTGGAAACAACCATGCTGGCAACTGAGTGGGTGCCGAAAAGGTTTGATATATCAAAGCCCTCGATGCGGGTTGGACAGTGCGGCAGTCCTATGATCTTCTGTAACTCCAAAATTCCCTGCAGTGCATCGGCTCTCTGAATTTCGGGCGGAGTCTTGATCTTTGAACGCTGCTTGACCATCTTACGCAAAGCAATCCAGGTGTCGCGCAAGGAGGCCGCTTTCTCGAAGTTATGCTGTTTGGATGCCTCCTCCATCAGCGCTTTAACCTCCTCGATCACGGCTAATCTTTCGCCACGCAGAAAGGCGCAGGCTTCAGTAAATTTGGCATGATACTCTTCGCTGGTTACGCGCCCGATGCAGGGGGCGGAACAGAAGCGGATGATGTCGTTCATGCAGTGCTTGTATGTCTCTTCGTCGGGCTCAATCGGGTTGCATTTGCGCAGACCGTAGCGCTTCTCAACAAAATCAAGAACGGTACGTACTACCAGCGACGAAGGAAATGGACCGAAGTAGCTGGCACCATCGTTGCGGATAATGCGGCAGGTGGTCAGACGCGGCACCGGTGCCTGCGGGTCGGCTTTGAGAGCGAGATAGCGTTTGTCATCACGCAGCAGCACGTTGAAACGCGGTCTGTACTGCTTTATGAGGTTACCTTCGGTCAGGAGCGCCTCGGCTTCATTGCGCACCACAATAGTTTCGAGGTCCTCAACGCTGTTGACCATGCTGCGCAGTTTGGGTGGAGCGTTGCGCATAGTGGATGGGCGAAAGTAGCTCTGCACCCGTTTTCGGAGTGAGATGGCCTTGCCGATGTAGATGATCTCTCCTTTGCGGTCGCGCATCATGTAGCAACCGGGTTTATCGGGTAGCTCGCGGAGCTTTTGTTTGAGTTCTGGGTTCATTAGAACTATTACGGGGTCAGACCTTAGATTAGTAGTTAGTATAATTTCAGCTTTTCTCTTGAAGCAATACAAGCCTACCCGCTATCTCATCAAGTTGACTCTTCAGCTCTTCACTCTCTTCAATTACCTTGCGCAGTTTGCGGAGCTGATAGCTACTCCACTGATAGCGATTTAAACGCGCCACACGCTCCTTAAGTGGCAGGCTCTCAACTGCCGCAATATAGACTGGATTAAGATGAACATATCGGGTAAGAGCAAGCAGATATGAATCCCCCTCGACAAGCTTCGAATCGAACCGACCTTGAAAGAGGTGCCCGGAGCTTTCGTGTTGCAGATTATAGTAAAATGTATAGCCTGTGGTCAAACTCTGCATAAACCGGCTGATGTTACCTTCAGGTGTCTCACAGACCAGATGAATATGATTTGACATAAGACAAAACATATAGAGTCTGACGTTATATGTATCAAGGCTTTCAGCCAGCCGTAAAAGAAACTTCTCACGGTCATGATCATCGGAAAATATCCGCATCTTGCCATTGCCACGATGGGTAATGTGGTAGATAGCGCCGGGGTACTCAACTCGCAGTTTTCTTGCCATGTTTATATGTTAGCAAAGCTCTAAAACGCGCGTCAATAGTTAAATACTAAACTAAGGTCTGACCCCGTCACGGCCATAAGTCATCTTATAAGATGTGCGTAAGTGATGCAGATGTGCTAATATAAAAACAGTTGGTAAAATAAAAAAGCAGGAGTTTGAAATGAAGAGAGTTATTTTTGTTGTAGGTTTGTTGTTTTATGGAATTGCGTCTTATGCTTTTTCACCTTATGAGAATCATCTATTGACCGCCAAGGTTAAGCGTGTTGCGCTGATCGCCCAGGCAAAGCCGGGACGGGAACAGGCACTCGGCGCGGCTCTAAAGGGTTTGAACCGTAATAGCACCAGCAAGGCTTTTAAAGAGAGGGAGATCAGCAATCTGAGCACTTTTAAACGTAAGCTGGGAGAGAAGGTGTGGTTCATGGTCTACTTTGATTATGCGGGACGGGATTATATCAAAGCGGCGCATTCTTTTGAATCGGCTGGAGAGTTCATGCAGGAAGTTGACAAACTTATTGATCCGCATCCACGCGCAGCTCAGGATGGCAGTAAGTGGTTGCAGATGGAGTGGATCTGTTATATTCGTGGCTCACTTAATAATAAAGAAAGTATCCGCTCCGATGCAATGGTCACAACTATCAGAGCGGAAAAGGAGAGTCGGTATCGTATGCTGCACCAGTCGGTCTGGCCGGGGGTGATTAACCGCATGACGCGTTGCGGAACGCGTAATTTTTCCATATTTCTGATGGAGTATGGGGATAAGATATATGAATTCTTTTATCAGGAGTATGTGGGAGAAGATGCTGATAAAGACGGTGCAATCATGAAGGCCGATCCGGTTATTCAGCGTTGGTGGAAGATTACAGATGCCTGTCAGGAAGCATTGCCGGGTGAGAAAGAGATCTGGGCGGCAATGGAGCGGGTGCGTTAAACCGGCAATCGCAGGAAAAGGCCTAATAAAAATAAAAATGATTACAATCGTTGAAGAACCCCAAAAACTACTAATTTTAATTTTTTTTGGTTTGCGCTTGCTTTTAGGTGACTATATTAGCTACAGTAAAGCCCTCTTTATTGCTCGGGTGGTGGAATGGCAGACACGCATGCTTGAGGGGCATGTGGGGAGACCCGTGGGGGTTCGAGTCCCCCTCCGAGCACCATATATAATCAACCGTAAGATTCTTATCTTACGGTTTTTTTGTTTTTCAGAATAGTACTTGTTCAATCTCAGGACCTCCATGGTTTTGAGTTTTAAGCATGACTTAGAGCCCCATGGCACTTTTTTAGTCATAATCCTGCATTTCTGGCTGTTTGCGCTTGCCAAAGCTACCCGTTTTAAGGTATAAATATTGACTTCGACACTTTTTTAAGTTTTGTCATTTTAACCGGATGCAGGATATTGATGTAAATTTTTTGGGTTTGTTGCTTATTTGGAGCAGGCTGTTGTAATTAATAGTGAGGAAAAGAACTGATGAGTACTGAAGAGACACGCAAGACTATGAGTATGCTTCCCGGCGATGAAGTGCGTCAGATTATGTGGCGTTATGCCGACCGTTATGACATTCAGATGGCAGTTATGGGCGCTCGCTCAGTTGCCCGTGGTTTGATTGCGCGTCTGGTTGCCGATGGCGAGCGCAATACTCATGAGTGGACCGATGCCAAGAATGCTATGTATCAGGCTTTTGATGAATCCGGTATCACAGCGGCCGGCTTGGATATGTCCTGCGGCGGTATCATTGATGGTCCTCGTAACTTTGCTCTGGCTTTGATTGCTTATGAGCTCTCATGGGTTGATGGCGGCGCATCCACCACCTCTTTAGTGAACAACCTCGCACTTGCACCGATTGTAGAGAAGGGTACCCCTGAGCAGAAGCAATACTATATGAAGATGTGCTCTCCTGCGCAGCCCGGTGAAGACCGCAAAACCTGGCGTGGTGCATTTGCTTTGACTGAGCCTCTTCCATATGTAGGTGTAGATACCGGTGTTTTGAGTGGAAAGGTGACAGTAGCCGAGTGGAACGAAGGTGAAGAACCTATGCTGCAGGTTGAAAAGCGCGGTCGTTTCATTACCAACATGGCGGTTGCTAATTTCATTACAGCAGCAGTTGACACCGGCGATGAGCGTATTAGGAGCTCATGTATGATTATTCTGGAAGAGGGTGACGAAGGTATTTATGATCGTGGTGCTCCCACACTCAAGATGGTGCATCAGCTCTCAAACACCTCTGATCCGATTCTTAATTTGAAGGTCCCTGCCAGCCGTATCGTTGGTGGCTACACAATTCAGGAAGGCAAGATAGTTCCTAATCTGAATCACAGCGAGATCATAGAAGCTGTATTTTCGCGTACACGTGTGACGGTTGGTATTATGACTGCTGCCAAGATGATGTCAGCTATTGAACCTGTTCTGCGCTATCACCGTACGCGTTTTCGTGGCGCAGCCGACATCAAAGAGGGTTCGCCCCGCTATGATCTGGGTCTGCAGATGAAAGAGGATGCTCTGCATCGTCTGGCTGATCTCTGGGCAACCGGTGAGGCAGCCTCATCACTTGGCTTTGAGACTACCCGTCTATATGATGAGATTATCCCTGTTGAAGAGCAGGCATATGCAACACTTGCTGAGCAGGGAATCACCGGCGGCCGTAAGATGATGAAGGCTCTGCGTGATCCTCAGCAGAGAGCGATTGAGTGCATTCAGCTTATGATGCAGCCTGAGGGAGAGCGTGATGAGGTCCGCCTTCAGGAACTTTACAGCGATAATCTGGTACGTTTTGTATGGCTTAATTCAATAACCAATGTGCTCTGCCCTGCCTGTAAACTGTGGGATACCGGCCACGGAGCAAACATGCTGCGCGAAGCTGTCAGCATGATGGGTGGCTACGGAATTACAGAGGACTGCCCCGGCTTCCTTTTTCAGAAGTGGAACGATGCTCAGCTTGAGGCAACCTATGAAGGGCCTGAAGTTGTTCAGCGCCGCCATATCAGCGTGACCATGAACAATCCGGTCTTTATTGCTCAGATTGATTTATGGGTTAAGACATTAACTGATCTGGCTGTAGCTAACCCTGAAACAGGCATCGCTGCACTGGCCGCCGGTTTTGAAATGTGGAAGTGGGTGCAGGCCCACCTCGGCAAGGCAAAGGACTCCAACGGAGGTCGCCTCTATAAGAACCAGCGCCAGGGAGTTCTTTTTCCGCTGGCTGATGCGATTTCATGGCTGGTTGCAGCCCGCTCGCTGGTTGCGGATGTGCAGGAGCTTGCCAGGAAGGGACCGGATCATCCGGTTGTGGGTGCTGATATAGAAGGTTACGTCAATACATTCAACGACCTGTGTAATATTCAGTGTGCCAGAGCAGCGGGCGAAGTTGGCCGCATCTGTGCCGAGCTTTTCTACGGCTATGTGAATTCGGCTGATGAAACCGGTGCAGCTGCAACGGAATTTCAGGTGCATCGCGCTAAGATTGATGCTGCCCTGGCCGGCTCCAAACTGGCTAAGGATCGTGCCGGCAAGGCACTGGCGGCAATTATGATCCCTGAGGCACTTGACTATCCGATGTAAACAGGAGCACCGGTAAAACCGGCATCTGAAGATGCCGGAGGATGCGCGTATGGGCCTGATACGCTCTATGTGAGCTGGCTTTCCACTGTTTGCTAAGCACTTACACACTGGGTCTATTTGGCTCATAAGGCCCATTGTTTGATTTTTGCAACAGAACACGAGAGACAAGAGAGACACGAGAGACACGAGATGAACCATGAGTGAGATTGAAAGAATGAAAATGGAAGCCGACATTGTCTGTGTCGGGTTTGGCCCTTCGACCGCCGGTTTTCTGACAACCCTGACCCGAGCTCTGTTAAATGAGGACGGCACACCCGCTTTTGAGAGCAAAGCCATGCCGGGAATGCCTCTGCAGATTATGTGTTATGAGCGTGCGGATGACATCGGTTTTGGCGTATCCGGAGTTGTCACCAAAGCAACTGCGATCAAAGCATCCTTTCCTGATAAAGATCTGGTGGCGGAGATTCCTAACTCAGTTATCGCCTGTGATGAAAAGGTCGCGTATCTCTTCGATTATCAGGGTGCGAGCCAGCGTGATCCCGGGACAAAGTTTGTTGATGCCGTTTTCAAGGGCGGACACTTCTTTATGGGTAAAAGTCCAGAGGCCGCCGAGCTGCCCTGGATACCTCCTTTTTTGAAGAAAGAGGATGGACTTGTGATGTCAATGGGCTCTTTCATGTCCTGGGCTGGAGCCCAGTTGATGGGTAGCGGTCTTGTTCAGATCTGGCCGGGCACACCGGTTAGCGAACCTGTTTTTGAAGGCGATAAGGTTGTCGGTGTCCGACTGGCAGATCAGGGAGTTGATCTGAAGGGCAATCCGGACCCGGCCACATTTATGCCTGGGATGGACATTCAGGCTCCGCTGGTTGTTGTCGGCGATGGTCCGGTTGGTGCGGTTGGACGCAAACTGGATGAACACTTCGGCTTGCCGGAGGGCAACCATCAGCACGATTGGGCGGTTGGCATGAAAGCTGTTGTTGAACTGCCTGAGAAATGTGATCTGAAGCCGGGTACGGTAATTCATACTCTTGGCTATCCAGAGCAGGAGATCTTCGGATTTATGTATATTTATCCGGATCGTACGGCATCACTTGGAATTTTTGTTCCCTCCTGGTTTGATTCGCCTGTCCGGACAACCTATACATACCTGCAGCACTGGATGCAGCACCCTTATATCTGGAAACACATTGAAGGTGGTAAGATGCGCTCCTGGGGAGCCAAAACCTTGCAGGAATCGGGTGTAAAAGGTGAACCGTATTTGGTCGGTGATGGCTATGTTCGTATCGGTGAGGGCTCCGGAACAACCAATGTTCTGACAAACTCCGGTGTCGATGAAGCCTGGCGTAGTGGTGTCCTTCTGGCTGAAGGCGTAATAGAACTGCTTCAAGATAACAGGTCCTTCACTAAAGAAAACCTGGATGCAACTTATGTCAAGCGTCGGCGTGAAGACACCCTGGATATGGAACTTCAGCGAGCGAAAAGAGCTCGCGATGGATTCCAGGCTGGTTTTTTCAGAGGAATGATGGGAACCGGCATGACCGGTATGACCAACGGCATCATGAATGTTTCGGCTCAATCCAAACCACCTTCACAGCATATAAAAACTTTAAAAGAAACATTTGCCGGGCGTATCTCCGAGCAGAAACTGGAGCAGGCTGTAGCGCAGTGCGCCAAAGATAAACAGCCACTGCACGATACACTCATGCTTTTGGCGGGCTGGCCTGAGATTAAAATGGATGGCGAGCTTTTGATGTCGCATCAGGATGTTCTCTTTAAAGGGGGCAAGGTTCAGGCCGCCGGCGGATTTGCCGATCATGTTAGCTTTGTAGACCCTCAAGTCTGCAAAACCTGCGCAGAGCGAACCTGTATTGAAATCTGTTCAGCACAGGCGATTATGCCGGGTGAAGAGGGAGAGCCGCCTGAGTTTGACCGTGAAAAGTGCATTCACTGCGGTGCCTGTATATGGAGTTGCTCCAAGGCTCTTCCTGATGATCCGGAAAAAGCCAATATTGTTTTCTCGGCCGGCTCCGGTGGCCTGCACTCGAATGAGAATTAAGAGAAGTGCGAGAGTGCGCCAGTGCGCCCTTGAACCTTTAACCCTTTGAACCGTTTAAACCCTTTAACCGTTATTAACCAAATGGAGAAAAAAATATGGAAGGTCTACAAATTGTTGTTTGTGGCACTCTTGTACCTGATCCGCTACAGACTCTTGAGCCGGTTCAGACCCCTCAGGGTCCCGGCCTGAAGAATGAAGCCATGCTCCCATCGGTACTTGATCCATGGGCTGCGCACTCTCTCTATGAGGCAGCCAATCTGGCCAAACAGGTGGCTGGAAGCAAGGTCTACCTTGTCAGCCTTGGTCCGAAAGCCAAACTGCAGCAACTGATGATGACCGTCGCGCAGAAAGTTCCCTTTGAGCTGGTTGCAATTGATGGCAGTGCTGGCGGCTTCACAGATCCTATGGACGTTGCCAAAATCCTGGCTTCCGCAATTGAGGCAATCCCCGGTCTGGACAAAGGTAAGCTGCTGCTTTTCGGTGGCTGCGCTTCGGCCTCACGCGATGCCAGCGTAACCATGCAGCTGATTGGAGAGCAACTTGGCATCACCGATCAGTTTGTCGGCGTTGATGAGATTAAAATGCAGGAAGACGGCTCCTTCTCCGTGCTTGAACGGATTGAGGGCGGGCAGTACCTGGCTTCAACCTGCCCCTCTGCACCAGCTGTATTGGCATGGGCAACCGGGTCACTTCCTGAGCCTCCCAATAACCCGCAGGTTGGCATGGCCAATATGCGTGCAGTCATGCCTGCTCTGCAGAAGGCACAGCCGATAGCTGTAGGTGTTGGCGGAATCAGCTTTGAAAAGGTTGAAATACCGGCTCAGAAGCGTGATACCCGAATTGTTAAAGATGTTAGCGCCGATGAGATTGCGGCTGAGATTGTGGAATGGATCAAAGGCTAGTACAACATCCAATAACCAACAAGGAATATCCAACTGAGCAAGTAAAGAGATGAGGGTGAAGTAACCCACATAGTCTGCTTGTACGAAAAAATGTTGGACTTACCAAAGTGGATATTGGAAATTTCGAATTAGGAGATTTATCATGGCTGATTTATTGTTAGTTTTACATACCGAGAGTGATGGAAGCTTTTCAAAAGGGGTGCTGGAAGCAGTTGCGACAGCTACCGATGTGGGTTCAAAGTTAAGCAGCGCTTTTGCTGTTGGGATAATTGGAGCGGATGCTTCGGCCGCCGCTGACTCAATCAGCGGCTGCGGGGCTGAGAAATTCTATGTGGTTGAGAGCGATGCCTTGGCATCATCGCGCTATTCATCTGATACCAAGGCCGTTTCCGAGCTGATCAGGATTTCCGGCGCACAGCTTATTCTGGCTCCGGCTACATCACGTCTTACCCGTTGCATGCCGGGTGCCGCCGCCCGCACAGGTGCGGCGATAGATACACATATTGTTGCCCTGAATGTCGAAGGAGGCAAGGTTTCAGTTCAGCGCTGGTACTACCGCCAGCGTATTCTCACAACCCTCAGTCGCGAGGCCCGTCCATGGATTCTGCTGCTTGATGGCGGTGTCAATGATGCATGGCAGGGCGCAGCCGGCTGCGCGGACAAAGAACTTGTCTCCGTTGAGTTCACGGATACCGAGAAACGCACTGTGATCAAAGGTGTTGAGTCTCCGACAGTCGATGCCCAGACAATTCGCCCTGATGCTGCAATGCTCTTTGTGGCTGGCGCGGGCTGGACAAAGAAACAGGCCGACGGCGAGTTTCATATCGGCGATGCCGGTGTTCTGATTCAGGGTTTCCTTTGCAAAGCGTCTGCATCACTGGGTAGCAGCAAGTCGCTGGTAGACTTGCAGACCGAGGGACAGGAGACTTTGAGTTTCATGTCGCATATGAACCAGGTCGGACAGACTGGATCAACACCGCGTCATGCCAAAGGTCTCTCCGCCTGCTGTCATGGTGAAGAGCCGCATGCTGTCGGCTGGCGCTTCATAAATGAGCGTCGCGCGATCAATACAGATGCCAACTGTGGCTGGGCTCAGGGCAAGGCTGATGTCGTATACATCGCCGATGCCTTTGAGGTAATTGAAAAAGTCAACGCCCTGTTGAGCTAAACAAAATGAACTTTAAACTAAATTCCGAATATATAGAACTCTGCCAGCTGCTTAAACTGGAAAATCTCGCTCAAAGCGGTGGTGAAGCCAAATTCTTTATCTCCGAAGGCCAGGTTAATGTTAATGGCGAGGTAGAACTGCGCAAACGCAAAAAGATCTATGCCGGCGATGTTGTTGAATTTGAAGGTACGAAGATTGAGGTTGCTGCCTCTTAACCCTGTCAAGGTTTTGGCTGCCAATTAATGAGTCGCCCGGACCAGATGAGCTAGATGGACCCTGTTTTGAACTTTCCCATATCAGTGGTTTACAGCACACTAAAGTGTGAACTACATGCAG
>Ga0307990_1004119_pt1 | contig 10787 bp, 7 predicted proteins | sample EllFjometagen129_FD_203168 | JGI IMG/M metagenome (GOLD analysis project Ga0307990, IMG submission 203168) | Marine microbial communities from Ellis Fjord, Antarctic Ocean - #129 | ecosystem: Environmental > Aquatic > Marine > Unclassified | place: Southern Ocean | collected 2014-10-08
TTCGTTTATTCATCCTGGGGTGAGAGCTGGACTAGTGGAGATGGCTCATGTATTGCTTCATTCTCCTGTGGAAATGTATTTACCATACTGAACCAGGTAATTGGTGACTCTGATTTTCCGGATACCTATTCAATTGAAGGTTCAGGTACAGTTGATCCTGTGAATAAAACTATTTCCCTTGTCTATACAGTATCTTATGCATCTGGAGGCAGTGTAGATGATATTACAACTGTTTTAACCAAAAGTAGCGCAAAAGGGTATAAGGTTTTAGAAACTTCGAAACCATTTGATATAATAAAAAAGTAAAAGCAAGTTATAGCTATTATTATTAAAGGAGGAGTGAACTTTGATTTGCTCCTCTTTTTTTTGTCCTTTCAGGTGTTTTACTCCATAGGATACAAATCATTATTTTGAAAAGAATTATAGGTTAACTACTTAGCTACTCAACTACCTGCTCTTCAGAAGCTGGACCAGGTGAGAACCAGATTCTTATCTCCGGAATGTTCAGTGCAACCTTTGCAGGTTGGGGCGAAGTATTCCAGGCTGGATATGGGGTGATGGCTCATGGGATGGTGTAAGCAATACTATGACAATTACATACAGCTTCTGCTGGGCAGCTGACTGTACATATAAGACATTTACTACAACTTTTACATTACCTTAAAAGGTATTGTAACTGTTAGTAAGTAGAATTATATTGTAGATTAAAAGAAAGCAACGGCTTAACAGTCGTTGCTTTCTTATTATCAAAAATTGATCTCCGCATACGCAACCTTTTTTATTTGGTTTTCATCTTTAATCATGTAACCATTTTATTAAGGAGCTATAATATTTATTCCTTGTTCTAACTGTTTATTAATAATATATCAAATATCGGGGATTTATTCAAAATTTTATCATCTTGATTTACAGCAAATTATCAAAATATTAATCTTTTATTCTGGTAATATGCTTATTTATAGTTTTATTGAATAATATTTTTTTTTGTTTTATTAATAATAATGTGCTATTTTAGGCACTTCTTAACTATCTATTATTTCTTTTTTTTAATCTAAAAATTGTATCTATGAAAAAACTTACAGTTCTATTTGCGTTCCTGATGTTTCTTGGATTCCAGGTACTTCAGGCTCAGGCGCAAGAGATCTCTGGTACAGTAACCGGTTCTGAAGATGAGCTGGGTGTACCGGGAGCATCTGTACTTGTTAAAGGTACTACTATTGGTACGATTACCAATTTAGATGGTAATTATACCCTTGATGTACCGGCAGATGCTAACATTCTTGTATATAGCTTTATAGGAATGAAATCTCAGGAAATTAGCATTGATGGAAGGACTACAATTGATGTGGTTCTGGAACCGGATATATTTGGCCTCGACGAGGTTATTGTATCGGGTGTAGCTTCAGGAACACCTAAGAAGAAAATGTCCGTAACCGTCGGGAAAATTGGCGAAAAGGCACTTAAGGAAGTTCCTGCTACGTCACCTGGGGCTGCTTTACAGGGCAAGCTTGCAGGTGTGACAATTGTCAGTGCAACGGGTAACCCCGGTTCTGCACCGGCTATCCGCCTTCGCGGTTCTACCTCATTACTTGGTAGCCAGTCACCATTGATAATTCTTGATGGTGTAATGATCGAAGGCACGCTTGCCGACATCAATATAGATGACATTGAGTCGATTGAGGTTGTAAAGGGTGCTGCTGCTTCTGCTCTGTATGGATCACGGGCTGGTAGCGGAGTTATCGTAATTACTAGCAAACGAGGTAAAGGTCTTGCTAAAGGAGAAACCCTGGTGACTGTGAGAAATGAGTTTGGTCAATCAACCCTTGCAAGTAAAACAGACTATGCTAAACACCATCCGTATAAACTTAAAGAAGGTACAACAGAAAACCGATTCACGGATTATGAAGGAGTTGCTTACTATACCGGATCAAACCCGGACAGTATTGGTATTGCAACGGGTGGTAACCGGATCATTGAGGATGATCATTATGCCGATAATCCGTTTGGTATATTGTACGAGAACCAGGACCTTTTTTATAAACCGGGTTCGTTTTCCACGAATTATGTTTCTGTTCAGCACAACATGGAAAAGACCAACTTCATGGCTTCTTTTGAAAATTCCAAGCAGGAAGGTATTATTTTCGGAACAAATGGTTATAACCGGCAGAATTTCAGGTTAAATGTTGATCACAGGTTTACGGAGAAATTTTCGTTTTCAGCATCTAATTTAGTTGCCACATCATTTACCGATGCTCCTCGAGTGGATTTTATGTCTCTTCAGTTATTACCACCTGATGCTAATTTACATGCCAAAAATCCGGACGGATCGCCTTACCGTTTAATCGCGAGTATTTGGGCATCTGATGATGATAACCCATTGTATCCTGCTAATAACGAAACAAGTGAGAATACCAGGAACCGGATTTTAGGTAGTTACGCATTAAAGTACAATCTGACTGACTGGCTGAGATTCGATGGTCTTTATTCTTTTGAAAAGCAGGATAACCATGGTACCTTCGTCCAGCCGAAAGGATATCTTACACGGCCAACATTCAACTCTGGCGGAAGTCTTGGATATATGAGCAAATCATATGCTTTTGAGTTAACACAGGCCTTCCAGTTTACAGCCAATTTTAACAAAATGTTTGGTGACTTTACAACCAAGGGAAAGATAAGTTACTTATATGAATCTGATCACTGGGAGGGTTTCTCTGCTAACGGATACGATTTTGCTGTAATTGGTGTTCCTGACCTGGATGTTATCGATGGTGATAAAGATAATGTTGGATCTTATATCGGTGATATACGTGCCGAGAATATTTTGGGTATCCTGGATTTTGACTATAAAGGGAAATATATAGGTTCAGTTCTTTACCGTTACGATGGTGCTTCCCAGTTTGGTGAGAATGAAAGATGGAATCCTTATTTCAGGGTTTCAGGAGCATACCGGATTTCCGAAGATGTTACTATTCCCGGAATTCAGGAACTAAAGATAAGAGCTGCCTATGGGACTTCTGGTGAAAGACCACCATGGAATGCACGGTATGAAACCTATTCGGTTAGTGCCGGAAGTATTTCCAAATCTCGCCTGGGTAATAAGAACCTGAAACCTTCTACCATTAAGGAATTGGAACTGGCTATAAATATGGAGTTTTTAAACAAATTCGATTTTGAATTTATATACTCCAATACGGATGCAACGGATATTTTTGCTCCGGCACCGTTCCCTGCCAGTGCAGGCTGGACCGAGCAATGGAGGAATATTGGTACACTGAGTTCCACAGTGTTTGAAGCTGCTCTGACTGGCAAAATACTTCAGAGCGGTAATTTAAACTGGACCAGTATGCTTTTATTCGACCGGATCAGACAAAAGATCACAAAACTTGATATTCCACCCTTCACCACAGGTCCGGGACCAAATAGCATTCCATCCTTTTATGTCGAGGAGGGAATAGAATTTGGTGTAAATTATGGTGATAGATTCCTTCGCTCGCTTGAGGATCTCGCAACACAACTGGGAGCAGAAGAATCCGTCACTGATTATACTTTAAACAGTGATGGTTATGTAATCCTAAAGGGAACTGAAGGAACTCTTCTTGAAGCGCCTGTAAAACTAAAAGATTCTGATTATGGACTGGTTAGAAAGGTGCCTATTGGAGATGCTAATCCTGACTTTAATTTGAGATGGTCAAATACCGTATCGTTCAAAGGTTTTTCCGTTTATGCCTTGCTTGACTGGAAACAGGGAGGAGATGTGTATAATATGACCCGGCATTGGGCATACCGTGATAACAGAGGAGCCGAAATGGACCAGTACGGGAAACCTGAAAACGAGAAGAAAACCATCGATTATTATCAGATATTGTATAATGTAGCTTCCGTTAACAGTCATTTTGTTGAAGATGGCACCTATCTTAAGGTCAGGGAAATTGCCCTTTATTATACCTTAGATAGAAGCGATTTGTCCAACATCTTCGGTGGATTCTTTAAGTCGATCCGAGTTGGTGCATCAGGAAGAAACCTGTGGACCTTTACTAAATATTCAGGATACGATCCTGAAGTTGCCTCAGGTGAGGCTACGAACCAGTTCTATGATAGTTACAGTTATCCGAACTTCAGAACAATGACCGGTTCTTTACAATTTACATTTTAACCTAAAAACTTGAGATTATGAAAAGTAGATATATTAAAATATCAATAGTAGCTGTAATCATGTCAATCGTTGGCATGTATAGCTGTGCAGATCTGGAAGTTGAGAATCTGGCTAGTCCTGATACACAAAGGGTTATCGAGACACCGAATGATCTGCTTGGTGTAGCCGGTGGTGCCTATAGAACCATAATTAATGGAAGTATGGAATATGGTGGTCCTATGTTGCCGTTCATGACCATGGCAGACCGGATGACCTGTTCCTGGGGAAATTGCGCCATGAAAGACCTTTCTTCGGAGCCGCGAGTTGGTTTTAATAACACGGTTCCCTATTCATATTCATATGTGAACAGGGATTACTGGCAGGATATGAATTCCGCCCTTTCACAGGTAAACGATGTGTTGATCCAGATTGAGGACGGCGCAGTCATCGTTGATGCTGCGACCACCACAAAGGTAAAGGCATGGTGCTATTTCATCCAGGGTGTGGCCCATGGCCACATAGCTATTGCCATGCAAAAAGGGTTTATCGTTGATGAGACAACCGACCTGGAAACACTGGATTGGTCAACCTATAGCGAAATCGGAGCGGCTGCTGTCGGATACCTGGACAAAGCCATTGCCGCATGTAATGCCGCAAGTTTTATTACGTCGGATGGCTGGATCCGGGGAACTACCCTGACCAGTGACGAGCTTTCTCAACTGTGCAATTTTTATGCCGCTAAATTTATGATAAGCAATTCAAGGAATGCAACGGAGAATGCTGCGGTTGACTGGAATAAGGTAAAAGCATATGCACAAAATGGTTTGGATTACGATTTAACAATAACGTTTGATGGATATGAAACCTGGTACGGGCAGATTATGGCATTCGCCCAGCTTGAAGGTTGGATGAGGGTTGATATGAGGGTCATTAATTTGATGGATCCGAACTATCCTTCAAGATGGAATGTCAACGGCACTCCACCTAATCCGGCAACTGCAACTTCAGATGATGCCCGGTTGGAATCTGATTTCAGGAAGTTGGAAACAGTTCCACACAGACCTGAAAGGGGTTACTATCATTTTTCCTATTACGGCTATTGGAGATATCCGGAAATACAGATTGAAACGCAGGCTGTTACAGGTACGTATCCTGTCTATCCAGAAGCTGAAAACGACTACATGTTAGCCGAGGCATTGTTGCGGACCGGAGACAAAACCGGTGCCATTGCTATCCTCAATGCCAGTCCCCGTGTAACCCGTGGCGGACTTTCTAATCTGGGGTCAGGTGCTACTGATACCCAAGTGCTTGATGCAATTTTTTATGAGCGAACTATTGAACTGTTCTGCCATTCTCTTGGTACTGAATTTTTTGACATGAGAAGGAGAGATTATTTGCAACCAGGCACAATTCTGCATTTTCCGATACCAGGCAAAGAGCTGGAAACCTTAGGAGAGGAATATTATTCCTTAGGTAGTGGTAAAGGAACACCAGGGGTTGATTTTGCTGACGCAAACAGTGGTTGGCCAGGATGGGATGTTCAAAATCCTTATAAATAAATCTTATTTAATAATTTTAAAACGATATAAATTATGAAAAATAAAGCATTAAGTTTATTGGGCATCTTTGTTGCTTTCTTGTTCCTTTTTTCTGCGTGCGAGAAAACTGCGATAGAAGAAGCACAGGAGAATTATGATTACGATAAGACCATTCCGGGTATTATCGGCGGGATCAGCGGCAAAACAAGCGTTGTGAAAACCAATACCAAGGAGTATTCTTTAGGCTATTTCAGGGGCGGATCGACATGGGCATGGAGCGCCACAGGCGCTGAAGTGCAGGCGATTGAAGGTAGCAATGGTACTAAGGTAGATGTCTTTTTCAACCAATCGAATGATGAATTAAGTGATTCGGTTACTATTACAGTTGTGGAAACAACCAAGGGAGGAGTTGTATCTGATCCTGCAACCATCAGGGTCTTTGTTTCTTCTTTCGTTATTTCCATTTCCGGTCCCGATGTAGGTGTTGCCTCCGGAGCAGGGACCATGAATTACTCTGTAGCACATGATGATGGAGCTACCTATGCATGGAGTGTCGTTGATCATACGGCAACAGTGACACCGGATGCTTCAGGTGGTGCAGCCATTACCTGGGATCTTTCTGCCACCGATAAAACAGTTGGAGTCAGTTGTGTAAAAACATTCAAGGGACTGGAATCGGTTCCTGCAACCTTCTCCACCGATCTCATAGGTTATGTAGCAAAAACGATAGGTGATTTTGTAGGAACATTTAGTGGAGATGAGAGCGGAGGTGGTACTACTACTTTCACTACTGTTGCTGGTACTGAAGCAGATGAACTTATTTTCCCCGTTGGCGGAAGTGGTTTTCCTGCATTGTTTGTTAAAACCCTTACCGACTGGGGAGAGCACTTTCAGGCAGGTTATGGAAATGATGGTAATATTATTGTTACAATGAATATGACCACAGGAGCTGTTACCATTGAAGAGCAATATTGGGGAGTGACTGATTGGGGACTTGGCGAAGACCCAGATTACGTATACAATATCAAGGGTGAAGGATACTGGGATGGAAAGGATATGACGATCCATCTCAATTACAATTTCCTCGGTCCGGATTTTGGTACCTGGTATGCATGGAACATTGTTCTGGCAAAACAGTAAATCATTTCGCTATATGAAAAAAAGCCCCGATTCGGGGCTTTTTTTTTTAGGTTTTATTCACCGGGTGACTTTGAGAAGCACGCCTGGTTAGTGGCACCAGTGTCACCCGGTGAGTTTCTCCTTACTTGTACTATGAGCTGTCAACCCCTCGCATTCAAAGTCACATAATACGAGAGTCTTTTTCAGAGGTTCCTAAAGCATGCCTATAGCATAAGGGGAACGATATGTTTAAGTTCTTAATATGAGTTTAAATAAAAATGAACATTACAGTTCATGTTTGAAAATGTTCTGTTAAATTTATCCACTGATAAATATTTTATTTTCGTACTATTTACTCTAATCAGGTTATGGCATTCGGATGGAAAAATAGTCTCCTGTTATTATCCTTACTTGGGTTGTTGTTAATTTCTAACGGATTATCCGGACAGGAGGCAGGTCAGTATCGATATGACGATATGCTAAACGTCAAGTCATATGACCTTTTAACATTTCCACAATTCGTTGTTGAAAGCAGTGAACAGTCTGCCCCGGGATATTATTTATTTGATATATCAACCTATATGGGCATTATAGATCATTTTGGGAATCCGTTATTTTACATGGAAACCCCAGTCGGTTCCAGGAATTTTGAATCTCAACCAGATGGATCTTACTCATATTATGATAATTCCATTAAAGGATTTCTGGTAATGAACGACTATTTCCAAATCACTGACACAATCACCAAGGTGAATAATGAAAGTGTTGATTTTCATGAATTCACAATCCTGGAAAATGGTAATTATATATTGATGAGTTTTGACCGAAGGGTGATCGATATGAGCCTGTATGTTGAAGGTGGAAACTCTTCAGCTACGGTGACCGGAATGATCTTCTATGAGCTTGATCCGGATAAAAACCCAATCTTCCAATGGGATAGCTGGGACCATTTCAATGTTCTGGAGAGTGATACTTTTTTTACCGATTTTACAGGAATGTCGATCGATTATGTTCATCCCAATTCCATTACCATTGACTACGATGGTAATTTTCTACTCTCCAGCAGGCATATGAGTGAGGTTACTAAAATTAACAGGGTAACCGGAGAAATAATCTGGAGAATGGGGGGATCACAAAACGAATTTAATTTTGTTAATGATACAATTGGATTTTCCGGGCAACATTCCGCCATATGTTTACCAAATGGCAATATTGCCCTTTTTGATAACGGGAATGAACACGAACCGCAATATTCCAGGGGCTTGGAATATGAGATTAATGAAGTTGAAAAAACAGCGTTATTAATTCGGGAATGCAGGAAATCACCAATTACCTTTTCGTCAATAATGGGAAGTATCGCCTCCATGCCCGGAAATCACCTTTTAGTTGGATGGGGTGTAAAGAGTGAAGGTGGGTTTATAAGTGAATTTGACGAAGAGGGGCAAATGATAACTAACATTAGCATTTTACCTGAAGAGACTTTCACTTGGAATAAAAGCTATAAAGCTTCATACCTGGATCAGTTTCAGTTTTTCGTTGTTCCGGAAAAAGACACCATCGATTTCGGATATGTCGAAACGGGAGATTCAGCCATCCTGTTTGTTGAGCTAATAAACCAGGGAACAGATCCCTCCACACTATTTGCCCTTTCTGATGAATCGGAACAGTTTGGATTATTGGACTCCCTTCCGATTAACATAGAGGGAGGCGGAGCCCATCAGATCAGCCTGAAATTTCAACCCACCGCTGCAGGGAATTATTTTACCCCCGTATACCTACATTTCAGACTGGATTCCACCATTGATGATGATCACATGGTTGCCTGCCGGCTAATGCTTCAGGGATCTTCCCCAGAGACATCATCAACCGGTGAATATCAAACCGGTCAGGGATTGAATATCTTCCCGAATCCATTTCATGAACTGATTTCAATTGAGAATACCGAAGATGTCATAAGCGTGGTTATCTGGTCTATGACAGGGAAGAAGGTGTTCCATATGCAAAATGAAAACCAGGAGCATCTTATTCTTGATCAGAATCATCTGAATCCAGGGATCTATATTATTGAGCTTCTTCACCGGGATGGGACCAGGGAATTCATGAAGGTAATAAAGAGCAGGTGATCCGGAATGATGCGGGTGCTACCTACGCATGGAGTGTTATTGGTCATACAGCAAATGTAACCGATAATGAAGATGGTACAATTGGGATGACGGTTTCATGTAGAAAACCTGGAACGTTGTTCTTACGAAACAATAGGCATTGATCTCATAAAAAAAAGCAATGGCATACGTCGTTGCTTTTTTTTTATTTTTTATTGTTAGTGGTATTAATGAGTTGTGGTTGGAAGATTACAATCGATCCAAGGCCATCGGCTTTGGGTTGTTGTAATAAAAAATGTATATATTCAAATTTTGTTTGATTTTATGGACAGACACCAATTTAATAAGAAAAATAAAATAGTATGAAAAATAAAATTCTAGCAAGTATTAGTTTTCTGGTTGTGATCACTTTGATGTTTTCCGCTTGTGAGAAATCTCCGGTCGAGGAAGCAAACGAAGATTATGATTACAGCAAGATTATCCCGTTAGTTTCAGCGATTGCCGGACCTACTGCTGTTGCAGCACATGGTCTGTCTGAATTCCCTTATACTTATTCAGCACCAACGCGTGGTGGATCAAGCTGGGCATGGATAGTTACAACTATATCCGGAGCAGGAGCTGCTGAGATTACCCTTGAGGAAAATGGGAGAATTGCCAAAATTAACTTCCCTCAACGGTCAGTAGTTGATACGGCAACAATTTCGGTAATTGAAACCACTATGGGAGGTGTAAGCAGTGTGCCCCAGACTTTGAAAGTTGCTCTGGAAGCTTTTTGTCCATATCTTTGGGCTGATTGGGCAGGCAACTATACCGGTACAAGCGGTGCGCATTCTGACCCGGTAATTTTTACAGCAACTTCAGATCTGAATCATTTCAAAGTTGATGGTCTGGCAGACTTCGTTTATTCATCCTGGGGAGAGAACTGGACTTCGGGAGATGGCTCGTGTATTGCTTCATTCTCCTGTGGAGATGTATTTACTATACTGAAACAGGAAGTTGGTGATACTGATTATCCAGATACCTATTTAATTGATGGTACAGGTATTGTTGATCCTGTGAATAAAACTATTTCCCTTGTCTATACAGTATATTATACTGGTGGCAGTGTAGATGATATTACAACTGTTTTGACCAAAAGTAGCGCAAAAGGGTATAAGGTTTTAGAAACTTCGAAACCATTTGATATAATAAAGAAGTAAAAGCAAGTTATAGCTATTATTATTAAAGGAGGAGTGAACTTAGATTTACTCCTCCTTTTTTTTATTCCAGGGATCTCACTCAATAGTATGCAAATCATTATTTTGGAAAGAATTATTCCTGAATTCTCTTCGCTTTTTCCAGGAAATTCTCTTCATAATTAAATATACTATAATAAGAACAAAGATAATTATCAATAAGACAGTTAAATCATTGAATTCGAACATAACTCATTAACTTCTAAATTCTTAGACTTCCCACCACTCAACTACTCAACTACCTACAGTATCCTCTTTACCACTCTCAACTTATGCGTATAATGATCAGACTCTTCATTGTATATACCCTGGTGATCAAATTTGTCAATTCTTACAGTATCTGAAGCGTGAATTATCTGGTTTTTTTCAAGAAGGAGGCCAACATGTGTGATCTGGCTCCGGTCATCATCAAAAAATGCAAGATCTCCCGGCTGTGCTTCTTCAACAAAACTCAGGGTTGTTCCTTTTCCCGGTTGTTCTGCAACATCACGCGGCAAAGATATTCCGTTTATTTTATAAACCATTTGAACATATCCTGCACAGTCAGTTCCACAGGGTGATTTTCCACCCCAAAGGAATGGGCTGTTCATGTATATTTTAGCTGTTTCGATAATATTATCTCTGGTAGTTCCGGATTTTGTTTCTATGGAATGATCCAGCT
>Ga0307990_1004120_pt1 | contig 10785 bp, 6 predicted proteins | sample EllFjometagen129_FD_203168 | JGI IMG/M metagenome (GOLD analysis project Ga0307990, IMG submission 203168) | Marine microbial communities from Ellis Fjord, Antarctic Ocean - #129 | ecosystem: Environmental > Aquatic > Marine > Unclassified | place: Southern Ocean | collected 2014-10-08
CCTCGGGGCTGGACCCGATCACCGCCGACGCCATCGACGAACTCATCATGAATCTGAAAACCACGCTGGGGATAACCTTCATCGTCATCAGTCACGACATCCACAGCGCATTCAAAATTGCGGACAATATCGGCCTGCTCTACCAGGGTCGCCTCGTCGAATTTGGAAGCCGACGGGCGCTGGCCGAATCTGAGAACCCGATTGTACGCCATTTTTTCGCCAGGAATTTCCAAAGCCCCACGAAATGGATAAGGAAAGTCACATGAGCAAAAAACTCCGAATGGAAATAGGCCTTGGATTGCTGATTCTCACCGGCGCGGTCGTGATGGCCTACATGGCCATCAAGGTCAAGAGCATCGATATCGGCAAGGCGGTAACTTTCTATTGCCTTTTCGACAATGCCTCCGGAATCGTCAAAGACAGCGCGGTGATGGTCGCCGGCGTCAAGGTGGGAACGGTCGGGAAGATATCCGTGGATTTCGACAAAGCCAAAATGGCCCTTCGCATAGATCCGGCAGCGCAAATCCGCACCGACGCCACAGCCATCATCAGGTCCAAAGGCTTGCTCGGCGAAAAGTTCGTGGAAATCGCACCCCAATCCAAGACCGCTCCAATCCTTGAGGACGGCGGCAGGATTGAAAAAACCTTCACTCCCATGGAAATCGACCAGGTGATAGGCGAAATCGGCCCGATTCTCACGAGCATGGAAAGCGATATGGAACCTATCGGAAAATCCCTTCACAAGGTAGCCGCCGCGCTGGCGACGGCCATAGAGGAAAACGAAGGCAAGCTAGGCCCCATGATGAAAGACATGCGCGAACTGCTGGGGACTTTCAATCATGCCGTGACGAAAAACGATGCGCGCCTGTCTCCCATCATCGCCAACATGGATCGCCTGCTCGCCGATTCCAGATACATCGTCGCCGGGCGCCGCAACGAAATCGCCCAGATCATAACAAATATGAACGGCATCACACAGGAGATATCAGACCATTACCTCTCGTTGACCCAGGAAATGAAGACGCTGATAAGCAACATGTCCGAAGCATCCAATTCATTTCCAGGCGCCGCAAAGAATCTCGATCAAGTCTCCGTAAAGATGAGCAAGACAATCGACATGCTTAACGTGATCCTGGCGAAGGTCGAAAAAGTTGACGGTAAGGAAATAAGAAAGTTGTTGCAGGAAGAGGGCGTAACTATCAACATCGGCAGTTATTGAAATTTGCCCGCACAGGCTCAAGCCCGAACAAAACATAGAATTCAATGAGAACAATAAGTTCTTGGAATTACGATATTTTTCTTTCAAGTATTTAGGACGCATCATTGTTACAAAAAATTATCAAAATACCGGAAAGAAAGCGCCTCGCTTGTTCAGATCGGATTACTCGTTTTGAATCTCATATTCTGATATATTCATCGTAGATTTGATGCGTTTCATAATGCTTTTGATGTAGCTTTTCAGGGGCGAGCTAAATATAAGGAGGATCATTGTGGTTTTTTCCTTTCTCGATCGCTCTGCTTCGCGCCTGATTATTTCTTTCTTCCTTGCCATATCCGCCCTTTTGTTAGTGGCGAAACACGCCGTGGCGGAGCCGCGCTTTATTGGAACACGGCTTTTAAAAGTGGGAGATGGTCCAAACTCCGTGGCTGTGGGCGATCTGAACGGCGACACCTTTCTGGATCTGGCCGTGGCGAATGTAAATAGTGACGACGTATCGATTCTCCTGGGAAATGGCGTCGGTTCATTTGCGGCCGCTGTTAACTACGAAGTGGGGGATTACCCTCGGTCCGTGACCGTGGCCGACCTGAACGGCGACACGTTCCCGGATCTGGCCGTGGCGATTGCTGGGGATGGCAATGTATCGATCCTCCTGGGAAATGGCGACGGTTCATTTGCGGCAGCTGCTAACTACGAAGTGGGGAGTTACCCTCGGTCCGTGGCAGTGGGCGATCTGAACGGCGACACATATCCGGATCTGGCCGTGGCGATTGGAGGGGATGACAACGTATCGATCCTCCTGGGAAATGGCGACGGTTCATTTGCGGCAGCTGCTAACTACGAAGTTGGGAGTTACCCTCGGTCCGTGGCAGTAGGCGATCTGAACGGCGACACATATCCGGATCTGGCCGTGGCTAATAATGGGGATGACAACATCTCGATCCTCCTGGGAAACGGCGACGGCTTTTTTGCAACGGCGGTAAACTACGATGTGGAAACTGATCCTAATTCCGTGGCAGTGGCCGACTTTGACGGTGACACTTTTTCGGATCTGGCCGTGGCGAATGAAGGGGATAATAGCATCTCGATCCTCCTGGGAAACGGCGACGGATTTTTTGCGACGGCGGTAAACTACGATGTGGAAACTGATCCTAATTCCGTGGCAGTGGCCGACTTGAATGGTGACACTTTCCCCGATCTGGCTGTGGCGAATAGTGGGGATGACAACGTATCGATCCTCCTGGGAAGCGGCAGTGGCGCCTTTGTGGCGGCTGTTAACTACGAGGCGGGGCATTCCCCTCGGTCCGTGACTGTGGGCGATCTGAACGGCGACACTTTCCCGGACCTGGCTGTGGCGAATGTATATAGTGACGTTATATCGATCCTGCTGGGAAACGGAGTCGGAACCTATAAGATGACGCCAAGCTACGAAGTAGGAATTTTCCCATCTTCGCTAGCCGTGGCCGACCTAAACAATGATTCCATTCCGGATCTGGCGACGGCGAATTTCTTAAGTTCCAATGTTTCAACGCTCATGGGAACCGGCGACGGCGTCTTTGCGGAGACAGTCAACTATAACGCGGAACTAGGACCTTTTTCCTTAGCCGTGGCCGACCTGAACGGTGATTCCCTTCCTGATATGGTTGTAGCAAATGCCATGAGTAACCAAATATCGATCCTTCCGGGAGAAGGCGATGGTTTCTATTCAGCGGCGCAAAACTACGGTGCGGAGCTTTCTCCCTCCGCAGTGGCCGTGGCCGATTTTAACGGCGACACTTTTCCGGATCTGGCCGTGGCGAATTTTGCAAGTGACGACATATCGATCCTCGATGGAAGCGGCGATGGCGCCTTTGCAACACCTGTTAACTACGAGGCGGGGCCTTCACCTCGATCCGTAACCGTAGCCGATCTCAACGGCGACGCCTTCTCGGATATTGCCGTTTCGAATGGGTACGACACCGTTTCCGTCCTGATGGGAAGGAGCGACGGCACATTCTCACCAGTTGTATCGTATTGCGTGGGATTGTGGCCATCCGCCATAGCCGCAGCCGATTTGAATGGCGACGCCCTTACGGATTTGGCCGTCACAAATCGAGAAAGCGACAATGTCATGATCCTCCGGGGAATCGGCAATGGCGCTTTTTCGGCGACAGCAAACTACGGCGCAGGAAAAGATCCACGTTCTATAACCGTGGCCGACTTTAATGGCGACGCTTTTCCGGATCTGGCTGTGGCGAATGTATATAGTGACGTTATATCGATCCTCCTGGGAAACGGCGATGGCGCTTTTGAGTTGGCGCAAAACTTCGCTGTCGGAGATTCGCCTTACTTCGTAACCGCATCCGACTTTAACGACGACACCTTACCGGACTTGGTTGCGGTGAATATAGATAGTGACGATATATCGATCCTCCTGGGAAACGGCGATGGCACTTTTGCTACGGCAGTAATCTACGAGGTGGGGACTTCACCACGGTCCGCGACCGTGGGCGATCTGAATGGTGACACTTTCCCGGATCTGGCTGTACCGAATTATGCGAATAACAGCCTGTCGATCCTCCTTGGAAATGGCGACGGAACATTTGCAGACACGCTGTATGATGGAGTGATAGAGGGACCAAAGTCAATTGCGACGGCTGACCTGAACGGCGATGCCATACCAGATATGGCCATAACGAGTAGTACCGACGATTCAGTGTCTATTCTTCTCGGAAACGGCGACGGAACGTTTACTTCGGCAAATACATACGAGGTAGGTGACTATCCTAAGCAAGTAGTTTTGGCCGACCTCAACCTAGACTTTTTTTGGGATATCGTCATACTAAATGGTAGTAGTTACGATATATCAATACTTCTGGGTAACGGCGATGGTACATTTGCGACGGTTGCCAGCTACCGAGCCAGCTATCCCCCTCTATACCTGGCCGTTGAGGATTTAAACGGCGACACATTTCCTGACCTCGTTGTGACGAAAATGTATAACAACGAAATCTCTATTCTCTTGGGAACCGGCGACGGTGCGTTTGACGAATCAGTTCGTTACGACGTTGGAAGTATCCCCACATCCGTAGTGATATATGATCTTAATGGCGACGCGAATCCAGATATCGCAGTAACGAATTCTTCCGATGACAATATATCGATCTTCCTGGGAAATGGCGACGGCACATTCCCGACGCCAACAAGCTACAAGGTCGGAAGGGCACCTTCCGCCGTAACCATAGCCGACCTGGATCAGGACGCTATTTTGGATTTGGCCATCGCTAACTGTGAAAGCAAAAGCGTGTCTATTCTCTTGGGAAGCGGAGATGGAGAATTTGCGGAGGCATTTGATTACAGGCTGGGGAATTGTCCTTCCTCCGTAGTCGCAACCGACCTGAACGAAGATACTTTTCCGGATCTGGCTGTGGCGAATTTTGCAAGCAACACCGTATCAATCCTTTTCAATGACTCTTGTGATCCCATGGAGTGTATGGCCAATGGAGGTTGCGTATTTGACGGTGAAATCAATCCCGAAAATCCCTGTGAAATTTGCGATATTTCAAGATCCCGAATTTCCTGGTCATACAAGGACGACGGCGCGTTTTGCGACGACGGCCTTTGGTGTACAGGCAACGATGCTTGCTTAGGCGGTGCTTGTTCTTTTCACGAATATTCCGATGGCGCGCGTTGCGACGACGGCGTGGATTGCACGGACGACTCCTGCGACGAATCCAATCATTTCTGCGAAAACAGTCCCAACGACGCCATTTGCGAAGACGGGATTTGGTGCAACGGAGCAGAAACCTGCGACGCAGAAGGGGGCGAGTGCATCCATTCTGGCAACCCGTGCGACGAGAGCGAGATTTGCATCGAGAACACCGACGCCTGCGTCCCGTTGACGGACGACGACATTGACGATGACGTTGATGATGATGCCAACGATGACATTGATGATGACAATGCAGATGACGACGCAGACAACAATAATGGCGACAGCGGCTGCTGCGGCCGCTAACACTGAGTCTGACTTGATTTCCCCAGGCGCCGGAAGTATGCTTTTTTTGAGCTGATTGAATCAAAAAAGCAAAGCGACGCCATGTGATTTTCTCTTGCGCGGGTTTTGAAAAAGAGGCCAAACAAATGCGTAAATTCCGCCATTTAACATTCATAATGGCGCTTCGTCCGACGCCGATGATTCTTCTCGCATGTCTCCTGTGCTTGTGTGTTGGAATGGGTTTGGCGTCCGCCGACGACAGGCCGGGAACGCGCGCTCTCGGCGAAGTCATGGGCGACGCGATGGATCCGAAACGCGACGCGCCCGTTGCAGGACTAAGCGTCAATCTTTTTGACATCAGTGATACGCCTCTGGACTCGGCGACAACGGACGCCGAGGGGAAATTTGCTTTCGCCAATCTCGATGAGGGTGATTATTATCTCGTCGTAAACGATCTAAATTATCACTACCTGAAATTACATTTCAGCATTGACAGCGACGCCCTGATTCAGCTTCCACCGGTGTGGTGCGTTCCCGAACCCCTTATTCTGAAAGGCGATACACGCGGTAGCGTGATCGACGTGCTGAGCGGCGACCATCTCGACGCCGTAGATATGGAGTTTCGCCGCGGCATCGATCCTCCCGACACTGAACCGGTCGTTTTCACAACGCAAACTTCCGGTGGAATGGGCAACTACTACTATGACGCCCTGGACCTGGACGCTGGCGTGTACACTGTCAGCGCTTCCAAGGCGGGCTACCGCGACGGCTATTTTCATATCTACATTCTCGGAGGAGAGCACATCGAGCCGCAAAACGGCGTCCTGTCGCCGATCATGGAAGGCGATGACATGCGGATCGTCCTAACATGGGGGATCATTCCAGCCGACCTGGATTCCCACCTCTGGCCGCCGGATCCCTTCGGCGCGGGCAAGGTCCATCTCTACTTCGATGTTCTTGGCTCGCACCCCTGGGGCTCATATTTTAATCTCGACCTGGACGACCAGGATCAATATGGACCGGAAACAACAACCATTCATCAGTGGGAGCCGGCCACATACTGCTTTTTCATCCATGACTACACATTCCAATTTCTGCCCGTGTCATTGCTCCTGTCCTATTCAGGCGCGCGCGTTACCGTCCTGACGGCGACCGATACGCACGTGTTCTACGTGACGCCCAACTCCATCGGAACCGGATGGTTTGTATTTACAGTGGACGGCGCAACCAAGCAGGTCACGCCGGTCAACACGTACTCCTGGGACCCGACGCCTGACATCGTCGGTCTGGAATGCCAGTTCATGTAATTTCGTTTTTTAAAGCACGAGCGTATAAAATGAACACAACGAAAATACCTTTTGAAATCTTCGCGATTCTAGCCGCGCTTCTGATCGCCGGGGCGGCCAACGCCGGATTCATTGATTTCGAGGATAGAACTGACGGATTCCGCATCCAAACAACCTTTCCCGGACTCGAGTTCGCGCCTGCCGGAAGCACGCATTGGATTTTCGGCGATTGGGCAACGACCAAATACGAAGGTCCCACGCCCGATGGACCCTATTATTCCAATGGCGAATTTTTTGCATGGATGGGCGTTGAGCAAGGTATCGGCGACATAATTTTCACCGATGGTCCGGCGACCTACTTCACTATGGGATATACCGCGCAATACATGTTGACTTTGGAGGCCTACAACGCCCTGCATATCATGGTGGACACGCAAACCGGAATGGCGAACCTCGGAAGCGGGGAACTCGACTATCTGACCGTCAGGGGAAACGCCATTTCTTATGTGCGGATTAAAGAGGAAACAGAATTCGGAAACTATTGGATCATCGACGACATCGCCACGGATGCGATCAACATTTGCACAGGCGATGAACAGTGCGACGACAGCCTTCTCTGCAACGGTGTCGAATTGTGCCTGGACGGTGAGTGTGCTCCGGCTTCCGAATCGGTTTGTGAAGATGACGACCTTTTCTGCAACGGCAATGAAAGCTGTGACGAGATAAACGACGAATGCGTGCACTCTGGCGATCCGTGCGGCGATGACAGTATTTTCTGCAACGGCATTGAATCCTGCGATGAAGATGGCGATGAATGTAAAAGCGACGGCGACCCCTGCGTAGATGATGGCAAGTTTTGCAACGGCGACGAATTCTGCGACGAAGGTTTAAGCCGCTGCGAGCACACCGGCGACCCATGCAAAGGCGGCGAAAGCTGCGACGAACAAAGCGACGAGTGTGTTCCGATCTTCGATGACGATGACAACGTTAATGATGACCAGGACCCTGTTTCAAATGTCCCAACCGGAAACGATGAAGACGAAGAAGGATGGCCGGAAGGCAAAGTCACCGGCGGTTGCTGCGGCTGCTAAGCTGATCGATCAGCATTTCACCTGAGACTCATATGCTATTGCGGAGTCACGTCAGGGCGCTGCTGAAAATTCAACGACTTGTGCAAATGAATGTAATTCTGAAAGGTCGATTTACTGGCGCTCTTTGTGACAACCCATGCATTCGACGGGGGCGGTCGATTCCCCGTCTTTCTTTTTAGCCGCCATGTGACAGCCCCTGCAGCTTTTGTGCATGGCGTCGGCCAGATTGACGGATGCCTTGGCTGCGTTGTGACAACTTGAACAGGCCGCCGGGGTGGTTTCCCCTGTCTCGTCAAAATCATGATGGCAGGTCTTACAATGGCCTTTGAGCCTCTGCGCGTGCAGGTCGTGCGTGGCGAAGACAACGGGAACGTAGCGCGTGGTGGGAGAAGTCGTCGCATCGAGAACGGGGCCTGCTTCATGTGCAATAGTTTTTTCTGAGTCGCTTTCCGAAGTGGCCGAAGCTCCTCTGGCGTCGCCGGTTGCATCGACGCTCATCACGGCCCACACAGCGACCAGAAAAATCGCGCATAGGAAAAAGATCGTTTGATGATCAAGGCAGTTGTTTTTGCCTTTACAATTTTTCATTCAATCCCCTCCCGGTCCAGGATCAGGCAAGCCGCCTGCCAGCCGGAAATCTGCGCCGTGCTGACGCCGTGCCCCGGCGAAGCCCAGGATCCCGCCAGGTAAAGCCCCTCAATAGGCGTATCGTTCATCAGGCGCTTTTCCACATTCTGCTCAGGAATGAAATCCCAACCGTATGGGATGCCGTCTTTGCTCATCGTGAACTCTTCCAGGGTCAGCGGCGTGATAATCTCTTTGACTTCAATATGGTTGCGAAGTCCGGGCAGAAAGTTTTCAGTTAGAGCGATGAGCTTGTCGGCGGCCTCTTCCTTCATTTTCAAATAGGCTTTGCGCTCCTTCGGCCACAGATCGGCCTTAGAAAACGCGTGCAGAACCAAAACCGATTTGCCCTCCGGAGAGTAAAAAGGATCGCCGAGATTCGTGTAGAATGTGATGGAAGCCGCGCCTTTGTCGAACTCGCCATCCATCATTCTTTGAAAGTTCACGTCGGGATCAAGGCTGCCGTTATAAAAGATTTCATGATCCTTCACACCCCAGTGCGAGGGCGGCACATCCAAACCCAAATACACGCCGAACAGGGAATTGCTCGGTTTCATCGAACGGATTTTCTTGTTCCAGGACTTGGGAAATTTTTCCTCGCCGACAAGTTTAAAGGATGTCTGAAATGGATCGGCGTTGGAAACTACGTAGCGCGCCTTGTAGGTTTCACCGTCCTGCGTCTCGACGCCGCGCGCTTTCCCGTCTGCGACAAGAATCTTCGTGACCAGCGCGCCGGTTTTCACCGTGCCGCCCAACTCCCGAATCCGCTCGGCGTAGGCGTTGGACAGAGCCTGGGACGATCCTTTGATATGCCAGGCGCCTTCTCGAAGATATGTGATGTTGGCAAGCATAAAAATGGGCGCCCACAGCTTGGAGGGCGGCGGTCCGTAGTAAACCCAATATTGGGAAATAACGGTCTTTAGCGCTTCGTCCTGGAAATAATTATCGAGAACATCATCTAAAATGGCATTTCGATATCGGATATATTTCGGCTGCCGAAAAGGCGCCATCATCAACAGGCCAATTTTTTTGAAGGCCCCGGCCCTGAAGAATGTTTGCAAGCCGCGCATCTGCGTGTGCAGTTTGTCCATCTCCTTGTGGAATGCGACGATGCCTTCTTTCTCCGCGGGCCATTTTTCCGACAAATCCTTAACCGCTGTGTCGTAGTCGGCGGAATAGGTAAAATCCACGCCGGGCGCTATTGTGCGATACAATTCGGGAATCCGAATCAGTTCGATTTTCTTGTCCACGCCGACCGCTTCGAGGAGTTTGCCCAAAGAGGTCCCTGGCCCTCCGGCGGCCATCTCGTGCAAAGCCGCGTCGAAGTTAAATTCGCCACGAGAAAAAGAGGTCGTGCAACCGCCCACCTTGTGGTTCTGCTCTAAAACCAAAACCTTCATTCCCTTGACGGCCAGGTGCGCCCCGGCGGAAAGCCCGCCCATGCCAGCGCCGACGACAACCACGTCATATTCCATCGCCGCGCCGCTATTGGTCATCGCGTCGCTCTGCGCCTCGGTCTGCGCTCCGGCGTTGCTTTGATAAAAACATATTGCGCCGGTTATCGCTGCAACAAGCAACAATGCCAGCGGCTTAAATCTGGTATTCAATTAATTCTCCCATACTAAAACGCGTGCCAAACTCGATAGCAAAATATTGTCTGGCGCTTGTGATGTCAATAAACGAGATGGCGTACGCGAACTATTCACGCCGCCATCTGAAATTGCCGCATTTATTATTTCATGAATTGAATGAAACGCTACGGGAGATATTCATCCATTCCGATGTCCCAACCGACACCCTAGGGCCTGTGCTCAAAATCCAGATCCCAATCAGCGAATACGCCCTCAAGCCAAGCCGCGGGGTCGATTCCGACATCTATACACGGGCTGCCCGGCATCAGGTGATAATCGCCCTGACCATAAAAAGCGGCGCCTGATCCAAATCACCCCCCGATTGCCGGCAGCCGTTTCACAGGCAGTCGTTCATAGTAGCCGTATCTCTGATGATGTTTAGCCGAATCCGGGCCAGTTCCCGGCCAGGATTGAGTATTCCGGTGAAATCGTTATTCATCAAGATCACCCTTCCCAAACCGGAAAAGCGAAGACCGATCATCTACTCGGCCCCATCCACATGAAGGATATTATTAATCAGCGCCAGAGAGATAGCCACCGTAAACGCTAGCGCGGGTGTCGAAAATTTCAACATATTGACCGCCGGCGACAAAAACGATCTTGCCTTCGCTCTCGGCCTTTGCCACTCCCGCTCTGATCGTACGCATCGGCTCGGCCATCGTGCCGGTATCCAGGTCGTCGCCGCTTGTCGAAACGAAGATGCCGATGGCGTCAGTCGGCGTCGGCGTACTATCGATCCATACATCATCATCGTCCGCGTCGTCATTCAGATCATCATCGACGTCGTCGTCGCTTGTATCGTCGTTCGTTGACTCCAGGACATTCGCGTCAATATCCGTATCATCATTCGCGTCAACATCCGCGGCCTCAGAAGCGCAAGAGATGCAAAAGCTAAGCAACAGGGCAATGGTGATTAAAGATAACAGGGCCTGCAAAAAATTAAAAAAACGCATTCTGA
>Ga0307990_1004121_pt1 | contig 10783 bp, 12 predicted proteins | sample EllFjometagen129_FD_203168 | JGI IMG/M metagenome (GOLD analysis project Ga0307990, IMG submission 203168) | Marine microbial communities from Ellis Fjord, Antarctic Ocean - #129 | ecosystem: Environmental > Aquatic > Marine > Unclassified | place: Southern Ocean | collected 2014-10-08
TTACTTTCAATACTATAAGCCTCGCAATTTTCTCCAATAAAGAGCAGATTGGTATTATGCGAGTTGTTGGAGCTGAAAACAAATTTATCCGCGGTCCGTACATCATTGAAGGCATTATCTATGGCTCCATCGCCGCGGTGATTAGCTTTATCGTTTTTATCCCTGTTGTAAATGCCATATCGCCCGGCCTAACCCGGTTTATTTCAACCTTCAGTATCAGTGAGTATTTCTCAAGCCATTTCATTCTTCTTTTTCTCTACCAGCTTCTTATTGGGGTTATCCTTGGAATCCTTTCAAGTGTTATTGCTATAAGAAAATATCTCAGGTCATAACAAAAAAGAGGAAATTCCTCTTTTTTGTTACAACCCTTTTATATCCTTCACTATTTCTGGTAATTTTTCCTGGCCAAAGTGCTGTTTATTCTTGAAGATTATAGTTTTAGCGGAGATTAATTTTTCTTTAAATTTTCCAAGATTATTAAAAGGCACTACGGGATCATCCTCGCTGTGGTATATGAATATTTGACCACCCTGCTTCTCAAACCCGCTTAGATTATCCGGGAGTTTGAAATCTGCCAGTGAATAATCATCGCTATCCTCATCATACACAGGCGCAACAAGGAACGTGCCTCGAATCTTTTTTGGCATATCATTCTCTGACAAGAATTTAACCAAGAAACTTCCACCTAAGGAGTGGCCCACTAAAATCACTCCTTCTGTTATATAGGGAATAAACTTCTCAAACCAAATTTTCCACTCAAGGTACTTCGCGTTTATTTTGTTTGGCATTTTCGGGGCTATCACTTCAAATTCGTCGCCGAGCTCCTCTTGAAGGTTGATTTTCCAATTTTTTTTGTTTTCCTTATACTTTTCAAAATCAATTTCCCAATCTTTTAGGAATAAAAGGTATTCCTCGTATGTTTTGAAGGTATCTCCTCCGTGGATAATAAAAACCTGTTTTTTCATATTTTGTTATTATTTTCGTGTTTGATATACTCCAGCGCGCCGTATAAACCGTTGTCATCGCCTAAGGTTGATTTCAATATTTTCGGTGGTTTCGGAAAAATCTTTAAAAGTTCATCTACTTTCTTTTTTACCCGGTCAATTGGTATTGCTGGCGAACCGGTAATCATTGGTCCGCCGAGCACCATTACATCGGGTGACCAGTGAATTGTTGTGTTATAAAGGCCTATTCCCAGCCAGTCAGCCAGTTCATTCCATACCGACAACTCCTTTATTTCATAAGCTTTTTTACCAAACCGTTCTTCCAAAGCTTTACCTGATATCATATGGCCTAATTCCAACCCGGAGCATTCCGGACAGAGCGTTTGGCTTGCGTCTATTATTTGCTGGCCTGGCTCAAACCCGGCCGACCGCTCATCTATTTCCCCGTTCACGATTCTTGAACCGCCGACCCCGGTACTTACGGTTATATATCCCACAATTTCGTATCCTTTGCCTTCACCTTTAATCGCCTCGCCAATTCCTGCCATTGCCGCGTCATTTTCAATATATATCGGCGTTTTAAACTCTTCCTCCAGAGTTTTCCTAAAGGGTTTGTCTATCCAGCCGCTTAAATTTGGGCTGGTAAGTAAAGTGCCTGTTTTGAGGCCGAAAGGTCCGGCTATTCCTCCGGCAATTACTTCTATTTTTTCGCCGGCCGCCGTCTCATTTATTAAAAAAATAAGTTTTTTAATTCCTTTGTTGAAATCAGTCGGTGTTTCAGCTATTTTTATTTCTCCAAAAGAATCAAAATCTCGGGCGCCGGCCACTCTCATTTTCGTTCCTCCGATGTCAAACAATATGAACATATTAATAAACTAACTTAATTATTCGTGTTAATTTGTTTTTTGAATTTTTCAACCAACTCATTTGAAATTGGGTCCGTATTGTACTTTTTAGAGAGATAAAAACTAACCCAGTCAGAAAGAAGCAATGAATTGAATATCTTTTCAAAGGGAGTTTCACCTTGAAGTTCGAGCGTTGTCACCGGCATTCCTTTTTCTTCATATATTTTCTTAGTGAGATTAATTCTTTTTCTAATTCTTGGTTTGTCTGACGGGTCGTCAATAAAAATGAAATGGAAGTTTTTACTGAGCGGTTCGGTTTCTGGCTTTAATTCAAAACCGGCCAATTCGTTATGATTTAATTCCGGGAAAACATTAAAGAAAGCCGGTACTTTTGATGTTTCATTAATTTTTATTTTCCAAACATAAGCCAATCCTTGATTTTTATCGGATGCGTATATCACAGGCACTTTTCCGGTTAGAGTTTCCGAAAGAGCTCTTCCTTTATCTTCCCAACTTTCCGGTTTTAACTTTTTGGGGAGTTGTTGAAGTTCTTTGAAGATGTCCTCGTCCAAAAATTTTGCAAGCCCGGCAGTTAAATAACCTAAAGCGGTTCTTGGCTCCAGTCCCTCATTTGGGATTTGAATGTATGGAATCCGCGCTTCTTCGGCAATTTTCAAAAGCTTGCCGCCTCCGGTTACCACTCCAAGGTTGTAATTACGTCCCAACGCTTCTTTTGCAAAATCAATCGTTTCCTCAGTGTTACCAGAAAATGATACGGCTATAAGAAAAGAACTCTCAAATTCTTTGGGAGAGAGAGGAGGCAAGCCGTAGTTTTTGTGAATGTAGAGCGGGAGATGTCGGTTTCTGATTTTTAAGATGTCAGCCGGTAAATGTGAACCGCCCATACCCATCACTATATATTTTTCAACCACTTTAAGTTGAGCGGCGTTTTTAATTTCAAACGCAAACTCAAACTGTTTTGGAAAATTGTTTATAATTTCTTGCATCCCCGTAGAAATTTCACCGCTTATAATTTGACAAACGTTTGCCAAGCCACCTTCGACCATAAGTGGTTTTGAGATATATTTCCCTCTGCTTTGCGTCTTGTTTGTTTAAACATGCTTCAAAATATATTAGTTTAAGAGGTCTTCTATGCTTTGTTGCTAAAACTAAGCCTTTCTTACACCGGCAAACGAAGTAAAAATAAAAAATAAGTTTTTTATTTTTACTGAGTGCCGCCGGAGCAAGCTTTGCTTATGTTTTTCTATTCTTCTATTTAAATCTTCAGTGTAACCAACATAATGGTTATCATCCTTTAAGCTCTTTAAAATATACGTATAGAAAAACATGGCGGTGTAATTTCACGGGGTTAGTCCGGTGAAACTATGCTGCTAACTTTTGGTCTCTCGTGCCGTTAGGCGCGGCAGCGAAGTTTCACTGGGCATGTTATCAACAACCATTATACCACTTAGGCGATTTAGTGTATAATGAAAATAATGAAAATTACCAATCAAGACATCAAAAAACTTAAAGAAGAAGCAGTTGAACTTTTGAAAGACAATCGGCGGAGCACCGACGGCCATCAATATACTGTTCCTTCCCCCAGCTCTTACCCTTACCAATGGCTTTGGGATTCTTGTTTCCATGCCATTATACTTTCCCACTACGACACTTCATTTGCTAAAGCCGAACTTCGTTCTCTTGTTTCTCACCAATTTGAAAATGGTCTTATTCCCCATATAACCTACTGGGAAAAGAAAGACCCAACTCAGATTGATTGGGGTAAAGAGAGGACAAGCAGTATTACTCAGCCGCCTTTTCTGGCTTACGCTGTCTGGAAAGTTTATGAAAAGGACAAAGACAAGAGTTTTCTTAAGGAAATTTATCCCAGTCTTTACCACTACTACAATTTTCTTCTAAATGAACGGGACCCTCGCCATAATCATCTGGTCGGGATTATTAATCCGGATGAGTCGGGCGAGGATAACTCGCCCCGATTTGATGAATTAGTCGGTCTTCCTCCGAAGCATAACCGCGATGAGAATTTTCAAAAACGCCGGGAGCTTGTTGAAAAAAATAAGCTCTGCAACTTTGACGCCCCGTTTTGTATGAGAGAGTTCTTTTGGGTTAAAGACGTGCCGTTTAACAGTATTTTAATTCATAGTTTGGGATTTTTAGGCAAGATTGCCGAGGAACTCGGCCATAAAGATAATGCTATTTATTTTTATAAACAGCAGTTGGAAGTAACCGATGCTATGCGCGACCGACTTTTGGAGCACGATATGTTCTGGTCAGCCGAAGGCAAGTATTACACAAAAATAAAAGTGAAGACCTGGGCTATTTTCGCCCCGCTTTTTGCTAAAGTTCCAACTCAGGAAGAAGCTGAATTTGTAGTCAAAAATTATCTTCTTAACAAAGATGAGTTTAAAACCAAGTATATGCTTCCCACCGTTTCTAAAAGCGAACCTTCATACGACCCGGAGCATTATTGGCGGGGACCTGTTTGGATTGCCATAAATTGGATTATTTACCAAGGCCTTTTGAACTACAAGGGTTTTGAAGAAGTTGCCGAGGATATTCGTCAGCAGAGCGTTGAGCTTCTCAAGAAATCAGGTTTTCGGGAATACTTTAATCCGGAAACAGGCGGGGGATTAGGCGCAAAGAATTTCACCTGGGGCGGCTTAATTCTGGATATGTTTCCTGAATGAATATTGGAATCATCTTACTCTGATGGGTGTTGAACACCCATCATTTGACTTAAGTTTCACTGGGCCTTCAGGATGTGCCTGTCCCGATAGAATTAGGATATGCTTGCATATCCGTGAATTTCTATCGGGGCGACATCCCAAAATTAAGAGTTGGGTTATAAACAACCGACTAATTTAAAGGCGTTCTCCGGAGCGTATCCGTGAGCGTCATTATCAAAATATACGTACACTTCAAGATTTTTATCCCGCCATCTTTTTATTTTATCCCTCCATTTTTCTAAATCCTTCTCTTTATATTTTGAATCATATATTTTTGCAGGGCCGTGAAGCCGTATGTATACAAAATTAGTTGTGATGGGTTCATCAACCGGATATGGAAATTTCTCCCCATCTGAAAACACAAGCGCCGCATTGTGTTTTTTAAGGATATCAAGCGATTCTTTTTTAAACCAGCTTTCATTTCTTGGTTCTATCGCCAATCGGAAAAGAGTTTTTGATGACATATTACCCTTAATGTCTTTTAGAAATTTATCCAGCCGTTCTGTATCCACTTTAAAATTCGGCGGCAACTGAACAAGAATTGGTCCCAGCTTTTCTTTTAAGACGCTAACTCTTCTTAAAAATTTCCGGAAGGCGGTTTTTGAACTTTTAAGCCGTTTAATGTGAGTGATATACCGGGAGAGTTTTGCCGAAAACAAAAAACCATCCGGAGTTTCCTCCCGCCATTTTTTCAGGGTGCTTCGGCGAGGAAGGCGATAAAAAGAGTAATTTACCTCCACGGTTTCAAATTGGGAACTGTAAAACCCCAACTGTTTTCCTTTAGCTGTGTTTTTATAGAAATTATCCCAGTCGTATGACCATCCGGAGGTGCCGATATGAATTTTCTTTGTCATTGCTTTTAGTATAAAACAAAAACCTACTTTGATTAAATTGAGGGGGTGTTCAACACCCCCCAGTTTGAACACCCTTGGGGACAGTCCCCTAAAATCAGACGCTGGGAACTCGCACCCAGAGTGGTCTCCAAGGCGAAAAATTGAATTTGTCAAAAAATCAACGCGAAAAAATTAATCAATATGAGAAAGTTTGATTAATTTCTTTTGTTATTTAATGTTTGTAATCTAAAATGTTAGAAAACATATGAAGGATGGAATGGTCCTTATTATCAGCAGGTAAAAACCAATCTTGGGATGTTCAACATCCCAAGATTAATAATTTTCATAGAAATAGTCATTCTGGAGTTTTAACGAGAGATAGCTGCCGGGCAGGGAATTGAACCGTCTCGGTCTGGAACCCCGCTGAACGAGGTCTAAAACCTTTCCAAAATCTTGAAACCCTCTAAAACTGAATCGCAAATAAAATCTTCTAAGGGTACAAAATCTTCCTTAAGCTGGGATTTTTTTAGATAAGAATTATATAGCCGTTTTTTGTCTTGCTTAATAATAGCTGGAGGAAAATTCTTTAGTAACAACATCCCTTGTATAATTAACCGTCCTATTCTGCCATTGCCGTCAGAAAAAGGATGGACTTGTTCAAATTGACTGTGCGTTTTAGCAATTTGACTAATAATATCCTTATTCTGCCGATTAATATCTTTAACTATTTTTTTCATTGATTGAGATACTTTCAAATAGTTAGCTGTCGGCACATAAGAACCAACGATGCGAACTTGATGCTTTCTATAAGAGCCAGCGTCATCTTTAATACTATTTATTAAAATACCATGGAGTTTCAAAATCAGATTCTCGCTTATACTAAATGCGGATTTAGTAAGACAATCTAATAAATAACGCCAAGCAGTCTGATGATTTTTTACCTCCAATTGTTCAATAATATTTTTATTTGATAAAGCGACATTATCAAATAAAATTGCCTTAGTTTCATCTTCTGTTAAAGTGTTGCCCTCAATTCTGTTTGTGTGATAAGTAAACGACAGCATAAACTGATCATAAATATCAGGACTTTTTACAATCTCCCTTAAGATATTTTTATGTTCTTTGGACTTTCTTAGTATTATTTGCTTCTTTGCACTTAAAGGATCGTCGGGGACGATTTTTTGGCCTGTGTATTTAAAATATAAATTATTAATATTTCCCTCGGATTTTCGGTGGGGCTTTGACCTTTTATTAATCCAACTATTAAAAGTAACAAAAGACACCCCAAGCTTTTTAGCTAATTTTTCTTGGGTTAATCCGGAAAGACTTTGGATTATTTTTAATTTTTCAGCTATGGTCATATATTATAACTTTATAAAACTTTATAAAGTTTGTCAAATATAAAAGCCTTATAAAGTTCTATAAATTGGTGTTGGAAAGTAGGAAATTGAAACATCGCCTTAAATAAAAGCAAAACCCTCCGCGCGGGGGGTAAAACCCAATCAGGGGGGTGTTCAACACCCCCCAAAAGGCTCTGAGGAATGAAATAACGAAGAGCTGCCGGGCCAGGATTCGAACCTGGATTTCGAGCTCCAGAGGCTCGCCGGCTACCATTACCAACACCCGGCAATCTGATGTTTAGTTAATCATATTTTCTAAACTTTATCAACTCTTTACAAGTATAAACCTCACTTTTTCTTGATATCTGCACTTTGTATTTGCTTTCATGGGGATGAAATCCAAGTCTTTTTAACGAGTTATAAACTATACTTAATAATGAATCATTTTTATTTGAAAATTCAAACTTATATGTGTAGGTAGGTTTGTGTACACTAAAAGACCCTTCTGCTTCATATAATCCTCTTAGTAACCTTATTATGTACCCATCATTTTTATTTACCCAATTAGGAATTCTATTTTTAATATTATTTCTGTTTCCAGTTGGTATACCCAATCTTTCACTTATCTTCTTTTCGTATAGAACTATATGCGTACAATAACTTTTTTTAAAAGCATAAGTACTAGGTACCTTATTAAAAGTTTTTTCAACAAGACAACAATATCTTTTTATGAAACCTTTGTTGTTGGAATTAGACGCTATTTTTAATCCTTGGGTTCTCTTATGCTGATATATATTTCCATCACCCCAAATAACTCCGATTAATTCCGCTGTATCGCCATTTTTAGGAGGGGTATTGTAATTAATATTATTAACCCTCTTTTTATTCCATCCTTTAAAATTATTAACCCCTTTTTCTTTAAAAGTTTTAGATATTTTCGCTACACTTGGATGAGTTTCTTTTGTCTCTCCTTTATTCCATGGTTCGGGTCTGTTTTTTAAACTCTCTCGCCATTTTTTATAGCGTAAATCATTTTTAGGTAAATTATTGGGCAAAATTAAAAAACCCATTCCTTCGCTTCCAAACTTTTTTGAATATTCTTTCAGTGTTATCCGGTGCCGCCTTTTAAGGTGAGTATTAGTGATAACTTTATATTCTTTGTTGCACAACTTACACTTAACCATGCTTAAATTATACCCTATTTTTATACCACTTAGCCAGTCCGCATACTTATAAGTTTTAATGTATAATAAAGGTACTATGATTTATTCATTCTTTGGCACTCCAAGATTTGCTGAAATTGTTTTGAAAAAGCTCATTGAAACCGGTATGAAGCCTCGGGTTGTGGTTTGTAATCCTGACCAACCTGTTGGCCGGGACCAGATTTTAACTCCGCCGCCGACCAAGATTATTGCCGCTGAATATGATATTTTGGTTTGGCAGCCTGAGAAACCTTTAGTTGGACAGTTTGAGATTTTAAAAAACAATGACGTTTTTATAATCGCCGCCTACGGCAAGATAATTCCAGGTGAAATTCTAAAGATTCCCAAAAATGGTTCAATAGTTCTTCATCCGTCACTTCTTCCTAAATATCGGGGCGCTACTCCGATAAGGAGCGCTATTCTGGCCGGAGAAAAGGAAATAGGCGTTACTATTATAAAGATGGATAAAAAAATAGACCACGGCCCAATTCTTTCCCAACGAAAAATTAAGACAGAAAAGAAAAGTTATCTTGAATTAAGGGACGAACTTGCTGAGGTTGGCGCTAAGCTTTTAATTGAAACCCTGCCTAAATATTTAAATAACGAGATTGTTCCCAAAGCTCAGAATCATAATGAGGCAACCTTTACTAAAAAATTTTCATCCGACGACGCGTATGTTTTGCCTGAGAAACTAAAAACAGCTTTTCAAAAAAGCGGAAAAGAAGCTGAAGAAATTGAGCGGATGATTCGGGCTTTAAATCCCGAACCGGGAGTTTGGACTGAATTTGAAGAACAATACGGCAATCTTCCCAAAGGGAAAAGAATCAAACTTCTTGAATCTGAAATAAAGGGAGGGAAACTTATTCTCACCGAAATTCAAATCGCCGGCAAAATACCAAGAAGAGTCAGTATTAGTTCTTAAAGTCTTCCCTGAAGATAGTTTCATATTCGGCTCCGGTAGATTTTAGAACAGATTTAATCAGTTCAATTGAAGAGGGTTGAAAAGAGAAATCAAGCTCCTTCTCTATATCTGGAAGATCGTCGATTAAAGTAGGCTCAAACCTAGCCAAAGTTACATGTCCCATATAAGGTCGTTTGTTGTGTTTCCAATTTACATCTTCGTCAGCCAGATTTTTTACCAACTTTTTCTTAATTTCCGCTAAAACTATGTTTGTTCTTTCAGTGAGTTGCAACCAAATCATCCGCGGGTTTTTACCCGGCGGTCCATAAGTTATTTTTCCAAACTTCACTTTCGGAGTTTCAAACTCTCCAACAGTTTCTTTAATTGCTTTTTTTATTAAATCCACAGCCTCTTTTTCTTGTTGGCCCAGAAAAACTAGTGTAAAATGCCATTTGTAATCCGGCGTAAATTTTACCTCGTTCCCAAATTGGGGAATTATTTCTTTTAATTTCCCGCTTACTAATTCCAGGGCTTTTTTAGATAAGGAGATAGCAATGAAAAGTCGCATCTTTCTATATTTCTCTTATTTCTTCATCTCTCTCACCCATTTTGAAAGTACTTTTTGCTTTGTCGGTAAATAATTTCCCATTTAAGTGGTCAATCTCATGTTGAAAGACTCGGGCCAGAAAACCCCAGGCTTTAATTTTAATTTTTTTACCTTCTAAATTTTCACCTTCAAGAATAACCCGGTTAGGTCGTTCAACCGGTCCATAAATTCCCGGAACCGAAAGGCAACCCTCATTCATTATATTAGTTTCTGAATATTTCTTGGTGATTTTTGGGTTGATCACGGCATAGAATTTAGGTTTACCATTCTCGTCCGGAATCTGCGCTACAAATATTTTTTTGTTAATTCCAACTTGGTTAGCCGAAAGACCGACTCCGTCGGTTTCAATCATCTTTTTCCTCATATTCTTTATCAACTTCCTGAGCTCCTTTTTATCTTCTTTCTTAAGGTCAATTTCTTCAGTTGGGGTTTTCAAGAAACCCTCATCTTTTTTATTATCTATTGTTACTATTTTCATCCCCGTAGAAATTTCACTGATTTAATAAATTAATTAATATGACTAGTCTTATTATAAAACCTACCTTACAAAATTACACCTGAATTAAAACTTACCCTACAGCAAGATATCAGTGTAATTTCACGGGGTTAGCCCGGTGAAACTATACTGCTATTCCTTTGCTTTTCGTGCCGTTAGGCGCGGCAGCGAAGTTTTATTGGCCCGCCCGGTGAAACTATGCTGCTTATTTTTTGCTTTTCGTGCCGTTAGGCGCGGCAGCGAAGTTTTATTGGCCCGCCCGGTGAAACTATGCTGCTTATTTTTTGCTTTTCGTGCCGTTAGGCGCGGCAGCGAAGTTTTTCACTGGGCATCATTTTTATGTTTTTTAAGTAAGGTCATAAAATATGCTCCTCTGTTTTCAATATTTTTTCTGTCGGCTATATCTTTAGCTAAACCGAGCAAAAAACGGCCGTCACCATCTTTAGCCAATTTAATATACAAGGATTTGTGTTCCTCGTCTCCTAGAATTTTGGCGATTTCAAGCCCCGTTATTTGATATGATTTAGTAATCCGCTTTTCCTTGCCTCGTTCTTTCAGGAGGTCAAAATATTTTTTAATCTTTTTCATGTTAAAATATTAATACCCCGATGTTTTGATAACTTGTTTTCATTTTATGCTTGACTGAACGTTTTGTAAAACAAGATATTTCAGAGTAATCCTTCTTGATTATTGAAATCTGATATTCTACACTAAATTAATATGGATCCCGATAAGCAAAGCTTGCATCTCCCTGCGTTCGGAAAAGATAAGCGAAGCTTGCGTCTAGTGCGCTCAGAAGAAATAAATACAAGCATCAATTTCTTCTTCGCTACTAGCCATAGAAAAGCAAATTTTCAATCTTTCTTGC
>Ga0307990_1004123_pt1 | contig 10782 bp, 6 predicted proteins | sample EllFjometagen129_FD_203168 | JGI IMG/M metagenome (GOLD analysis project Ga0307990, IMG submission 203168) | Marine microbial communities from Ellis Fjord, Antarctic Ocean - #129 | ecosystem: Environmental > Aquatic > Marine > Unclassified | place: Southern Ocean | collected 2014-10-08
ATAAACGAATATTTAATCAACCCGAAGGAATTTGTTTTTCCGAAAACGGTGATTTATTTATTTCGAATGAGGGAGGTAATGGAAATGCTAACATACTAAATTTCAAACCTATAATAAAATTGTAAAAAATAATGGTTATGTTTTATAATAATGTAGAACGTCTAATTCTAAATATTTTTGCTTTATTGCTCTGAAATCCTTAATTGCATTAGTGTTTAACAGGTATTGATTTACATGAGCCATTTAGCTTCTCTGTTTATCCGAATCCGGCAAATGAAATGATTTGGATTAAAAGTTCAAATTATCCGTTCCAAATAAAAATCTATGATATTACGGGTGGCTTAATATATCAGGAAAACATTAAAACGGCTCGACCAATTAAAATTAAAAAGCTTGCTCCCGGGACTTATGTGCTGGAGTTAAATTTTTCAGGACAAAAGCTTGTGAAAAAGCTGATTATACTTTAAAATTTGTTGCTTTCATTCGCTTTTATTATTTTTACCTGTGACAAAAACGGAAAACATACGAAAAATCGCACGGCTGGAGCAGCAAATGTCAGAATTGCAATCTGAATTAGATGCGCTACGCAAAGCAACCAAGGTAAATGTACTTCCTGAAGTGCTCCCGTTTTGGCAATTTGCTGAAAATATTCCTGATATTGTACTTATCCATGAAATGGATGGAACAATAAGTTTTATTAATAGAATGGGAGTCAAAGCGCTTGGATTCTCAGACAAAAACGAGTTGATAGGACAAAATTTAATTGACTTTACTCCGGCAGAGCAAATCAAGGAAGCGCTTAAACGAAAAAGTGCGCGTGAAATTAGTAATCAAACCCCTCAAAGATACACATCAAAAATTTTCACTAAAAAGAAAAACCCACTTCCGGTGGAAGCATATTCCAGTATTGTCAACTATCAGGAAAAAGGGTATGTTTTTGTTATTATTCATGACATTACTGACCGATTGAACAAACAAGCAGCGATTGCAAAACATGAAATTATGTTTTGTAATTTATTTGAATACTCACCCCTTGCAAAAATTAATTACGACACTCAAGGTATAATCCTTCATTGCAATTTTGCATTTGAAGCATTTATTGGCATTAATAAGGCTGATATTATTGGCAAAAGCTTGGAAGCCGTTTTTGAGCAGCCGGATTTAGTCAAAACCCTTAGAAAAGTTGTTCGCCATGCAAACACAGAGAAATTAGAAATATTTGAATTACCGACTCAAAAGAAATGGATTAAATTATTCTTTCGGGAAATCAAAGATGAGCACAACACGATAACTTCTGTGATTGCATTATTTGAAGACATTACCGAACAAAAAAACATTGAGAAAGAACGCCTGTATATCCAGTCCCGTTTAGAGCGTGCGGAAAATGTTGCGAACATTGGGAATTGGGAATTTGATTTAAATAATAACCGTGTTAATGCCTCTGATGGAGCTAAACGTATTTATGGTTTGTCAAAATCAGAAATGACAATTTCAGATATTCAAAATTTACCGCTTGCACAGTACAGAAATTATCTCGACAATTCATTCGCATCACTTATTAAGGGAGGAAACTCTTATAATGTAAGCTTTAAAATAAAGCGGCTAAATGACAATCAATTAAGAGATATTCATTCCATTGCAGAATACGATGCCGAAACCAACAAAGTCTTTGGGGTAATCAGAGACATTACTACTGAAAAGCGGCAACAACAGGAAATTGAAGAAAGCGAAGCCCGTTTTCGAACGCTGTTTTATGAAAACACCTCAATCATGATACTCATTGATCCTGCTGATGGTCAGATTGTGAATGTAAACAATGCTGCCGTAGATTTTTACGGATATCCGCAGGAAAAACTCCTTACAATGAAAATTCAGGATATTAACATCTTACCTTCTGAAAAAATTTCACAAGAGATTGAAAAGGCTAAGGAAGGGGAAAAGCGGCATTTCCAATTAAAACACAGAATCAGAAATGGAAAAATCAGGAATGTTGAGGTCTATTCAGGCATTGTAAAACTGCAATCAAGGGCTTTATTATATAGCACTGTTCATGACGTTACAGACCGCTATAAAGCCCTAAAAGATTTGCAAGAAAGTGAAGAAAGACTTCGCCTTGCATTGGCTGCATCAAAACAGGGATTATGGGATATTAATCTGGTAAACGGAAACACAAACATTTCTCCGGAATATGCTGAAATGCTGGGATATACACCAGAATCGTTTGAATCGAATCAATATTGGGAGAAAAATCTTCACCCGGATGATTATCAACAAACAACAGAACAGTTTTGGGCATATATAAACGGCAGTTGTGACGATTACAAAATGGAGTTCCGGTTACGAACAAAATCAGGAGATTATAAATGGATTTTATCTGTAGGCAAAATTATTCAAAGAGATGAGAACGAAAAACCCGTGAGAATGATTGGCATCCACATGGACATCAGTAAAATAAAAGCAGTTGAAAGTGAGTTAGTTAAAGCTAAGGAAAAGGCAGAAAGCAGCAATCGACTGAAAACAGCTTTTTTACAAAATATGTCGCATGAAATCCGGACTCCAATGAATGGTGTTATGGGGTTTTCTGAACTACTCAAAGAAGAAAATTTGGATGAGACAGAACGAAATGAATATATTGACATTATTCACAGAAACTCCCAACAATTATTACACATTGTTAATGATATTCTTGATATATCGCGTCTGGATGCAGGAGAAATAAAAATTTCGCATAATGCGGTTGATTTGGTATCTATAGGGGCTTTCTATTAATTCTTTTCTATCAAGAAACAAATTTAATGAATAAGATGCAAGGCACAAATTTTTCTGAATAGCCATAGCTATTTAGAAAAATTTTAACGCAGTCAAATTGTTTATTAAATTTTAATAATTTTGGCTGCACTCGGCATAGCTCAAGCAACCCTTCGGCAGGCTCAGGACATCGGCTTGGCTCTGCCCTCATTTGCCCTCATTTGCACAAAATTTGTTCCCGTAGGGTTTTTCAGCGTTTCTCATATACTGCTTCAAATTTTGTGCAAATGAGGGCAGAGCTTGTAGAAACACACGGCCGTGTGTTTCTACAAGCTCTGCCGAGTGCAGCCAAAATTATTCAAATTTTATTGCATTATCCCGATAGTGCTTCAAAAATTTTCATTGTCTATGAAAAACGCTAAAAATCTTGATGCGAAAGAATTATTAGAAGTCCCCTATATTAGAACTCGAAGACCAGTTTTATAGAAAACAAGCGATTAGCAGAGGTTTATATCTTGAAATAGACCTGCAGAACATTGCTAGTCGGGCAATTATTTTATCAGACAACAACCGAATAAAGCAGATTTTAGATAATCTTATCAGCAATGCATTAAAATTCACAAAACAGGGAGGAGTAACTATTGGGCTTGGGGAGGATGCAAACCATTACCTAATTTTTATTAAAGACACCGGGATTGGCATTCCAAAAGAACAACCCGAAATTGCGTTTAAACGTTTTGGTCAGTTACACACACATTTGGTTGAAGATGGCACAGGCTTAGGACTTCCCATTTCAAAAAAACTTGCAACAATGCTTGGCGGAAAACTCACATTTACCTCTGAGATTAATGAAGGTAGTACATTTATTCTTACGCTACCAAAAACCTCATAATTGAAGGGCAAGAACAAGTTTTACATTTATTTGTTATCCTTTACAATAGATAATAGAAAAAAACTGCAATTATGAAAAAATGGACAACAAAAGACATCCCTGATTTATCAGGAAAACAAGTGATTGTAACAGGCGCTAATTCCGGTCTAGGCTACGAAATATCTAAAGCGCTGGTTGAAAAACACGCATCAATCGTCATGGCATGTCGAAATACCGAATCGGGAGAAAATGCAAAAAAACGCATTCTCACACATCATCCGAAGGCAAAATTAGTTGTCAAATCGCTTGATTTAGCAAGTTTGGAATCCATTAAAGCATTCTCTGAAACTATACGTCTTGAATATAACCGCATCCATATTTTAATCAACAATGCTGGTGTGATGGCGCCGCCACACGGGGAAACGAAAGATGGTTTTGAATTGCAATTCGGCACAAACCACGTTGGGCATTTTGTGTTATCGGCAAAATTGTTTCCTCTTTTACGAAAAACTGAACAAAGCCGCATTGTAACAGTTTCCAGCATTGCAAGTCATAATGGCGAAATTCATTTCGAGGATGTCAATTTCAAGACAAAATACAATCGTTGGAAAACCTATCAACAAAGCAAACTTGCCAATCTGATGTTTTCCTTTGAATTGGACAAAAGACTGGAACCCAGTAATTTCAAGACTCGTTCTTATGCTGCGCATCCAGGGGTATCAGATACCAACCTATTTAAAAACATGAAACCCAATTGGTTTATGAAAGTTTTAGGGAATTTGCTCATGCCGATTATCACACAACCAGCAGAAAAAGGAGCACTTCCCATTTTGTATGCAGCCACTTCGCCTGATGCCGAGCCGGGCAATTTTTACGGTCCACATGGAAAAAAAGAACATAAAGGCTATCCGACAGAAGCATTTATTCCCGAAGCCGCAATAAATGAAGTTGACCGCGAAAAACTGTGGGATTTGACAGAATCACTTTCCGGAGTCACTTTTAACGTTTGTCAGGAAGAGAAATAGTTGAAAATTAATAGAAGGCCCCTTATTTGTTGATTAAACTCACTTAGGCTCAGTGATTTTTCATTTCATCTATGATTGTTTCAGTTTTAATGTTATTTTTGAGAAAAAATAAACGTTTGAATACAAACTCTACATATCGTTGGATTACAACACTTTGTGCCATCACAATAATAGTTTTAATGTTTGCATCCTGCAAATCCACGAAATTAGTTGGCGACGATGAGCATTTATTGAACAAAGTTGAAATCCAATGCGACAATCCGAAAATTGATGAAGGCGATTTGGAGGCATCCATGAAACAAATGCCAAATCGTAAAACTTTAGGTTTTTTAAAATTTCATCTATGGACATATAATCTTACACATCCTAAAGACACGAGCAAACATCCCCCTAAATTCATTACACGTATTGGAGAAGTTGTTGGGGAACCCCCAGTTATTTATAAGAATTCGCTCCATTATAAAAGCATGCGCAATCTCGAGAATTATTTGCAAAAAAAAGGATATTATGATTTTGAGATTGAAGATAGTCTGATTATTAATGAGAAACATCAAAAAAAAGCCACACTTAAATTTAAAATTTCTTCAGGAGAAGCATACTATATAAACTCCATTACGTATGACATTATTGACCCATTTGTTAAGGATATTATTCTTGAAGATACCAGCAAGGCAATGATTAAAACCGGGGATGTTTTTGATATGGACTTGCTGCTAAAAGAACGTGAACGGATTCTGAATCAAATGAAAAATAACGGATATTATTACTTCGGACAATCAAATATCCATTATTATGCCGACACGACAAACTTCCATTCGAAAGTTGATATCCGCTTAAGCATTAAAAAATCTTTTGAAGCAGATCGCTACTTTCTTGAAGAAATTTTCACTAGACAACGCATTAAACAAGTCTATATCTATGTGGATTTTAACCGTGGTAAATATGCAGTTGAAAAAGCTGCCTACATCCAAAGCTTGGATACGATTCGTTATGAAAACTTTATTTTTCTTGTCGATGGAGAATTAAAAATTAAACCGGAAGTCATCTTGCAAGCCAATTACATTAAACCGGGAGATGATTACAATCAAAATGAAGTCAAGCTTACTCAAAAAAGTTTATCCGCACTCAAACAGTTTAAAGGTATCAGCATTCAATTCAGTGAATCAAAAGATTATCGCCGTGAAGTATGGAATGCTGAAAATCCCTGGATAGACGCATACATCTATTTGTCACCTTCCAACCGTCAATCATACACCGCCGAGGCAGAAGGCACAAATTCCAGCGGAAACTTTGGTTTGGCAGGCGTACTTACATATCAGAATCGGAATATTTTCCGAGGTGCAGAAATTTTCTCAACAAAATTCATGGGATCATTACAAACGCTCGCCGGAAACGAGGATTTGGAAGAACGCTTTCTCAACACATTTGAGCTTGGCACAGAACTAAAACTCGATGTCCCAAAACTCATGCTACCACTACAAAGTGAAGGTTTTATTAAAGACCATAATCCTTCGACAAGTTTTAGTTTTAGTTTCAATCACCAAAATCGACCTGACTATACACGAACCCTTGGCAATACAACCTTTGGATATAAATGGCAGAGTAAAAATGAATTCTTTATTCATCGCTTTAATCCCATCGAATATTATACCGTAAAAATCTTCAATTTTGATCCGGGCTTTAGAGATCAAATTGATTCATTATATATTCGTTACAGTTTTGAAAATCAATTAATAACTGCCATAAGCTGGGACATGATTTTCAATAATCAAAACATCAAAAAAACAAAAAACCACTGGTACATCTGGACAAATCTCGAAACGTCAGGAAACCTAATGCGCGCATTGGGGCCAACAATAAACCTTCCAACATCTAGTTCAAATGCTTACAAAATTTTTGATTTAGAGTTTGCTCAGTACATTAAAGCCGATATTGACGCCCGATTCTATCAAAAAATTGACAAACATCAGAATCTGGTGTACCGCGCTTACATTGGAGCGGGCATACCATTTGGCAACTCAACACAAGGGCTGCCATTTGTGAAAAAATATTACATCGGTGGGGCAAACGATATCAGAGCATGGCAGGTGAGAACACTTGGCCCAGGAACATACAGTGGTGGTACACTTTTCAATCAAATTGCTGACATGAAACTCCTTTTTAATCTGGAATATCGTTTTGATTTGATTGCCTTCATTAAAGGAGCACTTTTTATTGATGCCGGAAACATTTGGGCATTAGATAAATCTGATGACAGAGAAGGCGCACTTTTCGATCCCAATAAATTCTATAAAGAAATTGCCCTGGGAACCGGTATTGGTTTGCGTTTTGACTTTTCTTTCTTTATTCTTCGTTTCGATTTTGGAATGCCACTTTACGACCCTTCATTTCCGGAAAATGAACGCTGGCTAAGCACCTTTGACGAGCTAAACCTTAATGATTTCACCCTAAATTTCGGAATTGGATACCCGTTTTAACAGGTGTCAGGTACTAAGGGCTAGGTTCTATGTTCTAGGTGTTAGGTGTTAGGAAAATGTGCTAACCCGAAAAATTCACCGCAAATAGTTAGATATTAATACCGATTGTGAATCAAAATTGCCGATACAATTCATTTTATACTAATTTGAACTAACCTGCATTATTCATCGCAAAATTAAGCGTATTTGCATATGTCAATATATTAAGGTACCTTCTAATATTTTAACTTACTGTAATCCATTTTTATATTAACTCAAATTTGAGGTAATGCTTGTATTGAATCATCTGCATTTTATTCTTTAGCTTATTTCGTTTCACGTTTATAACAACTACATTATGAAAAATATTACGATAATCGTATTTGCTTGCTTTTTTCTTTGTACCAGTTTTATTTCTGATGAAACAAGCAAATCAAAACACATTCAGGTGACTTATATCAATTATGCTGCAACACAAGAATATAAAACCAGTGATTATTTTTCGAATGAAGCTTGCCGGTACGAGTATTTAATTTCCGATTATCGAATGTATATTGATGTTGATTTTAAGCAAAAGATGATTACGAGTACCTCAACATTTTATGAAAACTACGCAAATACGGACAAGGTGTTTTCTAGTTTTGATCAATTTGAAAAGCGAAAAGCAAACGACACGCTTTATAATCCAAATTTCACAATAACTTCCACAGAAAAAAGCAAAGCAATTTGTGGTATTCAATGTGAAAATATCATCTTGTCAAATGCTGAGGATATCTATACAATTTGGTATTTCAAGCCCAAACGAATTAAAAAGGACAGATTTTACACTTACATTCATAGCTTTTTCACTGATGTCCCAGGTATCATTATGGAAATAAATGATAATGGCGAATTAGTGAAGCAAGCAGTAAGTGTGGAAATACTGTAATAGAGACACAAGCAAGGTATTAAGATTTACCTGCCAGCATACCTACACGGCACGCAGGCGACAGGCTGTGGTGCTATGAAAAACATATAAATCTGCTTGTTGACTGCTAAAAATTCAAACAAAATAATAAATAGCATATTATATCCTTATTCTTCCAGCCGCGTTCAGGCGTCATCGATTTTTCAGCTTTTAACAATCTTTTCTGCAACATTCAATCCGTCAATTGCAGACGACACAATTCCACCTGCATAACCAGCCCCCTCACCTGCTGGATACAAACCTGAGAAACCGGTATATTCAAATGTTTCCCTATCTCGAGGAATTCTCACTGGAGATGAAGTTCGACTTTCAACACCAACAAGCAAAGCATCGTTCGTGTAAAAACCTCGCAAATTTTTATTCATTTTCTGCATTCCGCTTTTTAGAGCTTTGGACATAAACTCCGGCAACCAAAAATGCATGGGTGACGAAACCAAACCTGCACTATATGATGATTCTGGCAAATTGGCCGAAATTTTTCCCTTACAAAAATCCACCATACGCTGCGCCGGTGCAGTAATTCCTCCCCCAGAATTTTGGAATGCAAGCTGCTCTATCTCATGCTGGAACTTTAATCCTGCAAGCGGAGAATCATCTTTTGTTAATTGATAAATATCTTCAGGTTTCACTTCGGTTACAAGCCCGGAATTTGCCCATTTTGAATTACGTTGTGAATTTGACATTCCATTCACCAGAACGGTTTTTTCTTGCGTCATCGCAGGAACAATGATACCTCCCGGACACATACAAAATGAATACACACCTCGTTCATCAGTTTGAACAGCAGTGGCATATTCAGCCGGTGGCAAAAATGTATTCTTTACGGAATGGCGATACCGGATACGATTAATCAATGCCTGCGGATGCTCAACCCGCACTCCCATAGCGAAAGCTTTTGCCTCTAATGGATAGTTGTTCTCATAAAACCAATGATACACATCAGATGCTGAATGTCCCATTGCAAGCACACATTGCTTAACAGCAACATGCTCACCTGCAGCAGTAGTAACAGATTTTAAAACACCGGAATCTACATCAAAAGAAACAATCTTTGTGTTAAAATGTATTTCACCTCCAACATCCAGAATAGCTTTACGGATATTTTGGATAATTCCACTCAACTTATCTGTTCCAATGTGTGGATGAGAATCAATTAAAATATCCCGTGATGCCCCAAACTGAAGCAAAACACCGAGTACAAAATCTCTATCACCACGTTTTTTGGAGCGAGTATATAATTTTCCATCAGAATAAGTTCCTGCTCCACCCTCTCCAAACGCATAATTTGAATCCGTATTTAGCACAGCCTCTCTGTGAAGCATGGCAATGTCCAATTTTCTTTCCTCAACGGGCTTTCCTTGCTCAAAGATGATGGGTTTTCTTCCAAGTTCAATCAAACGAAGCGCTGCAAACAATCCGGCTGGTCCCATTCCAATAATATGAACAGGCTCCGAAGCGTTAACATCCTGAGGGCTATATTGTTCCGCATGATAATCAAGCTGTCCGTCTCCCAACACAAACTCCGTTTTAACATGATACTGCACCGCTTTTCCACGTGCATCAATGGAGCGTTTTACAATTCGTACCTCCCCAATATCTTCTGGTTTCGACTCAATTTCTTCTGCAATCCGCCGACGCACATAATCCATATCATTAATATGCTTTGCAGAGCATTTAATATCCGCTTGTTTAATCATAAATTTTCGATTTATTTTTATGAGACTATTTATCAAACCAGGATATCCTGTCAATTTTCCCTCCTTCAAAATGGAAAGAAATCATTAACATTTTAGAATCTAATCTGTCATAAATCCGGGTATATTCTGAATCGTCATATTCCACATTGTTAAGCATCCCAAAACACCCTTTTACTTCAATCGCAAACATAAAATATTCTAGGAAAAAATCCACACCAATACCTACTTCATAATAAGGATTAAATCGTGTCAGTCGGATTTTTGGTTTTTCGTCAGGAGCAATTTTTCGTTGTGCTGCTAAATCCCAACGAACTGAAGCTCCGCCAACCAAAAAAGGGCGGAAATTACCATATCGCTCAGCACGATATTTCAACATAAATGGAAAATCTAAAAAGGTGGATTCTAATCGCATTGTGTACTTGCGATATACCCCATCCTCAATAATTTTATACTCTAAATTTCGTTGCCCAAAATTTAACCCAGGCAAAAACCGCACATCCAAATATTTGGTAAGCCGTAAGTTTGCAATCATATTAATATTAAACCCCACATACCTCTGATTTTCAACACCAAAAACTGTATCAAAACTATAAAATTCAGAGGATGGCTTAAAGGTGAAATCCATCGAATTTAAACCCAAACTATACCCAAAATGAGCAGGTTGATAATCAAGTTTCGGCAAATTTTCAGGAATCCGCGACTGTGCAAACCCCAAATGCACAAAACTCAACAGTATGATTATGTAAATTATTCGTTTCAATATCCAGTCTTAAGAAATCATCATTATCAATAACATGCAAAAATAAGAAAAAGTATGTCTGAATACTAATTATTGTTAAAATTCGGGAAAACGTAGATTCAACCAGCAATTGCAATTTTTCATTAACCCGGAAAATTCATGCCATTCCCTTTGTGCAGATTTGAATCATCTAAACCCGCAGTCATATTTTTATATTTCAAGGGTTTAGATGATTTGAAGATGTGCAAAGATAATGGCAAGCATTACCCCAAATTTGAG